>Ga0163108_10003019_pt1 | contig 12057 bp, 10 predicted proteins | sample Fk1155metaG_FD_109644 | JGI IMG/M metagenome (GOLD analysis project Ga0163108, IMG submission 109644) | Marine microbial communities from the Central Pacific Ocean - Fk160115 155m metaG | ecosystem: Environmental > Aquatic > Marine > Oceanic > Photic zone | place: The Central Pacific Ocean...
AGGACAATATATTAGAAAAAAAGGATCTAACTTTAAAAAAAATTCAATTATAATAAAAAAAAATGAATTACTTACCTCTAGAAAAATAGGATTAGCCCTATCTGCAAACAATACTAATGTTAACGTATATAAAAAGCCTAAAGTTGCTATTCTTGCTACTGGGAATGAGCTAAAAAAACCTGGTCAAAATATTCGTTCTGGAATAATTTCTTCTAATACACTTTTACTTATTTCCATTATCAATTCTATAGGAGCTATATCTACAGACTTAGGTTCTGCTAGAGATACTATTAAATCCTTAAAAAACAAATTAAGAAATATTAATAATTATGATATTCTCATAACTACTGGTGGAGCATCCGTTGGGAAACATGATTTAGTTAAAGAAGTATTAATTCAACTAGGAATGAAATTAATATTTTGGAAAGTAGCAATGCGACCAGGAAAACCATTGATATTTGGCAAACTTAACAAAACATTAATTTTAGGTTTTCCAGGAAACCCAGTATCAGCATTTGTAAGTTCAATAATTTTTGCAAAACCATTGATATTTAAATTATTAAAATTAAATCACAAAGACGAAGTTAAAAAAGGAATTATTACAAAAAATTTAAACAAAAATGATAAAAGACAAGAATATTTAAGAGCCATAATATCTTATAAAAACAACACTTATTTTGCTAACCCTCTATCTGCACAAGATAGTTCCATGAACCTAGCATTAAGCAAAGCTAATGGATTAATAGTTAGAAAAGCTTATGCACCAATATCTAAAAAAGGAGACAAAGTTTCTATAATCCTTTTTTCAGACCTACATACAAATATTTAAAACTTGACATATAACACCAAATCTATAATAAATGTTTATGTTTTGTTCTTTATAAGGTAGGTAATAATGTTAACTAAAAAACAAGCTGAACTTCTAAGCTATATAAAAAAATTTATCAAAGAAAATAGTGTATCCCCTTCCTATGATGAAATGAAAATACAACTTAAATTAAAATCTAAGTCAGGAATACATAGACTTATTTCAGGATTAGAAGAAAGAGAATTTATAAGAAAATTACCAAATCGAGCTAGAGCCATAGAATTATTAAGAAATCCAAATGAAACATACTACTCAGATATAAATAACGACAAAAGTCTTGAAGTTCCTTTATTTGGCAATATTGCAGCAGGAACCCCAATTGAAGCAATTTCAACAAGCAACTCTATAGTTAAAATCCCATCTGACATGATTGGAAAAGGAGAACACTTTGCTCTTGAAGTAACAGGAGATTCAATGATTAATAAAGGAATAAATGATAAAGATCTAGCTATAATAAGAAAATCAAAGCTTGCTAATAATGGTGAAATTGTTGTAGCGCTTGTTGATAATCAAGAAGCTACTTTAAAAATTTTTAAAAAAACTGCTACAAACATTGTACTTACTCCTGCGAATGACTCGTATGCATCTAAATCTTACAGTTCTAATAGAATTGAAGTTCAAGGGATTCTTGTTGGACTTATTAGAAAATATTGAGTAAATAGTAATACTTTAATTCAATAATATAATAGGTTAAATATGAAAGTTATTACAAGGTTTGCTCCATCTCCTACAGGATTTTTACATATTGGGGGAGTACGTACAGCTTTATTTAACTGGTTATATGCAAAGAAAAATAATGGATTATTTAAGTTAAGAATTGAAGATACTGATTTAAAGAGATCTTCTCTAGAAGCTAAAGAAGCTATACTGCAGGGCTTAAAATGGATTGGACTTAATTGGGATGAAGACCCCATATATCAATCTAAAAGAAGCGATAAACATAAAGAAATAGCTAACATTTTATTAGAAAAAGGTTATGCCTACAGATGCTTTTGTTCACCTGAAGAACTATCAGAAATGAGAGAAAAAGCTAAAGCCGAGAAAAGAGCTCCTAGATATAATGGTAAATGGAGAAACTTATCTCCTAGTGAAGCACCTACTAATATAGAACCCGTAATTAGAATAAAGTGTCCTCAAGAAGGCACATCTGAATTAAATGATATTATACAAGGTAATATTTTAATTAAAAATTCAGAATTAGATGACTTTATCATTTTAAGATCTGATAAGACTCCTACTTATATGCTATCTGTTGTAGTAGACGACCATGATATGAATATAACGCATGTAATAAGAGGTGATGATCACTTAACAAATACAATAAGACAAAAACAAATTTATGATTCACTTAACTGGAAATTACCAATTTATGCTCATATACCTCTGATTCATGGAATGGATGGAGGGAAGCTATCAAAAAGACATGGTGCTTTAGGAGTAGAAGCATACAATGATATGGGTTATTTACCAGATGCAATGTTAAATTATTTACTTAGGCTTGGGTGGTCTCATGGAGATAAAGAAATATTTTCAAGGAATGAGGCCATAGACTTATTTAACTTAGAATCTATAGGAAAGTCTTCTGCTAAATTTGATATAGAAAGATTAACTAGTTTAAATGCAGATTATATTCAAAACTCAAAAAACAAGGATTTACTAGATCATATAAACAATTTATATAAAAAAGAAAAAATAAATCTTAATAATACACATTTAAACTTAATCGAAAATGGACTTAATGGAATAAAATCTAGAGCAAGAACTTTAATTGAACTTAAAGAAATGACAACATTTTATACTGCTTCTATCCCTATACCATTAGATGAAAAATCAAAAAAAATCTTAACTAAAGAAAACATCCAATTACTAAAAGACTATCATAATCATTTAAAAAATATTAAAAATTGGGAAAAAGAAAATATTGAAATGAATATAAAGGACTATTGTAATAATAATAATATTAATTTAGGAAAAGTTGCCCAACCTTTAAGAGCAGCGACTACAGGAAAATCTGTTTCACCAGGTTTATACGAATTAATGGAAGTACTTGGTAAAGAAGAAGTCTTAAAAAGAATAACAAATATAAATATTTAAATGTATTATTGCATAGTTAAGCATAGATAACTATAATACAAACTCACTTTAAAATCAGAAACTATGGATAGAGGTAATGCCTAATAAAAATGGAAAAATAGCTAATTTAACCTTACCTAATGGTAAAAATTATGAATTTCCTATCCATTCAGGCAGTATGGGGCCTGATGTAATTGAGATTAAAAAACTATATGCTGAATCAGACCATTTTACATATGATCCTGGCTTTACAAGTACCGGTTCTTGTAAATCTACAATTACATACATAGATGGAGAAAAAGGTGTTTTATTACATAGAGGATATAAAATAGAAGATTTAGCTGATAACTGTGATTTTCTAGAAGTTGCATACTTATTATTAAATGGAGAATTACCTAATAATAATCAAAAAAATGTTTTTGATAATAAAATAACCACTCATACTATGATTCACGAACAATTATCTTTATTTTTTAGAGGTTTTAGAAGAGATGCACACGCTATGGCTGTTATGTGTGGAGTAGTTGGTGCTTTAAGTGCTTTTTACCATGATAGCACTGATATAACGGACCCAAGCCAAAGATTAGTTGCGTCTCATAGATTAGTAGCTAAAATTCCTACTATTGCTGCCATGGCATACAAATTTTCTATAGGGCAACCATTTATATACCCAAGAAATGATCTGAATTACTCGGAAAACTTTTTAAATATGATGTTTTCTGTCCCTGCAGAAGAATATAAAATTGACCCTATACTTTCAAAAGCTATGGACAAAATATTAATTCTTCATGCTGATCATGAACAAAATGCATCAACTTCTACTGTAAGATTAGCAGGCTCATCAGGAGCTAATCCATTTGCCTGTATAGCTGCCGGCATAGCATCTTTATGGGGTCCTGCACATGGCGGAGCAAACGAAGCGGTCATTCACATGTTAGATGAAATTCAACAAAAGGGTAATGTATATGATTTTGTAAAGCGCGCTAAAGATCCTAATGATTCATTTAGATTAATGGGTTTTGGACATAGAGTTTATAAAAACTATGATCCTAGAGCTACTGTAATGAAAAATACAGCAGATGCAGTTTTAAAAGCTGTTGGAAAAGAAGATGAACCCATGTTTATATTAGCTAGAGAACTTGAAAAAATAGCTCTAGAAGACGAATATTTTGTATCTAAAAAACTTTATCCCAATGTAGATTTTTATTCAGGCATAATATTACAAGCAATGGGATTCCCATCAAGTTTATTTACTGTACTTTTTGCTGTAGCTAGAACCGTAGGATGGGTTGCTCAATGGAATGAAATGATTGAAGATACAGAACAAAGAATTGGAAGGCCAAGACAACTTTATACTGGTGTTCCAGAGCGTAATTTTATTCCTATTAACAAAAGAAATTAATTAACTATTTTAATAAATTTATAATGTTATTTGCAGACATAATACTAGGGTTCTCATTGTTTTGTATTTTGTTTATTGCTATTTTAATATTCGATAATTGTTCATTAATTAGTTCTTTATTACTTAGATAATTATTTAACACATTAAATATATTATTTGGATTTACTTCTTGTTGAAAAAGTTCAGGAATAATATTCTTTTCTAAAACTAAATTTAATATAGTTGCTGTTTTAACTTTTACCATCAATTTAACTATAAACCAGGTTAAATAGTTTAACTTATATACAACCAACATTGGTGTTAATGCTTTTGCAAGCTCCATTGTTACTGTGCCTGATGCACATAATGCAAAATCAACTTTAGTATAAATATTGTATTTTTCTTCCATACTGTCTGTTACATAATAATTTAATTCAGAGCCTTGAAACATTTCTAAAATTAAATTTTTATACTCTTTAAGAGTTACTACATAAAACTTAATAGCCCTGTTTCTTTTACTTAACATTTTTGCTGTATTTATAAAAATAGGAAAAAGCTTTTTTATTTCAGACAAACGACTACCTGGTAATAAAGCTATCTTAAGAATATTTTTATTGTTCAAAGATTTTTCATTATAAAATTCATTGTTAACATAGTGATTATCGTATGCAATTGGATGTCCTACAAAAACTGTAGACAAACCTTCTTTACTAAAAAATTTTTTTTCAAATGGAAATAACACCAATAATAAATCTAAATATTTAGACATTTTTTTTGCCCTATAACTTTTCCATGCCCAAACAGAAGGAGCTACATAATGTACTCTTTTCATCTCTATATATTGTAACTTATTTTGCAGTCTAAGATTAAAACCCGGAGAATCTATTGTAATTAATATATCAGGTTTAAATTTTAAAATTTCTTTTTCTGTCAATTTTAAAAGCTTTAATACCTTCGGTATTTTTAATAAAACTTCAGTAATTCCCATTATTGACAATAATTTTATATTAATAATAGAGTTTAAACCTTGATCAATCATTTTATTACCGCCAATGCCTAAAAATTCTACATTGTTACTAACTTTTTTTAATTCATGTATTAATGCTCCCCCTAACTCATCTCCAGATTTTTCACCAGCTATTATAAAAATACGTATATTTTTTTTCATTATTTAAGATTATACTCCTACTATAAATAATCTTTTATTATCAGCATACTTAACTACTTCATTACTATTTAGAATAAACACTGAATTTCCTTCTATAGCTATGCCATCTATACCTGCTTTAGCTATAGATTTAATAGTATCAATGCCTATTACTGGTCTATCCACCCTTTCATCTTGATTTGGTTTTATAACTTTTACAAATATTGCACCATTATTCTCTTTTTTAAGAGCCTTAGACCTTAATATCATTTTATCAGTACCTTCAGCACCTTCAACGGCTAATACTAAACCATTTTGAATTACTAAAGATTGTCCTATATCAAATTTTCCTAATTGCTTTGCAATCTCAAATCCTCTTAATATGTCTTTCTTCTGTTTAGCATTAGGTTTTAATTTACTAATATTACCTATTGGACATAATAATTTAGGTAAAATATTTTCTGGAGCTAGAATATTAAAGCCTTCTAATTCTAATTCTTTAGCTAGTAATGATAAAATACTATTATCACCTTGCATTTTAGATCTTAATTTTGTCAAAAATTTAGCAGTCCATAAATCAGGAATCATATTTATTAAAGAGGGTCTTCTTATACTCCCTACCATAATTACATCATTCACATCTTTAGAACGCGCAAATTTAATTGCTTTTCCAATTTTAGACAAACTAAGATCAAAATCAGAATTGTATTTCTTCAATAACTCATTACCATGACCTTTTATAACTATAATTAAATACTCTCTTCTTTGCTTTATACATTCATCTATTAATTGAATAGGTATATCACCATCACCGGCTATAATAGCAACTTTACGAACTTTTATTTCCATTTTTTGGTTGGCAGATTGCACGGCTAGCATTTCCTCCAATAAATTTTACTATATCCATAACAGGTTCATTTTTATTAAATTCATCTGAAACATCTTTTAGTCTTTCTTGAATTGTACCCTCTGGTGCAAATAATAACCTATATGCTTTTCTTAAGTCATGAATTACTTCTCTTGAAAAACCTCTTCGTTTTAACCCAATAATATTTAATCCTGATAAATATGCTCTGTTACCCACTACAGAACCATACGGAATAACATCATTTTCAACAGCTGATAACCCTCCCACCATTGCATGACAACCAATTCTACAAAATTGATGAACACCACTTAAGCCTCCTAAAATAGCATAATCATCAATTAATACATGTCCTGCTAATGAAGCATTATTAGCTAAAATTACATTATTTCCAATCATACAATCATGAGCAATATGTGCTCCAATCATTATTAAACAACTATTGCCAACTTTAGTTATTAATCCACCACCTTTCGTTCCAGGATTCATTGTAACATGTTCTCTAATAATATTATTATCTCCAATAATAAGGTCAGATTTTTCTCCACTAAATTTTAGGTCTTGTGGTGGGTTTCCTAAAACCGAAAAAGGATATATTTTACAGGATTTACCAATACTAGTATGACCTGAAACAATAACATTAGATTTTAATTCTGTATCCTTATCAATTTTTACATTAGGACCAATAATAGAATAAGCTCCAACACTTACAGAGCTATCTAATTTAGCAAGAGGATCAATTATAGCAGTTGGGTGTATATTATTCATTTTTATCTGATATCATAGCTGTAATAATTGCTTCAGAAACTTTTACATCTTCAACAAAACAATTACAATTAAATTTCCATACATTACCTCTATTTTGTTCTTTAGATACTTTAATATTAAGTTGATCACCAGGAATAACTAGTTTTCTAAATTTTGCTCCGTCAACAGACATAAAATAAACAAGACTTCCTTCTGCCATTTTTCCTATTGTTTCTATAACAAGTACAGCACATGTTTGTGCCATTGCTTCTATCATAAGAACTCCCGGCATTACCATCTTTTTAGGGAAATGCCCAACAAAATATTGTTCATTAGCCGTTACGTTCTTAATTCCCAAAGCAGAGTGTCCAAGCCTAATATTTGTTACTTTATCAATCATTAGCATTGGATAACGATGTGGTAACATTTCTAGAATATTTTCTATATCTAATGCTTTTAAATTATTTAAAGAACTTTTCGTTGTCATAGCATATCAACCCTTACCTTTTTTTGTTAATTTATTAAGTAAAATTGCCTGTCTATGATAATCATTTAATGATACGGCAGGAGTTCCACTAATTTTTAAGCCAGGTTTTACACTTTTAGTTATACCAGATTGCCCTCCAGCTTGAACACCTTTTCCAATATTAATATGACCACCTATTCCCACTTGTCCTCCAAACATACAATAATCATCTATAACTGCACTTCCTGCTACTCCAACTTGTCCCGCTATGGCACAATATTTACCAATTATTACATTATGTGCAATATGTACTAAATTATCAATAAATGTTCCCTTTCCTATTATAGTGTATCCATAACTGCCTCTATCTATACATGAATTTGCTCCTACTTCTACGTTATCCTCAATTTTTACCATTCCTAATTGAGGAATTGAAATATGTCCTGATTTAGTTGGGGCAAAGCCAAAACCTTTCTGTCCTATTCTAACCCCATTATAAATTAAAACATTTTTACCTATTTCTGCACATTCTACTGATGTATTAGACAATATTCTTGTACCATCACCAATACTTACTCCTTTTCCAATAAAACAATTACTTCCTATCCATACATTACTTCCTAAAGTAACTTTTTCCTCAATAATGCTATACGAGTCAACTCTAATAGAACTATCATAATAACTCATATCTGATATTTCACAATTTTTACTAATTTTAGGTATTACTGATTCTACTGGATAAAATTTTTGTGAAATCATAGCAAATGCTGCGTGAGGATCATTTACAACTAAACAAGTCATATTATTAGAAAAATAATCTGGATCAAATTTATCTATTAAACAAGCTGAAGCATTACTTTTCTTTAATTTATCTAATGTATTTTTTATACTAATAAAAGTTATATCACCTTCAGAAGCATTATCTATATCTGCTGCTCCTTTAATAAGAACCTTAGAATCATTATTATGTACTTTAGCATTTACTAAACTAGCTAAATTTGCAATCGAATAAGGTCCCATTACTTTTTGAAAGCTATTATGCAACATATTTATTTCTTACCAACTAATAATATTAATTTAATGATTCCATAATTTTACTCATATCTACTTCTTTTAAATTAGTATTTAACCTTTCAATTACAATTTGAGAAATATTAATAGAATCTGCTGCAATTACTACCGTACTAGTATCAACTGCAAGTGCTAAACCTCTCTCACGTCCTATATTCGTAATAATTTTAATAGCTTCTGTTTGAATAATCTTTATACTCTGAGACAATAAATTCTCTAAAAGTTGATTTTTGTCAGCTACAGTTTTCTGTAATTGTTCCACTTTTTTCCTAAAATCATTTTCCATAACTGAGAACTCATCTGGAGGTAATATAGAACGTTGACTACCTAACTCTTCCTGCATTTTCTTTAGTGTATCTTCTTGAGCTTTAAGTTCTATTCCAAATTTAGATTTCATATTCTCTAAATATTCTCTTACTTTTACAGCAGCTGCGCATTTTGCTACTATATATTGCATATCAACTACAGCAATAGGAAATGGCTTTTCCCCTTCTGGTAAAGCACTATTTTCACTTTCAATACTGTCAACTGAATCTTCTTGAGAAAAAACTAGTGTTGAAAAAGTCAATAACAAACTAAATAAAAAAGTTATTTTCAATAAAAATTTCATAATGTCTCCTTATATATTATTTCTAGAAATTAGTCCCTATACCAAATGAAACTACCTCAGTTTTATCATAATCTTCTTTAAGCAATGCTTGAGAAAACATAACACTTATTGGGCCAAAAGGCGAAGCCCAAGACAAACCAAACCCACTTGACAACCTTATAGAACTATCATCATTATATGCGACCGTACTTTTATCAATATCAGTTAACGTTCCAAAAGTTGTAAACATTACACCTTTAACCCCTATTTCAGGTGGAAGTCCTAACCCAAAACTTGCTTTTACACTACCAGTATAATACATATTTCCTCCTAAAGAATCCCCACTAACTTTGTCACGAGGTCCTATACCTGATTGTTCAAAACCCCTAAACTTTGAGTCTCCTATAAAGAAACGATCAGAAATTAAAATATCCTCCCCTAATCCTGTTATTAAACCAGCAGTATATCCAAAATCCAATATTATCAAACTATCATTAAATGATTCATAATAATTACCACTATTATAAACTCTTAAAAAAGTTTTATCACCACCTAAGCCAGCAAATGAACTCCCTCCAACTATATTATACCCTTCAGTGGGATTGCGATTATTATCTAGCGTATTATAAGTTAATGAAGTGCTTAACAGTGAAATAGTGGTTTTACCTTTTTCAGCTTTAATAGAAGCTGATGCTGCGACCCCTGGTACTATATTTCTTTCTTCTAAGCTATACCCAAGACCTTGATGAAAGTATTCTGACAAATTAAATGAACTGTTAAAAGAAAAACCTTCTTTTTTCAATATATAGCTACTCTCTTTATAATCTATTTCATTATTAAATAAATTTGCTGAAGCAAAAATTTCTCTATTCAGAAATGCTGGCTCACTAAAACCTGCTGTATAATTTGTTTCTCTTTCCGATAATTTAGCATTTAAATTAATACTCTGGCCTCTTCCTAAGAAATTCTTCTCAGAAACCCCTATATTTACCAGTCCACCAATTTGACTTGAATAACCCCCTCCTAAAGAAAGCTCTCCTGTTGATTGTTCAACAACTTCAACTCTTAAATCTGAATAACCATATGTTGCTGTCGGAACTTCTTTAATATCAAGTTGTGAAAAAAAGCCTAAATTTCCTATTAAAGTCTTAGACCTTGCTATCAAACCAGGAACAAATGCATCTCCTTCTGCAACTCTAATATTTCTTCTAATAACAGAATCCAAAGTTCTATCATTTCCAGTAATATAAATTCTACTTATATATTTTTTTGGAGCTTCATTAATTCTAAAAACTATAGAAATTTTATTAGAATCTTTAACTCTATCCACCTCAGGGATTGTTTCAGTAAAAGGAAACCCTTGTGACGCAACATTTTTACTAATTAGCTTTATACTTTCTTCAATTTTATTTGAACTATAAACATCCCCTTCCTCTATAGGTAATTCAGAAGTGAGTTCACTTAATTCTATATCATTATTATCCGTAACTATTAAAATTTTACCAAAATTATACTGAATACCTTCAACAATATTAAATATTATATTAAAACTTGATTTAGATTTATCTAATTGAGCAACACCAGATTTAACATCTATGTCTGCAAAACCATTATTCTTATAATAATTTCTTAACAAATCATTATCAGCAGATATTTGATCTGGATCATATTTATCATTAGAGGACAAAATAGAGTACCACCTAGTTTGTCTGGTAATAATTATATCCCTCAAACGTCTATCAGAAAATTCATTGTTTCCATTGAAAGTAATAGAACCAATTACCGTAGCTTCACCTTCTTCAATTTCAAATACAATATCCACTCTATTTTGTGGCAAACTAATAACCTTTGGATCCACTTTTGCAGAAAAATTTCCATTACTTTTATATAAGTTTAAAACCCTATCTATATCTGTTTGAACTCTAGTACGTGTAAACAAAGATCTAGACTTAATTTTAATTTCTGATTGCAATTCTTCATCATCAATATCTTTATTTCCCTCAAAAACAACACGATTTACTATTGGATTTTCTATAACTCTGATAATTAATGTATCTTCTTGTCTATTAATTTTAACGTCAGAAAACAAACCTGAAGCAAATAAATTTTTTAAAGATATATTTAAAGATTCCTGTTCAAAAATATCACCCGGTTTGATACCTATATATGAATTTATAGTTTCTAATTCAACTCTTTGATTTCCTTCTATAATAATTTTTTCTATATAATCCTGTGCAAAAACCTTACCTATAAATAATATAAAGAGTAAAAAAAATAAAAATATCTTATTTAACATATTTAACCTTATAAAAATAACTTATTATGATTTATTATACTTAATTAAACAACTTAAATAAATCATTATAATTAACTAGAATCATAAGTCCTATTAAAATTACTAAACCCAACATAGAATAATATTTTAAAAAATTCTCGTTTATAGGTGAACCTTTTAGTGCTTGAATTAAAAACAAAAACAAATGCCCACCGTCTAAAAGAGGTATTGGAAACAAATTAATTAATCCTAAATTTATTGAAATAATTGCCATTATAAATAAAAAATTTTGTATCCCATTATCAGCAGCCTCTCCTGCTACATTTGCTATCATTATAGGACCACCTAATTCTGAAGCACTTCTCTTTCCTGTTAGAATTTCTGAAATACCTTCAAAAGTTTTATATGTAAATATAAAAGTATCTGAAAATGCTTTTTTAATAGATGCTAAGAAACCAATATTTTCATAATTAATTTCAAATTTAGGAGCTATACCTATTCTGCCAACATAACTTTTCTCTCCTTCAAAATTAACAATTTCTTTTAATTCTGGAGTAACTAATAAAATTTTTTCC
>Ga0163108_10003026_pt1 | contig 12040 bp, 6 predicted proteins | sample Fk1155metaG_FD_109644 | JGI IMG/M metagenome (GOLD analysis project Ga0163108, IMG submission 109644) | Marine microbial communities from the Central Pacific Ocean - Fk160115 155m metaG | ecosystem: Environmental > Aquatic > Marine > Oceanic > Photic zone | place: The Central Pacific Ocean...
GGGCTCCGGCTCTGGCTCCGGCTCAGGCTCAGGCTCAGGCTCCGGCTCGGGTTCGGGCTCAGGTTCGGGCTCAGGCTCCGGCTCAGGCTCGGGTTCGGGCTCCGGCTCAGGCTCAGGCTCAGGCTCGGGCTCAGGCTCCGGCTCAGGCTCAGGCTCCGGCTCAGGCTCGGGCGCCGGCTCCGGCTCGGGCTCCGGCTCTTCATCATCCGACTCCACAGCCAATACAACCGCTGGAGCAATGGAACTTACAGAGGGAGCCAATTCTTCCCATGGCCTCTCATCGAGCGCCCACTGTGGTCCCAATGCAGCGACCACCCTTTCTTCCCAATCCCCTATGCGGTGAAGCACAGCAGCAAGTGATTGCCGGACTGCACGGCCTGGATGGATGCGCCGTCGGGCCGTGTCACGAACAAGGCCGCGCATAATCAGTGTGGCGGAGGAATCATCCAGGCGATCGATCTGCAAAGCATCAAGAAGCGTCGCGAAATGAAAGCAATCTGTGGCCTGAGCAGATGCTTCTCCATCCGGCTCATCCGCAGCGGATTGGCCTATCGCGGGTCGGATGACCAAATTTGCGTTGGTATCGATGCCGATGTGGCGCGGGTGCAATGCACCATGGGATTCTCCACGTTCATGCATCTCCGCCACGGCCGTGGCGATATGAAGCGCGACACCCAAACAACTTTCCGGATCCAATCGATTGCCCAATGCAAACAGATCTTCTGACAACTCTCCTGGGACGATCGCGTAATTCCAATTTCCCTCGCGACCGGTCACCACAGGTAAATAGGGTCCCCAACGTGGAAGACTCGAGATGCGATCACCCAAACTATCTGAGCCCAAATAGACGTCAGCAATGCCTTCGGGACCGTCCCCACGCCACGCATCGATGCCCTCCTCCGATACGGAAAAGGCCTCGATCATTTTGTATCCAGCGCACTTTTTCTTCTTTGCCATGACCCAATAAGTATACGGTCCGCGAGCAACTCGCATGGGCTTCAATCGAAGATTCCCTAGCAGTCCCTCATTGATATCGTGCAAAACCCTCGTTAGGCTCCGCACCTTGTTGTGGAGAGAGTCATGAACCGCGTTGAAACCGCGATAAAAGAAGGTCGCTGTGTGCTCGCCATTGGCGAAAATGCACTTGGCAACCCAGATGTCCTCGGCGAACTTCGCCGACGTTCCGTGCCTGCCGTTCACCTGGGGGGCTCCGCCGTCAATCCCGTCGCGTCATTGGGCGCCGACAACCTCACTGCGGTGCTCAACCAAGCGGGCGGTATTTTGGTGTTGGTTGAACCGGAAGCTGCCGCAGATGGCAAAGCACTTTCCGAACTCGGCGAATACATCAAGGCCGCAAGCAACAAACCGAAAATTTTCGTTGCTGCCCGATCATTCAACCCCTTCATGATGCCCATGAACATGCGGCTATTGAAGATGGAAGGGCTGAAATTCCGGGCCAAGGACTTCATCGCTGCCCTGCCCGTGGTCGATGATGCACCCGCTGCACCACCACCCGCACCCAAGAAAAAGAAGAATGAACTCTCCTTTAAGGCACCTCGGGCTCAGTTCGTGGGGCGTGAAAATGAAGTCGCGACCCTAAAAGAGATGCTGGGCGCCCCCGGCAGACCGATCGCCGTGACCGGACCCATGGGTGTCGGCAAACGCTGGCTGGTGGAGCATGTTCTGTCAGATTCCGAAGCCACTCGATGGCCAGACCTCACGTTTGGACCCGGTGTTGGCGTAGACACCCTGTTGGCGCGAATCGCATCCCACACCAAGGCTGCAGGGGATGACCGTCTTCATTCAGCACTCTTGGGCGAGGCCCTACCATCGCCTGCAGAGATCGCAGCGCTCACCGCAGAGGTTCTTTCCGGTGAGGGCGTGTCTGGTGCTGTTTGGGTGATTCATGGCTTGGACACCTTGCTCGACCGTCGCCGGAGACATTTCCATGGTGATGGACGCCTTGAAATGATCTTGACGGCCATACTGCTGAGTGAAGCCAGCATCTCCATCCTGCTGCCATCCACGCGCTTGCCCGACCTGTACAAAGATGGTGCCCTCGCGCCCCTGCGCGTCATTGAACTGGGCGGATTGCAGGGCGGTGTCCTTCACGAATTGTTTGAAGCACATCACGCGCCTGAGTTTCCACGTGATCGTTTTGGACCCATCTCAGAGCGGACCTTGGGGCACCCAATGGCTTGCCGCTTCTTGGCCCTGACTGCGGCAGAAGATGGTGACATCGAAGAACTCTTAGAACAACGCCGCTTCCTGAAATTGGAAAGCTTGGATAGAAAAGAGCCGCTCAATGCACACATCAAGCGTCGCATTGAAAAGTTGGATGATGGCGCACGCCGAAGTCTCGCCAACTGCGCACTGTTCACCAATGCAGCCACCACCGATGACCTCCGCGTCATCGGACTCGACCGCAAAACACGGCTTTGGCTGGTGGCACAAGGACTGCTGGAGCAAACACCGGTCGATGGCGCAAGAAAGTACTACGTCCACCCGCTGGTCGCCCGCCACTTGGAGTTCCGCGAGGTCTATGACTTCGATGCCATGCAAGAGCTGGGTCGGTACATGCACAATCTCCACAAGGATTTCGACAAAGCTGGCGATGTCCCTGCAGCGATCGGCGCGGTACTCGAAGGAAACAGACTCCTCGTAGAATCCCGCCGTGAACGAAGTGCCATCCGTTTGGCCTATCCAGACCTCGATGCAGTGCTCCACAACACACGCAGCATGATGCATCGCAAGAAAGCTCGTTTGGACATCGCAAGAGCGCGGATCAATGCGTTGATCAAAACCACCAAAGTTCACCCCGAACTTCTGCTCTTGAATGCAGAACTTCGAGCTGCCGAAAAGGCAACTTTCGAACTGATCGTCACCGCATACAATGAAGTCCACCGACAATGTCCAACCCCGGATGCGTACATTTCTGAAGCTGAAATGCACGCGCGTACCCGTGCACGGGGCAAGGCGGCTCGGACCATGGAAAATGCGGTCGCAACGTTCAACCAGAACGCCAGACTGTATCGCCGATTGGCCACAATCTACATGGACCAAAACAAACTCGATGAAGCCATCGTCTTGCTCAAATCAGCCATGAACCTCGAACCGATGATGCCAGACACGTATGGCCTTCTCGGTGAGGCATACACCCTGAAGGGCACAGCTTCTTGGGATGATGCGATCACGGCCATCAATGAGGCCTTGGAGATCGATCCAGGAAACCCCCGAAACCTGGTACGGAAAGCCAAACTTCTCCGCGATCAAGCCCTCGCGGCGGACGAAAACCGCGAAGCCGGTTTGGCGGCCGCAGAGGCAGCGGTCAAGCAAGCCTTGGAAACCGACAAAGGTCATCCTTATGCACAGGAATTGGCCGCTGCGCTCATTCTCGACCAAGCAGGCGATATCGAGCAAGCCGAGTGGTATGTTCAGCAATCAACAAAACGCCGTGAAACCAGCTTCGGTCTTGTACAGCGTGCACGCGTAATGGTGCGAAAAGGTAGCTTTGATGACGTCGAAAAACTGATCAACAAAGCACTGAAAAAGGAGCCCTCCAACCACACCGCATTCGCCGCACAAGCGGAAATGTGGGAAGCACAGGGCCAAATTTTTCACGCATTTGAAGCGATGAAATGCGCCAAAGAGAGAAGCGCCAAAGAAAGTGCTGCGCGCCTCGCGTACGAACGGCAAATGGTGAGACTGGGTGCACTGATTGAATCGGGCGCGGCCGCAGAAATGATGAAAGCGGCCGGACTCAACCCAGAAGAGCAGCAGGTCGCTGCAAAAGAGCAAAGCGGAGAAAGAAGAGACCCCGGTACGACCACAATCCGACGGCCCAAGAAAGCCGAGGCTACTGCCGAGGCTACTGCCGAGGCTACTGCCGAGGCTACTGCCGAGGCTTCCGCCGAGGCTCCTGCCGAGGCTACTGCCGAGGCTACTGCCGAGGCTTCCGCCGAGGCTCCTGCCGAGAATGCTGCCGAGGCTTCCGCCGAGGCTCCTGCCGAGAATGCTGCCGCAGAGCAGGCAGAAGTTGACGCAGAAGAAAGCCCCAACGAGGAATCAGGCGAAGAGTAGAACCGTCAGTGGGTCAGGAGTTCATCGTGAGCGATCAGCGAGTAGAGCATCACGTCGTGCTGCCCACCGTCTTTGTATATTCGCCGACGAAGGGTTCCTTCACAGTCAAAGCCTATGGACTCCAGTAGGCGCTGGCTCGAGCGGTTGCCCTTCATCACGTGTGCCTCTATTCGCTGAATGCCGAGATGATCAAAGGCATAGGCACACACAGCGGTGACCATTTCTGTTCCGATGCCCTCTCCCCAGTGCTCATGGCGCACATCAAAACCGATCGCGATGTGCCGATGATACCGATCCCACTCGTGCAGGCCAACGGTCGCGATGAGCTTGTTTTCACCCCGTTTGCATACACACCAGCGGATGGCCCGGCGCGTGGCATAGTCGAGTCCGACACTGCGGAGCAAATCAACAGCATCTGCGACCCGCTGCAAAGGCTTTCTCACCGTGAAGCGAGCCAACTCTGGATGGGACAACATCTCAAACATTTCCGCACCATCTGCGATGCTCAAGCGACGCAACAACAGTCGTTCGGTCTCGAGGCCTGGGAAGGCATCGAACAACGGGTCCGGTTGTCGCTTCAACACTTGCATACCTACTCATCGGATGATGCAGTGTCCGATTCAAACGCAGTGGCATGATATAAAGCAATTCTTGCGTGGGTAGAGGTCAACCGCCTTGTTGGGCTGGCGATGTCTCCATGTACCGGCCCAAAACCGCATGAAAATGAGCGGAAGCCGCCTCGTGATCATGCAACAAGTGGTGTGGCACGGCATCTGAGTCCAAATCGTGTTGGCATCGAACCAGCATTCGTACATCCTCTGCCAAGATGACCCTAGATGCGAGCCATGTTGCATGGGCACGCAACCATTCCACACCCCGGGCGCCACGTCGTTTACAGAATGAATAGTGCAAACGAGTCTTGCCCACGCCGTCGGGCCAAAAGCGCATCACGGTCAAGTGATACGGCAAGACATTCAACATGGTGTTGGGAAAAATCGTGTATTTGAACAACCGCGCCATTTGCCGATCCGAATAGGGTCCTCCACGGCTGCAACGTTGGTCCAACCTTTTCCGCCATCCATACGGGGCGATGTGCAGATTCTGCCGAATGTGATCGCCGTACAAAGCCAACTCGGGTTGAGAGTCCACATGCGCATGAATCGTGTGCCGATGTACCTGGGCGACATGGTAGTAATCGAAGGCATTCTCGATCATTGACTTCCAGTTCACCGGAATGGTGAAGACCCGTTCTTCGATCGGCTGCATTTCATCCAGTTGGTACCGCTCCCACTGTTCCGCAACGCCTGTCAGGTGCGACTCAAAAGGCGGAGGATCATCACCAAGATGAACCCACACCAAACCGCCCGCGACCTTCACCGGAACCGACAACAAGTTCATAGAAGAAACATCAATGGCACCAAAACCGGTCGATCCAGGAACCGACATCAAACGCCCGTCCAGTGCATATTTCCAGCCATGGTACTCGCATTGCAGGGAGGCTGCTTTGCCGCATCCATGCATCAACCGACTGCCCCGATGTAAACACGCGTTGCGAAAGGCACGCAGCACACCGTCCGCATCCCGGGTCACCAAAACATCGATGCCGGATTCCTGGAGAACGGCATAGCTGTTTGGCGAAGCGACCTTCCAAACCGGCACCGCAACCACCCAGGACTGCTTGAATACGCGCTCGATCTCCACGGATAGAATTTGTTGATCCGTATACCGATCAGCGTCGACAGTTCGATCACCGACTCGCTCTATTCGAGGCAGCGCTTGGATCTCTTCTGCCACCGGCATCCTCCTACTCCTCCACCTTAGCCCAAATCCATGAGAAAACTCTCGATGAGGTGGAATAAAAAGGTCTTCTTTTCTGGAGTCAACCCTGCTTTCGTTGATGCTGGTAGGATGCTCACATGACTCGAACTTCTCGATTCAAACTCCCTTCCCGCGCGATTCTCTCGGCAGCAGGTCTATTGTTTGCGGTGGTCCTGGCTGAGGGCATTCTGCGGGCGATTCCACCACTTGGGCCCGAGTTCATATTGGCGGGCACCACCCACTCCATCGACAACAGCATTTTCCAAGATGATGTGGGCTTGCGTGTTGTTTTGGCACCGAATGTCGAAACGGAAGGATTCACCACAAATGGATGGGGCATCAGAGGACAAAAAGCCGGGCCCAAGTTTGCGGATGCAAAACGGGTACTCGCCATCGGCGACTCCTTCACCCTGGGGCTGCAGGTCACCGATGAGCAAACTTTCTCTGCGCTACTCAGTTCATCCTTGGGGCCGAAAATTCAAGTCTTTAATGCAGGCGTGCCCGGCTACGGTACCGAACAAGCCACACAGCTAATGAAAAGACTCGCACCCGAGATTCAAGCCGATGCGGCCTTGTTGACGGTGTACACGGGGAATGATTTTCGAGACAACCACAAATGGGCGCAATCGCCCGGATTGCCCACCGAGCCGCCCCCAGTTCAAGCACCCCCTCCTCAACCGCCCCAGTGGATGTCGAAATTATCGAAATACTCCCGGGTCATCTCCACCTACTTGATGTACTCGGCCTTGCGCAATCGCGAGAAGGATTTCCGAATGGAAGAATTCAAAGACGAAATTCTTCCATTCGCTGATCGGGACCACCTCAACCAACTTGGCCCACCCACACGAACCGCAATGGAACGTTTCTGGAATGCGTGCAATCAAATCGGCCTGCGCTGTGCTGTCGCCATCGTCCCACCCGCCTTTGTCGTACACCCTGATCGCGTAAAAAGAACCTTTGAAGCCTTCGGCCTAGACGTTGCCAAAGCCCAACTCGAAGCTCCCCAGTCCATGATGAAACGGAGTGTCCCCAAAGGCATCCCCGTCATCGATCTCACAGAGGCCCTCCAAGCCCGGGCAGATGAGCGACCCTATCTGGTCTTTGACCCACATTTTTCCGCTGTTGGACACGAGATTACAGCCAGTGCGCTGACACCCTTCATCCAAGATTTGGTGACCAGCCAATGAAGCGAACGCTTGGGCTGATTCTCGTGGTCATCCTGATCATTTTCGCCCCCAATTTCCTCTACTTGAACGAAGGGGTCTTGGGTGCCACGGGGTCCGATGCATTGAAGCATGTTTGGAGCCAGTGGTTTGTCGTTCAACAACTGCAGAACGCCGGTGGATTGTCCCTCGAAACCTCCTTGATTCACCACCCGGGCGGTGGCACCTTTTTTAGTCTGGACACATTCAACGCACTCTTGGGTTTGCCGTTCCACATCGCATTTGGGGCGATCACAACCTACAACCTGGTGTTGATGCTCAACCTGGGCTTGGCAGCCATGTGTGGTGCCGTGCTGGCAAGGCTGTTTACCGATGACGACTGGGCCTGTGCCGTCGGGGGCATTGGCTTCGCATTCAGCGCTTGGGTGTTGGCCTTTCCCGTGGCTTCTGGGGTTAGCGAAGCCGCCGTATTCTGGCCCATCCCCCTCTTCTTTCTCTTGGTAGCCAAAGGGTGGAACCACAACAATTGGCGCTACCCTGTTGCCGCTGGTGTCTTGTTGAGCCTGCAAGGCTTGGCCTGTTGGTCCCACGGAATCACAGCCGGCCTCCTGTTGCTGGGCTTGTTCTCTTGCGCCCTTGCTCAAGAGCCAGGCGCATGGAAACAGGAGGGGCGCCCCAAACAAATCGCCTTGCTTCTCGCCACAGCAATCCTGCTCGCAATCCCAGGATACCTGGCCATCTCTGGCACAGTCTCAGCGGACGATGCCATCAAATCTCGTGCATTGTCCTTGTTCCATTCCGCACCCGTGGGACCATTGAGTGCGATGGAAACCAACAACATGGCATTGATAGACTTTGTCGCGCTTGGCGATTGGGGACTGCGAAAAGCGAGTGTGGGTACCGACCGCCTGATGTATGCAGCCAACCCTGGCCTGGTGATTCTGGCCCTGGCCGTCGTGGCATGGCGAAAACGAAAAACGCAGGTTCAATGGTTGGCCTTGGGCGCAGTCTTTATGTTGTTGATGAGCCTGGGACCAAGAATCTACTTCGACCATGGGCGCAGTATCGGAGGAATCCCCAACCCCGTTTACCTGGCGGCCTATTGGGTGATTCCGCTTGTGAACGCAACGATTCACAGCGTGGATCGGTTCGCTGTGGGACTCCAACTGTGTCTCTCCATGATGGCGGCAGTGGGCGTTGGCTGTCTGGCTGCACGCTGGAGGCCATGGATCCTGCTCGCGGTACTCATTGAATTGATCGCACTCTCTCCAGCACCGTGGCCCATACCGATGGCGGAAGCGAGCCAACACCCCGCTTCGGTCAAGATACAGAGCAGCGGAAGCACAAAGGCTGTCCTGGACATTCCCTTCATGGAGGGCGATGAACAGCACCGGTGGTTCCTCGGTGACATTTTCCTACAACAAAGCATCCATTCGAGCCCCATTCCTTTCCAACTGGAAGGGCATGCCATTGAAACCGTCCACCCCGACGTTCGAGCAAACCGCTTCTTTCAAAAACTTGCAGCCGGTGCGATCGATGACCGGCCCATCCCAAAAGGCTGTATAGGTGTCCAAGACCTGGCAGAAATGGGCTTTGGTTGGCTGGTGTGGAGACCCATGCTGACACCAGATGCACGACGGGATGAGTTTCGAACCATACTGGGCTCATGTCTGTCGGTTTCAGAGGACTTTGGAGACCGTATTTTGTACCAAATCGAGGGCTCACCCTGACATCGATGTCATGCATTGAGCAAAACACCTCAGCATAGATACACCCTCAGGAAGTCTAACATGTTGTTTTAACTGCACTATTTAAGCTTGGCACGCAGCGTGCAATGCATTGGGGAGACCGGATTTACAGGAGGTCCACATGTACAAGTCCCCAATTACCTTCGCCGCACTCCTCACACTGCAAGGCTGCATTTGCACCATACCCGCAGAGGATGCCAACCCTTCCATCGCGCTCTCCCGCTTCAACAGCTGCGAAGCGATGAACTATCATCTGACCGACTCGCTGACGCGAAGCTTCACGAGCGGTGGTTGGTATGGAGGAGACGTCGGCCTCGAAGCCGGAGCCGTTGACGACTCTGGGGGAACCAGTGGTGGCACACGGGAACATTCCACCACCAATGTCCAAGAAGCCGGGGTGGATGAGCCAGACATGGTGAAGACCGATGGGAACCACATTTACGTATTGAACGATGGAACTTTGTCGATCGTGAAAAGCTGGCCTGCTGAGGATGCAGAAGAGGTCGGTTCACTGGCACTGAGCGGAGCCTCTGAGAAAATGTTCTTGTTGGGGGACAGGGTCCTTGTATACAGCAGTGGCTGGGAAGAGTCCGACGAGAGAACTTGGCGCTCCCTCACACAACTTGACGTGGTGGATGTGTCCGATCGGTCCAACCCCACGATCGTCGCATCCAAGACCATCGACGGAGAAATGGTGTCCGCCCGCATGATCGGAGAGGATGTATACACCGTCGTTCGCAACCAAATCAGTCTTCCAGAGTCCACCTACATGGCGATCTGGTCGGCGATGGACGAAGTCTATGAAGACCACGTCTGGGATGGCTCCAGCTCCAGCACATCCATGGCACGCGCCAAGATGAAGTCCCGCATTCGTCCGATCATTGCAGACGCCGTTTTCGGGATGGAACGGGACGAGATTCTCCCATCCGTGACCCATGAAGACGGAACACGTGAACCCATCATCGGATGCACCGATGTGTACCACTCCGAAGAGACCTCAGATGCCGCAATGACCACAGTTGCACACATCGATTTGGGCAGCGACAAGATCGATGTGACGGCCGATGCCACCGGCATCATGGCTGGTTCCACCACGGTGTATGCCTCCACAGACAACCTCTACGTGGCACAGACATCATCGGCCTGGTGGGACGGCTTTTCCAGCATCGAACGAACCACACGGATTCATCGTTTCGTCCTGGATGGAGAAACGACCGAGTACACGACCTCCGGAGAAGTCGATGGCTACCTCCACAACCAGTTTTCGATGAGCGAACATGAGGGCTTGCTTCGCGTGGCCACAACCTACGACGACTGGTGGTGGGGCACACGAACCGATGACGGCAAGAGCGGCAACAACGTCTTTGTATTGGACGCGGAAACCGAAGACATGCCCATTATCGGTGAGTTGACAGGTCTCGCTCCAGGCGAACAGATCTACGCGACACGCTTCCAAGGCGACCGTGCATTCATGGTGACTTTCGTTCAAGTCGATCCCCTGTTCACCATCGACCTGTCCGCACCCACAGACCCCCAAGCCAAAGGCGAACTCAAGATCCCGGGGTACTCCAGCTACCTCCACCCCATTGGCGATGACCACATCCTCGGTGTCGGTGTTGGCGGAGACTGGGATGGAGCGACCGACTCCGTGGCCATCAGCTTGTTCGATGTGTCCGACTTCTCGGATCCCAAACAACAAGACCAAGTGACACTCGACTGCGACAGCAGTTGGTCCGAAGCCCTGTTCGATCACCACGCCATCTTGGTCTACGGTGACACCGTTGCCATCCCTGCCTACGGCTGGAGCCACGATGGTGACTGGAGAGAGACCTCCGGACTCATGGTCAACACTGTGGACACCAAGACCGGACTGAGCACACGCGGGTTTGTCGATCATCGACCCCTGGTGGAAAGCCTGTACTGCGACGACGAGGAAGACTGCTCGGACACCAGCTACATGCCACAAATGCGCCGTAGCCTGGTCATTGAAGACATGCTGTACAGCATCTCTGACCTGGGTGTCATGGTGTCCACCTTGGCGGACCCAGAAACCCCAGTCGCAATGGTCCCCACCATATAGAAACCAGTTCAAAGGAGTCGGTCCTTCCTGGTGTGACCGACTCCTGCGCCGGCGTGCCCCCACACGCCGGCGCCTTCTGTTGGGGGCATGCTACGGTCAAGCCATGCGACTGCTTTATCTGACGGATCGACTCAGCCACCGCGGTGGGGCGCCCAACCACCTGCTGGATGTGCTTCGGGGCATGGCAGACCAACATTCCGTGACGGTTGCATCGGCAGGCATGGACAAAGATGTACGCCTTCCCCGCGGTGTCGAACACATGAAGGTGTCTGGGCTCCGTTCTGGCAAAGCCCAAGAACAGGGTTTGAGTCGCTTGCCTGGGCTGATTGAAAACAGCGACCTGATTCACCTACAAAATGTCATGAACCCAACCGCCATCCACATGGCCAAAACACGCCCATGCATCGTGACGATTCAGGACCACCGGGTGTTTTGTCCGGGACCAGGGCGTACGGTACCCGATGGCCAACGGTGTACGGAAAAGATGCAGGAAGCACCCTGCGGGGAATGCATCCCCCAAACCGAGCAACGCGAACACATGATGGAACTGACGTTGGCCAGACAAGAGGCCTTGCAGGATGTGCCCATGATCGTGCTGTCTGCATACATGGCCGATGAAATGGAACTGGCTGGATTCACACGCCCTGCAGTCATTCCGCCCTCCATTAAAATGGGTCCCCCAAAAGATGATCCTGGTTTTGGTTTCCTGATTGCAGGACGGCTGGTTCACCACAAGGGCATCGATATGGGCCATCAGGCTTGGATGCAGGCCAACACAGAACATCCACTCCGTGTCGCAGGACTTGGACCGGCAAGTGAGCAACTGCCGGGGGCGGACCTCCTTGGATGGCTCGATGCGGACGCCTTGCGCAATCAGCTGCGGTCCGCCCGGGCCCTGCTCTTTCCTTCCCGGTGGCAGGAACCCTACGGCATTCTCGGGGTCGAAGCTCTGGCCATGGGTACGCCCGTTATCGCCATGGAATGTGGGGGCATGGGCGACTGGGCGGAAACAGGCACAATCGCAATCAAGCCAGGCGATGTCCAGGGCATGAAGGCGGCCATTCAAAGCATGGCTCAGCAGCCCCAAATGGCCCTCAACATGGGCAGAGCGGGTCAAAACATGATGCGACACCAGCAAGAGACGCGGGAAC
>Ga0163108_10003027_pt1 | contig 12039 bp, 13 predicted proteins | sample Fk1155metaG_FD_109644 | JGI IMG/M metagenome (GOLD analysis project Ga0163108, IMG submission 109644) | Marine microbial communities from the Central Pacific Ocean - Fk160115 155m metaG | ecosystem: Environmental > Aquatic > Marine > Oceanic > Photic zone | place: The Central Pacific Ocean...
TATAGACGCACCATCATGAATTCCTGCTGGAATTTTTACGTTTATCACATTCTCTTTTTTTGCCACACCGTCTCCACCGCATTGTTTGCATTGTTTTTCTGGTGTTTCTCCTCGACCGCTACAGAGTCCACATTGTACCACATTTTGCATTGCACCAAACATGGTTTGTTGCACGCGACGTACTTGGCCCTGTCCTTTGCATTCGTCACATTTTTTTATTGCACTGCCTGGTTCTGCACCAGAACCACTACACACATCACAAGCACTATTTTTTGTCAGCTTCAGCTCTTTTTCTACACCAAACACCGCTTCGGTAAACGACAAACTAATATCCATTTGCAAATCACTTCCTCGTGCCGCACCTCGCCGCCCTCCTCTACCACCAAACCCAAACATTTCTCCAAAAATATCTCCCAAGTCCACGCCATTAAAATTGACATTTGCCCCACCAAAACCACCTTGTCCTCTACTGGCACGCATAAAGTCTTCCCAATTCATACCACCACCAAAACCACCTTGCTGCTCAAAGCCAGCACCAAATTGATCGTACTGTTGTCTCTTTTTTTCATCACCCAACACTTGGTAGGCTTCATTTATCTCTTTAAACTTTGCCTCATCTCCTGTTGCTTTGTCTGGATGATACTTGTGTGCAAGCTTCCGAAACGCTTTTTTTAACTCATCCTGCGACGCTGTTTTTTCTACACCTAATAAGTTGTAATAGTCTTTTGCCATAATACATTATTGTTGTACATTTCCATCACCCACATCAACACCTGTAAGATCGGCCACATTAAATACAACACGAAATGGTTTGCAATAAATAATTACCGAACGATAGGCTGTGGCATCAACACCTTCTGGAAGAATATAGTGCTGTGTCCCAATGTTTCCTTTTAATTTTTCTACTTCTATATAGTCACCAAGGTCAGACGCTGCGCGCACCTCACTGTTTTTTGACAATAACACACGCAAATCTGGTCCATTTGAGACAGTCAAGTCAATCAAACTCAATACTGTGTCTTTGTTCTTGCCAAGTGAGATAATTTTTGCGGTACCAGACCCTTCGTGTGCCACGTCTACAAAAGACCCTGATGCAATAACGTTTGCTGTATCTTGTGTTTCTTGGGCAGGGTTTTGTGTGTCAGACTCTTTTGCTTCTGTATCTAGCACATCTGACATAGATTCCTCCACCACCACATCTTCCATATCCCCCACATCTTCCATCTCTTTTTTGCTCACATCCACAGCACCTTCTTCTGCTGTACCCTGCTCCTCTGCCGCAGCAAAGGTATCTATGGCTTGCTTGACTTCGTCTTGCTGCACATCCGTCAATGTTGTGTCTTCGGTGACTTCACGTTGAATAAACAGTGGTGAAATAAGCCAATAGGCTACACCACAACACACAAGAACCAAACCAATACCAATGATACGTTTCATAGAAATATAGTAATAAATAAGATAGCACTGTGGTAACACCTATGCGTCACTTTTTTTTTCTTCGTCTGCATCTACCACTTCTCCTTCTACCGCACCATCTTCTGCTGCTGCATCTTTATGCAACTCTTCTTCGGCTGCTTTTTGTGGGTCAGCCCCTGGTTGCCCTTGTTGTTCTTTGGTTTGCTCCTGTTGATACATTTTCATACCAATGGCTTGCGCAGCTTTTGAAAGGTCTTCTGAAACAGTTTTTATTTCTTCAATATTTTCACTATCTTTTACTTCTTTCAGTTTTGCGAGTTTTTCTTCTACCGCCTTCTTCTCGTCATCTGTCACGTCTATTTTCTTCTCTTCTACTTCTTTCATCATTTTTTCGGTTGTATATACCATTGTGTCGGCCGTATTTTTAATGTCAATCAACTCTCGCTTCTTTTTGTCTTCGTCAGCATGAGCTTCGGCATCTTTTTTCATTTTTTCTACCTCTTCGTCACTTAATCCAGAAGACGCTTCTATACGAATTGACTGCTCTTTTCCGGTTCCTTTGTCTTTTGCAGAAACATTTAAAATACCATTTGCATCAATGTCAAAGGCTACTTCTACTTGTGGAACCCCTCGTGGTGCTGGCGGTACGCCATCCAAGATAAATCGTCCAAGCTGTTTATTGTCTGTTGCCATTTCTCGCTCACCTTGCAATACATTTACTTCAACACTCGGCTGATTGTCTGCAGCGGTTGAAAATACTTGTGTCTTTTTTGTTGGGATTGTTGTGTTTTTTTCAATTAACTTTGTCATAACACCACCAAGTGTTTCTAGTCCAAGAGAAAGTGGAGTAACATCAAGCAAGAGAATCTCTTTTCCCAAGTCTCCTTGCAATTGCCCCGCCTGAATGGCGGCACCCGTTGCCACAACCTCGTCTGGGTTTACCGTAATATTTGGTTTTTTACCAAAGAATTCTTCTGCTTTTTTCTGAATAAGTGGCATACGTGTCATTCCACCAACCAAAATAATTTCCTGAATGTCTCCTTTTGCCACACCAGAGTCTTCTAATGCATTTTTTACCGGGATCATGGTTTTTTCTGCCAATTCACCCACAAGCTCTTCTAACTTTGCCCGACTGAGTTTCATGTTTAAGTGCTTTGGTCCTTCTGCACCTGAGGTAATAAATGGTTCATTAATTTCTGTTTCTGGTGTGCTTGAAAGTTCAATTTTTGCTTTTTCTGCCGCGTCTTTTACTCGTTGCAAAGACAATGGGTCGTTAGATAAATCAATCCCTTCTGTTTTCTTAAATTCAGCCAAAATCCATGAGATAATTTTTTTATCAAAATCATCTCCACCAAGATGTGTGTCTCCTTTTGTTGCAAGCACTTCTACCGTAGAATGCCCGTCTTCTGCGTCGTGGCTAATATCTAATACAGACACATCGAATGTTCCACCGCCCAAATCGTATACCAAAATCTTTTGATCTTGTTTTTTGTCAAAACCGTATGCAAACGCAGCGGCTGTTGGTTCATTTATCACACGCAATACTTCAAGTCCTGCAATTTCTCCGGCTTGTTTTGTTGCTTGTCTTTGTGAATCGTCAAAATAGGCCGGGACAGTAATAACGGCTTGGGTGATTGCTTCTCCTGTTTTGTCTTCTGCGTCGGCTTTGAGTTTTTGTAATACCATGGCAGAAATTTCTGGTGGAAAATATGATTTCTCACCAAGAGTAATTTTTACCCTATCACCTTCTGAAATAATATCAAATGGTGCATGTTCTTTTACGTCTGCGACTTCTGCGTCACCTGGGCGTCTTCCAATAAGACGTTTAATGGAAAAGAGTGTGTGTTTTGGATTGGTTACGGCTTGTCTTTTTGCGAGCTGCCCTACCAAACGTTCTCCTGTTTTTGATTGTGCTACCATTGATGGTGTTGTTCTGTTTCCCTCTTTATTTTCTAATACTTTTGGCTGACCACCCTCTACAATCGCCATACATGAATTAGTGGTTCCAAGATCAATTCCGAGTATTTTTCCCATAGTGTTAAAATTTAGTACAAATAATCTATATAATTAATTAATTTCTTCTGTATTTTCTTCTCCTTTTTTTGTATACATGCTTGGCGTGTACGTAAACTCTATTTTTACCCCATCTGGATCGGTGGCAAAAACGGCATAATACCCTTTTTCATAGTCATCATAATGAGCCGGTGGATCTAAAATTTCTGCCTCAATACTTTGCAACAGCTCATAAAATTCATCTACTTCTTTTGCGGTTTTTGCATTAAACGCAATATGATTTAAGCCGATTGCATGCCTATTGAACTCGCTTTTTTTATGTTCTTCTTTTGTGTCCCAAATATTTATGGCCGTACCCGAGTCTTTGTGCACCCAAACAGTAAGCTCGTCTAATTCCTCTTCAACCTCATACCCCAGCCATTCGAGTATTGGCGTGTAAAAAAGATTGGACACTTCTCTATCCGACACATTGATAGCAATATGATTAATAACTCCTCGCATATATGTATATTATGTAATAAGCGCAATAAAATCTTTGTATGTCTGCCGGCTTTCTATACGAACGACAGCCGGATCAACAATAATTTGATACTCATCTTCATACAACACACGTTGTGGTCTTGTTGTTTGTTCTACACATACCTCTCCTTTTACCACAGAAACATGCCATGCACACAATCCAGATTCCATATAACGTGCAAGACCTGTTTTTGTCCAAAAAGATATTGCTCCAGGAAAATCTGGCCCTTTTTTGGGTACCCAAGATCCGTCTGGCTTGGTGTCTCTTCTGGTGTCATAGGGCTCTTTTGGGCAATCTCGGTCGACTGCCTCATATATACCCACGTCTTCCACAACAAAACGATAAAAGTTTGTCATATATAATACTATAATTTTCTCCTTCACCCATAGCCCGTGTCATATTACAGGCCATGAAGTGTAACAGATAATTATTTTTTCTTTTTCCCTTTTTTCTTTACCGTCACACTGACTTTTTTTGCTTTGGTTGGTAGTGTTTTGGGACAAACTACCTTCAGCACACCATCTTCAAAAGACGCATCTATTTTGTCTTCCTTTACTGCCACTGGAAGTGCCACTTGTCTATAAAATGATCCGGAACGCACTTCTTTTCTGTAATAATTCTTCTCCTCTACTTCACGCTCTCTTTTTGATTCTCCGGCTATTGTGAGCACACCCTTTTCTACGCTCACATTTACATCTTCTGGCTCAATGCCCGCAAGCGGTGTTTCTACAATAACATTATTTTTTTCCTCGTAGACATCTACGGCAGGAACAAATGCATTTTGCATACCTCGCATGTGAGACATTGACGGAAGACGATTCATCATGTCTTCCATTTCGGAAAATGGATCCCACGAAGGGTTCCAACGTATAAGTGCCATATGGTATTACCTTTTCACCATGCGCCGCTCGGTCACAAAGTGAATTATAAATAAAACTTATTCTTGTGTTTTACACACCACCACTTTTGCCGGCTTAATTACCGTATCTCCGTGCATATATCCCCCCTCTAGTTCTTGTATAATTTCCCCATCTTTTTTTCCTTCGCACTCCTCTTCTTTAAGTGCTTCGTGCTTGTTTGGGTCAAAGGTCTCACCAACCGTTGGAATATCCGTTACACTATGTGATGTTAATATATCTGAAAATTGTTTTTTAATATACCCTATCCCCTTTTTCCAGTTTTCCCATTGCTTTTGTGTCATGTCTTCCCCACCTTCTGCCCCATGCGCAAAAGCTTTTTTAAAATTTTCATACACCGGGACAAACGCCTCTATCATTTGTATCTCACTCATTTTTGCCCATTGTGCTCGTTGTTCTGAAATTTCTTTTTGTAAATTTTGATAATCTGCCTGAGCACGCAACCAATTATCTTTGTAGTCTACATTTGTTTCATTCAACACTTGCTCATTTTCCACCACCTCTTCTTGTTGCACATCTTGACCCCTGTCTTCTTGTTTTGTTTTATCTTTTGTCATAGTTACTTATTACGTAAAGAATTATATAGAAAATGTATTATAGCACTATTCTCTTTATACCGCATGCGTATTGGCCCTAAAATAAGCAGTATAATGTCCCCAGGCAATGTGGTTACAACGATGCTACATGCCCCACCAAGAGGGTTTTGATGTCCTACCAGCACATGTGGCACTCCATCACGTTTTATCCCTTCACGTACCAAATGCATACGGTCTTCGCAATGATCAAAAATACCAGAAACTTGCACCGTGTTTGCATAATCTTGAAATTCTGGCTGAGAAAACAGATGTGACATGCCCGTATAATACACACGATGTCGTGAAAAAGCGAGCAATGCCGCATTACCACTATAATACGATACATATTTTGCTATATTTTTATATACGTTTTCCTGGTCTTGTTCATCGGCTAGTATCCGCAATACATCGTCTTTTGTGTCTTTTTTTATGGTATACGTTTGCATGATATGCGCAATATAATACTTATACCCAAGCTCTGTTGGCACTCTTCCGGCCGATGTGTGTGGATGCGTCAGGTAGCCCGCATCTTCTAGTGCACGTAATTCGTTTCTAATGGTTGCCTCGCTCACAGAAAGATGGTCTGTGTGAAACAAAACACGAGACCCCACAGGTTGTACCGAGTCTATATATCGCTCTACGACCAAGCCCAGAACCTGTGATTTTCTTTCTCCCAACATAAAAAAATTATCACTCATTTATATAGAGTGATAATACCATGATTTTTCCTGTAGTGTCAAATTCCTGTGAATAACTTTTATGCTACTCCTTGGCAATGTTTTCATATTGCGTAATATCTCCCACTTCACTAAGCAAGACATTCTCTACAAAAATACCTCGAGCATAAAAAATTCTCTCTAATTCACTTTTTAATTCTGCCTCAACCGCGTCTCGTTTGTCTCGCATAATCTCTTCTTTAGAAAATTTACTTGCTACCATACGAATTCTACTTCGCACCGTTGGTCGAATAATTTTTGCGACAAAATCCTCTCCAATAGTTTGCCAAATTTCTGGAATTTGATGCATGTCTAATCGTAACAATATTGTTCCTTCTATTCCGAGTCTTACCCCATCCTCAGAAAGTGCGGCAATTGGTATATCGCCCAATGCTTTTTGGTTGTGTAAGTCAAAGCTTCTTGAAATGCTATATTCTAATGTTTGTGTATTGAATAATTTTGCCTTTTGCCAAAAAGGTATTTTGAAATGCAATCCAGGAGTTAACACCTTTTTTAGTACTCCCCGCCCTAAATCATAGACACAGGCCACGTATCCCGGAGGCACTGGCACAAAAAATCCTTTGAGGACATCGTCCATAACAAAGGAATACATGAGTTTATCGAGTGATTGAGACATAAAATAGTATTATACTTCTTCAGGTTTAAGAAAAACCTTGGATATATTGTGAATAACAATGGAAACGAGAATTGATGTGAGTATAAACAATGCCTTTACCACTGGCAATATATACAAGAACAAAAACACAAAACCGGGAAATAAGAAAAAGTAGGTAAGATCTGATTTTGCCAAACCGCTTTTTCGCTTTCTAAAATCAAAATAAATTTCTATCATGAGAACAGCCATGACCAACCCGGACCAATATATATTATATGGATCACCAAGCGCGGTGCCATAAAAATCCGTATTGATTTGCCCTGGAAACTCTATAAACGGATATAGTATTTCGACTATCTTTTTGCCAGTAATACCTCGCAAAAACACTTGGTAAAGCAGTACAAGCACCAAACCTTGAATACCAAGGACAACAGCTTTTGACCAAGGACTTATTTTGTGTTTTTTTAACACCTTTCGTATTTCTTCTTTTTTGAGTACATGATCTTTTGCAAAATCTTTGTCTAGTTGTATAATTTCTTTGGCGACCAAAGTATTTTTTGACTTGTTTCTTTCTGACTTTATGGTAAGTGGCAACAATACAAGGCGAAGAAGTATGGTAAGGTAGACAATTGCCCACCCCAAGTTTTGGTCTGTGAGGTTTGCATATATCCAAATGAGTACATTAAAGAGTGGTTGGTATAAAAACGTTTGCCAAAATTCTAATATCATATGAAACCAGTATACCAGAAAAAGGCAAAAAAATCAATGGTCTATTCGTTTCTCTCCCACGCCGCACTTTTTTCCATGTATCCATCTTTTATTTGGTCAAAATACGCTTTTGCCGCCTCATATTCATTTTCAACACGTCCACTCAGTATTGCCTCTTCTATATCTTCTTTTATTTTTCCAACCGTTGGCCCTGGTTTCAGCCCACACGCTTCCATTATTTCTTCTCCTCGAACCGGTGACTGAAACGCACGTAATGCATCGATTTCCTCTACCGCGGCAATTCGTTTTTCTATATTGTCATAATTTTTTAACCGCCTTACCTTTTTCTTTTGATTTCCGGTGGTAATGTCTGCTTTACACAAAAGAAGCAAATCATCTAGTCGTTCTTGCAAATTAATAACAAGCCTTCGTACCGCGCTATCGGTAACCCCTTCATCCATTAATGCAATGGGTTGCAAATGCCAACGCACAAGTTCTGTAATATAATAGGTATCATCTTTACTCATTTTTAATCTTTTGCAAATATCTTTTGCCATTTTTCTTCCCAAATGTTCGTGCATATCAAACGTCCAGCCACGTCCTGGAATAAGTTTTTTTGTTTGTGGTTTTGCAATATCGTGAAGTAGACCCGCAAAACGAAGGAGTGGTTTTGGTGATAACTCTGCAACATTATCAACAACAGCCAACGTGTGCGAAAGATTGTCTTTATGTTTATATCCTTTTACTTCTTCTACACCGGCAAGTTCTCGGACTTCTGGTAAAAATTCATCAAGCACTTTGGTGGCATATAAATACCCAATACCAATCGATGGTTTTGGTGTACCAAGAAGTTTCAGAAATTCTTCTTGAATTCTTTCTTTTGACACAATACTCAATCGTTTTCTGTTTGCATTCATTGCAGTTATTGCTGTTTTTTCAATATCAAAATTGAGTTGCGCCGCAAATCGCGCGGCTCGTAGCATTCGCAATGGATCATCTATAAACGTCGCGTCTGGGTCAAGTGGTGTTCGTAATATTTTTTCTTCCAAGTCTTTTTTTCCATTAAACGGGTCAACAATATCTGCCAAACCTTTTTCTGTAATTTTTTGCGCCATTGCATTTACGGTAAAATCCCTTCTGGAGAGATCGCCTTCGATTGTAGTTGCTTCTACTTTTGGTTTTCTTGAGTTTTTATCATATACTTCTGTTCTGGCGCCAGCAAATTCAAGCTCAAAGAGTGCTGTTTTTTTGCCCTCTTCATCTTCTTTGGTAAAAACAAATCGCGCAGTATCAAAATCAGGAAACTCAACCAAAGAGCCGGTTTCTTCTCCGACATGCTCGGCAAATGCTTTGGCAAATACTAATCCACTACCACCCACCACAATATCTATATCTTTTTTGGGCGGAATACCAAGTAACGCATCGCGAACATATCCACCAACAACATACGCTTCAATATTGAGCGCTTCTGAAATTGTATATACAGTGTTAAATAATTCTTTTTCTGCAATCATACCGTAAATAATGTAAACATATTTTCTTTTGTTATTTGTTCTCCGTCTACTGCGCGCTGCACCAATGTAGCAATTGGTGTTGCAATACCATGTTTTTTTGCCAGCGCAAGAAATATTGCCGTAGACTCTATACCTTCTACTGTTTGTTGCACGGCTTCACACGCTTTTTGTGTATTCATGCCTTTTCCCAAACATTCACCAAAACGACGGTTCCTACTTTCAGGAGAAAGCGCGGTACCAATCACATCTCCCAAACCTGCCACACCAGAAAGTGTTTCTGGCTTTCCTCCCATTGCTACCGACACCATTGCCATTTCGTTAATTGCCATTGCAAGAAGTGCAGACTTACTGTTTAACCCTAACCCTAAACCATCACACATACCAAGCGCGATAGCATAGACATTTTTAAATGCACCACCAAGTTCAACGCCAATTATATCATCTGTTGGAATAAGCTGAAGATACGCATTATCACACACCTCTTTTACTATAGAAACAGCGGCAGGATCTTTTCCTGCAATTGCCATTACCGTAACGTTTTTTTGCGCGAGTTGACCAGCAATAGCTGGTCCAGAAATAGTAATAATACGATGTGCCATGTCACTATCAACCGCTGCGGCAAAAATATGTGGAAATATATCCACACTCTCTTTGTCCATTCCTTTTGTAAGACTCACAATAATGGTGTCTTTTTCTAAAAACGGCACACTGTGTAAAAATACGTTTTTGAGTACAGTGCTTGCGACAGCATAACAGACAATATCTGCTCCACGAAGTGCATCTTCTAAAGAACATTTAGGAATAATATTTTCTGGCAATGCAATCCCAGGTAAATATGTTTTGTTTTCATGATACTCCCCTATTTCTCGTAATGGTTCTTGGTCTCCTTCCCAATTCCAAATCTTTACGTCATGGCCATTTTCTGCCAAAAATTTTGCACATACTGTGCCAAAGTTTCCCGCACCCAAAACTGCTATTGTTTTTTTCATATATTATGCTAATACCAATACAATAATAACTCCCACTATAATTCTATAATACGCAAATGGCGCAAATCCCCATTTTTCTACCAAAGACATAAGCCATTTCATTGCGAGCATTGCCGTAACACAAGACACTAAAAATCCAACAATAAGTGAAGGAAAAGATGCATTAATTACACCAACACCTACCATATCTTTTATTGTAAGCACACTTGCCGCGCCAATGACCGGAATTGCCATAAGAAATGAAATTTCTGCTGCCATCTTTTTTGATAATTTTCCAAACAATCCCGCTGTCATGGTAATTCCTGATCGACTTGTTCCGGGAATGAGTGCCAATATTTGCGCCAAACTCATCCACATAATTTGTGTTGCATTTGTTTTTTTAAGCGTGTTTACTTTTTTATCGTCAGGCAATGTTTTACTATATCTGTCTGCAAACCATAACACAATTCCCCAAACAATAAAACTTATACCGATAATCGCATGAGAACGAATATTGGATCCTAAAAAAAGTCCCACAAGTGCAACGGGAATAACACTTCCCAAAAGATATATCGCAAGCCGCCTGTCGTGCAGTGTTTCTTTTTTTGGAAAAACCACGGCATTACAAAGTCGTAATAGTGTTTTTTTTGTATAGATAAGCACAGCAATGAGCGTACCAAGATGCACCACAATGTCAAAAGCTAAGCCTTGGTCTTGCCAGCCAAATATTGCAGGAATAAATATAAGATGACCAGAAGAAGACACTGGTAAAAATTCGGTAAATCCTTGAATTGCACCCAAAATAATGGCTTGAGATAGTGGCATATACGTCTATATTACCAATGTATGGGATAAAAATCAAGGTGATTCTTGATATATAATAAACACTTATTCTTGCTCTACAAAATCAATATCCGTATCTGATGTCATAACTGCTAAAACACAAACCACCGAAAGGGTGTCAAATTGTTCTTCGATCAGCTTTTTTGCCTTGTGCATATCTGCAATATGTTTTTCCTGTTCTTGTGTTTCGTTTTCAAACGCACCGTGACCACCATACGCACCACAATCGGTGTGATGCATAAGATAAAGAGTTTGTATGCCATGCAACTCTTTTGCCAAACGAATTTGCCGTAACAAACACCTTGCGTCTGGTGAATCCACGTCAACAACCACAGCCTGTGACGCACCTGCAAGCGAAATAATATCACACACATCCATAATCCCCTGCTCTTCCATCCATGTGTTTACCCTACTTGTGAGCCTATAATCCATACAACGCACAAGTGCTGATTCAATTTGTTTTGCCATAAAAATATCTATATTTTAAGATACACCCATTATACAAAAAAGTAGCATGTAGATCAAACGTGCCCAAACCACACAATACCACTGTTACCCAACAATTCACCAACATAGCAACATTAAAGAAAAAACCTTTATACACAGTTTTGACATAAATCGATCTCTTGTGTACAATCATACTATTCGCTCTTTTTTGGAACAATACAAAAACACAGGAGAATTGTACATGAAATTTAACGTTGCACTCTTACTCACGTATTTCATCTTTCTACAACAGAACCCTCTTACAGGGGCCACACTGTCAACATCTTACGGCTATACCACCACAACAAAAACCGATAGTGTTCGTTGCAAACAAATCCGACACAAAGAACCCTCGAAATTGCGACATCTGAATGCGGCACAATGCAACCTTACAGGCATAACACTTATCTCGGCTGATTTACATGGAGCAAACTTCTACCAAGCAAACCTCTCTATAGCTAATTTAAGCGGAAGGTATAATAAGCGGACAAAGCTTACACAAGCTAACCTAGAGCAGGCCCGTCTTATCAATGCTGAGCTACGGTGGGCAGACCTTCGTTGGTCTAATCTTAAACAAACATCGCTCAGGTGGACAGACATGCATGGGGCTAACCTGTTTGGTGCCAACTTAAAAGGAGCAGACCTGTTTGGTGCCAACTTGAGTTGGGCAAAAATGGTTGATGTGGTTTTTGAGGATACAGACTTGTTTGGAGCAAACATGTACAGAGCAAGTCTTATGGGGGCAGA
>Ga0163108_10003028_pt1 | contig 12030 bp, 13 predicted proteins | sample Fk1155metaG_FD_109644 | JGI IMG/M metagenome (GOLD analysis project Ga0163108, IMG submission 109644) | Marine microbial communities from the Central Pacific Ocean - Fk160115 155m metaG | ecosystem: Environmental > Aquatic > Marine > Oceanic > Photic zone | place: The Central Pacific Ocean...
CCCAAAGAGAAAATTGTTATGCCATTTTCTATGTTATTAAATATTGTTGGCTCTAGTAATGCGAAGACAAAAGATGTTTTGTGGAAGTTTATTAAAAAATTTCATAAAGAAATAGACCCAAAAAATCATAAAATCTTGGATGAGCTAACTGATTATGCGATTAATTATTTTATTGACGAAGTTGAACCAAAGAAAAAATTTAAGAAACCAAATAAAAATGAAAAAAAAGCTTTGGAGAATCTAGTTGCCATTTTAAAAAAAGTTTCACAAAATACTCCTGCAGAAGAAATACAGACCAAGATCTACACAGCTGGAAAAGAAAATGGCTATAGCGATAATTTAAGAGATTGGTTTAAATTGATCTACGAAGTTTGTTTTGGAGAAGAAAATGGTCCAAGAATGGGTTTTTTTATCAGCTTTTTTGGAGTTAAAGAGACAATTGATTTAATGGAAAAAAAGTTGAGAATGTAATTTTAATGTTTTCTTTTCTAAGACCTTTTGTATTTAATTTAGATCCCGAGACAGCACATGATTTAGCAATAAAATCTTTAAAATTTAATTTTCTTCCGAGCAGCCTATTTTCTGTTACAGACGAAGAGATGTTAAGCACTAAGCTTTTTGGAAAAGAAATTAGCAACCCGATAGGTTTGGCGGCTGGTTTCGATAAGAGCGCAGAAGTTTACAATGAAATATTTAAGCTTGGTTTTGGTTTTGTGGAAGTTGGAACTGTTACTCCTAAACAGCAATATGGAAACGAAAAGCCTAGAATTTTTCGATTAACGAAAGACCATGCCCTTATAAATAGACTGGGATTTAATAACGATGGATCCGAAGTTGTAAGAAAAAGAATTGAAAATAATATCCCGAACAATCTTCTGGGAATCAACATTGGACCCAACAAAGACACAGGCGATATGCTCGATGATTTTTTAAAATGTGCAGAGATTTTTTTTCCTTTAGGTGATTATATCACGGTAAATATATCTTCTCCAAATACTCCAGGTCTAAGAGATTTTCACAAAGAAGATGTTCTTAGAAAATTATTATCAAAAATTAATGAGATAAGAGAAAAAAGTAATTTTAATAAGTTTTTTTTATTAAAAGTTTCTCCGGACTTAGAAAATTCTTACGTGGATGGAATTATTAAGTTGATTTTAGAATATAAGATTGACGGAGTAATTTTAACGAATACTACCGACAAAAACAGAGACGGTTTGTTAGATGATAAAAAAAAGGAAACTGGGGGATTGTCAGGAAGACCATTAAAAGATTTATCAACCGAATTTGTTAGGAGATTCTATAAAGATCTTAAAGGGCAGATACCGATCATTGGAGTTGGAGGAATTGATTCTGGAGAATCTGCATTCGAAAAAATAGCTGCCGGGGCATCTGCAGTACAACTATATACCGGTCTTATTTACAAAGGCCCCACAATCATTAAAGAAATTAAAAAAGAGTTAATAGGTATTTTAAAAAACAAAGGTTTTAAAAATATAAAAGAAGCAATAGGGTCTGATTTGAATTAACTATTTAAAAAAATTATATTTTTTCTTATCAAGATCATTTCTAACATGATGTATTAACTCTCTTGCATATGAAAAAGTTATACCAATTAAAACAACCGTTATTATTGACAAGAATCCATAAACAATTGGGTTATTAGTAGAAAGAGAAAGCACCACCTCCGCCAATTTATTATTTATTTCTCCTGCCTTATTAATCACAAATAAGCTAGAGCCTTTTTCTAGAATAAAAGTTTCTATACCCATGATTACTCCTACGGCCAACAACAAAATAGCTAACAAAGTTTTATATTCTGAAGCATTTAATTTCTCCGATACTTTTAAACCAACATGCAAACCAACAATTGATCCAGTTATTAAAATAGAAACCAATATAAAGTCTATAGTTTGAAATTTTAACGCATGTACAATAACTACCAATCCAGTGATGAAGATTGTTACAAATAGAGATGTGCCAGGAACTAATTTGGTTGGCATTCCAATAATATAAATCATTGCAGGTACCATTATAAATGCACCACCAACACCCATAATCGAAGCGAATATACCTACGATAAATCCCAACATGATTGGAACAATAGCGCTTTCATAAAGTCCTGATTTATGAAACTTCATTCTAAAAGGCAAACCATGGATCCAATAGTGATCATGCGCTTTTCTTTTGACGACAATTTTTTTTCTAATATTAATTAACTCTTTGTATCCCTTTGCGAACATTAAAGTACCAACTATCACCAACATATAAATATACGCCAAGGTAATACTCACATTGATCACTCCCAATCGTTTAAGATAGGCAAAAATAAACATGCCAACAGTTGTTCCCATAACGCCACCAACCACAATTGTTATACCCATTTTATAATCTAGGGTTTTTCTGAACCAGTGGTGTAGTGCACCAGAAACTGATGTTCCTAAAATATTGTTTGCTTCATTTGCAACTGCAAAAGCAGGAGGTATTCCTAAGAATATTAAAACAGGGGTCATTAAAAAGCCTCCGCCAATGCCAAATAGTCCAGATATGAAACCAACAATGAAACTTAGGAGTAAAATTACCAGAATACTTACTTGAACTTGTGCGACAGGTAGGAAAAAATCCATTTAGTTTATTATTCTTTGGTACAAACATTGTCAATACACATATATTTACTTGATTATATATTCTGCTCCAATTATACAGCTATTGGATATTTTATGACTAAAAAATGTGAGCTTACAGGAAAAAGACCTCTCAAGGGGCACAATGTTAGTCACGCTAACAACAAAACAAAAAGGAAATTCAATCCTGGAATAAAAAAAATAAAATTCAAAAGCGATATTCTAAAAAAAAATATTACACTAAAGGTGTCCAACGCAGCTTTGAGAACCGTGGATTTCAAGGGTGGGATTGACAAGTTTCTTCAATCAGCAAAGGTTTTCAAACTATCCAAAAGAGCAAAAAAGTACAGAAGCAAAATTGCACTAAAAGAAGCTTAGGATCTTTATGTTTAAGTCTAAACTTTTTCTAGGACTAGCTATATGTATGGCTGGTGTGGTTGTTCTTTCAAATTTTCTAGTCCAATTTCCAATAAATTATTTTGGAATGGAGAATATACTTACCTACGCAGCATTTAGCTATCCTGTGACTTTCTTAATAACTGATCTTGCAAATCGAAAATACGGAAAGTTTATTGCCAAAAAAATTGTTTATTTAGGTTTTTTTACAGGAGTATCTTTAACTCTATATTTTTCCACAAACTTTGAAGATTTAATATCTATTAGGATAGCGATCGGATCTGGAACTGCTTTTTTGTTTGCACAGCTATTAGACGTCCATGTTTTTGATATTTTAAGAAGAAGCATATGGTTTATAGCACCACTGGCATCTTCATTGATTGGTTCTTTGGTGGATACTTTTTTATTTTTTTCCATTTCTTTTTACAACACAGAAATGCCATGGCTTTCTTTAGCAGCAGGTGATTTTGTTATAAAATTAATCATGGCTGTATTAATGTTAATACCGTTTAGACTATTGCTAGGTAAAATTTCTGATGAGACGAAGTTGTCCACAAAGACGTCTTAATGCAGAACTTTTTTGTTTGAAAAAAGATCTGTTAATTGATTGATCATAGCGTCACCCAGATCATGGACATCTGTTATTTTCACAGCTCTTTTATAATAACGCGTAACATCATGGCCAATTCCAATAGCCAATAATTCAAACGCAGAAAATTTTTCAATTGAATTGACGGTATTTTTTAAATCATTTTCTAAATAGTCGCTGGCGTTTGTAGACAATGTTGAGTCATCAACTGGGGCACCATCCGATATAACCATTAATATTTTTCTTTCTTCTTTTCTTTTTTTCATTTTATTAAAGGTCCACCTTAGAGCTTCTCCATCTATATTTTCTTTCAACAGCCCTTCTTTAAGCATCAGACCAATATTATTTTTTGATTGTCGCCAAGGTGTATCCGCAGACTTATAAATTATATGTCTTAAATCATTCAGTCTTCCCGGAAATTGTTGTTTTCCTCTATTTATCCATTTTTCTCTGCTTGAACCACCTTTCCAATGTTTTGTGGTAAAACCTAAAACTTCGACCTTAACAGAACATCTTTCCAAAGTTCTTGCCAATATGTCTGCACAGACAGCGGCCACTGAAATTGGTTTTCCTCTCATTGATCCCGAATTATCAATTAAGATAGTTACCAAAGTATCTTTAAAATCTATTTCCTTTTCTTTTTTGAAAGAGAGTGAATTTAAAGGATCGATTATTATTCTCGTTAATTTAGAAGCATCAAGTATACCTTCTTCCAAGTCAAAATTCCACGACCTATTCTGTTTAGCTAAAAGTTTTCTTTGTAATTTATTAGCTAATTTGGAAACAAAACTTTTTAATTGTAAGAGCTGTTGATCTAAAGTGGCTCTCAATCTTTCCAATTCTTCTTTGTTTTCTAAATTTTCTGCTTTAATAACCTCATCAAATTGATCGGTGTACACTCTATATTTTTTATTATTCTTTGAAAAAATTGTTTTTGGTCTTGCATTAGTTTTTTCACCCGAATCTTCAATCTCTTCTATATCTTTATTATCTTCTCCAGACATGTCTTTTGTGTCCGGAGTCATTGTGTCAATTGAAAGTTCCTGATCCTGTTCTTTTTCGGCTAAACGGCTATCAGCCTCATTTTTTTTCTCTTGGCTTTCCCGGTTTTTTAAGCTTTTGTCACTTTCTTCTCTATCTTCACTATACTCTTTATCTTTAATGTTTAGTTCAGAAATTATTTTTGAAATTAAACGATTAAATTTTCTTTGATCTTTTAAATTATTTTTCAAAAAATTTATATTTTTTTTAAAACTTTTTGTGAAATTTATCTTGGATTTTTTAGTCTCTTTAATATCAAAAAAGTAGCTTTTTAAATATCTGTCAAATGAATCTGCTAATTGGTTTTTATTTGATCCAGGATTTTTTTTATTCTCTTTATATTCGTAAAACAAATTTTTTTTTATTCCTATGAATTTTTCGCTACCGATTTTTTCATATCTGATTTTTTCAGCAATTTTGTAGAGTTTTTTGGACACTTCGCCTTTTGGTTTATATTCTTCAAATATGTCATTGTTACTGTATTTTAACCTCAAAGCCTCAGAATCAGCTTTTGCCCTTATTAATGAAAAATCTTTAACATTATTTGCCTTGTTCAATTCAGGGAGATTTACGACTTTGTTATTGCTTTCCAAATTTGATTTACCAAATTTTACTTCGCAGTCTTTATTTTCTGATATTGATTTTATTGTTGAAATTAAAGCGCTTTTGAAAACTTCTAAGCGATCCTCTTTTTTTTGCATTTTAACCAATATTTACATTTACAGAAGATTCTGGAAGATCTTCCCCAAAACATCTTTGATAATACTCTGCAACAATCTTTCTTTCGAGTTCATCACATTTATTTAAAAACGTTACTCGAAACGCATAGCCAATATCTTTAAAAATTTCTGAATTTTCAGCCCAATGTATAATAGTTCTAGGACTCATAACTGTTGATATATCTCCGTTAATAAAGCCATTTCTAGTTAGATCAGCAACCTTGATCATATTTAGAACTTTTTCTTTCCCCTTTGGATTATTAAGCTTTTTATTTTTTGCTAAAACAATTTCTAATTCTTTTTCAGCTTTAAGATAATTTAATGTTGTTACAATATTCCATCTGTCCATTTGTCCCTGATTGATTTGCTGAGTTCCATGATAAAGACCGGTAGTGTCCCCAAGACCCACTGTATTAGTTGTTGCAAACATTCTGAAAAACTTGTTTTGTTTTATAACTTTATTTTTGTCTAAAAGAGTTAACTTCCCATCACTCTCTAAAATTCTTTGAATGACAAACATAACGTCTGGTCTACCAGCATCATATTCGTCAAATACTAATGCCACTGGATTTTGAACAGACCACGGCAATACTCCTTCTTTAAATTCGGTTACTTGTTTTCCATCTTTAATAATAATTGCATCTTTTCCAATCAGATCTATTCTACTTATGTGACTATCAAGGTTTACTCTTACACAGGGCCAGTTAAGTCTTGAAGCCACCTGTTCTATGTGAGTGGATTTTCCAGTTCCATGGTAGCCCTGAATCAAGACTCTCTTATTAAAAGCAAAACCTGAAAGAATTGCCAAGGTTGTGTCTCGATCGAATTTATAACTATCATCTATGTCAGGAACGTATTGGTTTTTTTTTGAGAAACCACCAACTTCCATGTCTGTATCCAAACCAAAGGTTTGTCTAACAGAAATTTTTATATCAGGTTTTTGGTTATCTAAGTTCATAATTTCTCTATTTGCTCATACTCATTCTTAACTGACTATATGCCAGAGTTATTTTTTTTAGTATGTCTTCATATTTTCTACTTCCTTGATTTTTATCAGGATGATATTTCTTTACAAGCATTTTAAATCTTTTCTGTATATCTGACCAATTCGTATAGTTTTTTAACCCCAAAATTTTTAATGCATCTCTATCCCTCTCTGATAGTTTTGATTTTTTAAAATCCCCGAATGTTGAATTCTTAAATACACCAGCTTTATCATCTAAAGCGTTTACCCATAGTATTCTAAAAAAGTTTTCGGAAGAACCAAAGCTTTTTGTTGGTTTATGCCAAGTTAAATCAGATTTAATAAAATGTTCGATTTCTTCTTCTTTCATATCGGCAAAGTAGTTCCAACTCTTGTTAAAAACCTTTATGTGTTCAAGACACAACAATCTAAATTTTTTACTATTATCTTTTTCAACAGGAGCCCTGTAGACACCGATTTTCTTGCATTTGCTCCATTCACAAATATTTTTCATAATAACCTTACATTATATAGTACAATGGATGTTTGATGAAAAGTTTTATAGAAACCATAAAAGAAAAAATTATAAACAATGTCCAAGTTAATAAGATAGAAATAATTGATAACACTCATATACATAAAAGGCATAAGTCTTTTAATAAAAGCAAGCTTCATTTGAAAATAATAATAGAATCAGACTTTTTAAAATCTTTTAACAAGATTGATTCTCATAAAAAAATAATAAGTCTTTTAAAGGATGAGATAGAAAAAAAAATTCATTCTTTAGAAATAAAGATTAACTAATTTTTTTTAGTACGCTTTTTATTTCTTTTGGACTCACCCTGAAATTTCCAGGAATTGTAGTTTTGCCTATTTTCTTTAAAAGTATTAAATTTATTTTGTTATCGTAATTTTTTTTATCAATTTTCATAAAATCTACAATATTATTTAAACGTTTTTTTGAGAAAAAACTTTTTAAATTCTTAGGTAAATTATTAACTCTATAAAGATTCTCAATTTTATTTAAAGTATCGTGAGAACAAATTTTTTTTCTTAATGATAGTCTTGTTGCTAAGATCATGCCCATCAGTACAGCTTCCCCGTGATTTATTTTTTTTGAATAATTATTTGCTGCTTCAATACCATGGGCAAAAGTATGTCCAAAATTTAAAATCATTCTTTTATTTTTCTCTCTTTCATCTTGGTTGGTAAAATGTAATTTAATTTTGCAGCTTTTTGTAATTACAGTTCTAATTATTTCAAAATCAAATTTCTGCAATATATTTTCTGAATTTTTGCTTAGTGAATTAAAAAATTTCTTGTCATGAATAAGGGAGTGTTTCAAAATTTCTGCAAAGCCACAGACCAAATTTCTTCTCGATAGACTTCTTAGAAATCCAAGTTCACTAATCACTAGCCTAGGTTGGTAAAATGAACCAATAAGATTTTTTCCTCTATTTGAGTTAACGCCTGTTTTACCTCCAATTGACGAGTCTACCTGCGCTAGCAATGTAGACGGTAAGTTTATAAAATTAACTCCTCTTTTTAAAATGCTTGCTACGAATCCGGCAAAATCTCCAATTATTCCTCCACCTGCTGCAATGACAACGTCACTTCTATTCAAATTATTTTTTAACAATTTTTCAACCAGGTTGTTGACTTTGGTAAATGATTTTAAATTTTCATTAGGAGAGTATTCATAAACGTACACTTTATAATTTTTTATTTGTTTTTTAATTTCCTTTTTATATTTGTTGGGTATATTTTTATCCAAAACTAGACCTACTTTTTTTGTTTTAGGACATAATTTTTTAACTTGTTTTCCAAGCAAATTTATTGCTCCATTACCAATAAATATTGAGTAATTTGTATTTTTATTTTTTACAAGAATTTTAGATACTTTCATAAATTTTTAATATCTCTTTTACTATTTCATCATTAGTTTTTAAATTACAATTAATTTTGTAGTCTGCTAGAGAATAATTTTTTTTTCTTTTTTCATAAAGATTTTTTACATCTTGTTCTGAGCTTTTACTATTCAATAAAGGCCTTCTTTTGTTCATCTTGATTCTTGAAAATAAATATTTGGGATCTAAGTCCAACCAAACTGAAACGCATAGTTTTTTTGTGTTTTCTCTAATCTTTTCACTCATAAAGGCACCCCCTCCTAGAGCCACTATGACATTTTTTTCTTTGATGTGGTTTAAAGTTTCTTCTTCTTCTGTTTTTCGGAAGAATCCTTCTCCTTTCTTCTTGAATATATCTGTAATTGAAAGTGAAAGTTTTTTTTCAATAATTTTATCTACATCTTTAAACTGCAAGTCTAGTTTGTTAGCCAAATCCTGGCCAACAGTAGATTTGCCAACACCCATCATTCCAGTTAATACAAGGTTTTTTTTCAATTTATACCTAAATTTTTAATTTGATTTATCACAAATTTGTCTTAATTCTCGAGTTTAAATATATTTTATCAACTATGCAACCGAGATTAAAATTAAAATCAAAAACCGAATCATCTTTGCTCAATATAATCTTAAAAGGTTTATTGATTGCAGTTTTCATTGGTTTAGCTTTTTATTTAATAGATAGGATAGATTTTCCATCTCCACAAAATGAAGTGAAAGAAGATGTTACCAATCAAATTATCAAACTTAAGTAACAATTTTTTAATTTTTCTTTTTGTTATACTGTTTCTCTGTTCCTCATCATTTGGGGAAGAAAAGTCCGTTGATATATGGAGTAAGAAGAACAACACGGAATCTTCTAAAGAAAATAAAAAAGATAATATTGTCAAAGAAGAACCAAAAATCTATATTTTAAAAATAAACCAAAACAAAAAAGAGCAAATTCAAATTTCAGAAAATCAAAATGAGGATCCGCCTGCCAAATTGGTAGGCCTGTATGATCCTGGAAAAAATGATTTAAGCCTTGAAATGTGGTCAGGAACCAATGGGGAATTTATAAGAGATGCTATAAAAAGAATTGAAAAAATTAAACTGTCAAAATTTTCTGAAGAAATCTTTTTAAATACTATTTTAACGTACTCCTATGCTCCAAAAAAGAATCTATCAGAGAGTGAATTTTTAAAATTAAAAATAAATTGGTTAATAAAAAACAAGAAAATAGAAGTTATTGAAAATTTTTTAAATAATAATTTAGAATTTGATGGGAAATCAAAATTAATAAAATTTTTAGTAGATTTTTATATTTCATCGGCAGATATTTTAGAGGGATGTAAAAAAGCAGATTTTATAAATAAGGAAATTAAAGATAAGTATTTAGAAAAATTTAGAATTTATTGTTTGGTCTTAAATGAGAAAAAAGAGGAAGCACAACTCAACTTTGATTTGTTGAGAGAAGAAGGACGTTCCGATAAGTTTTTTGATGATAAAATTTTATTTTTATTAGGAATGAAAGACAAACCCAATAATACAATTTCTGATAAAAACTTATTAAATCTTTATTTATCATCTGTCACAATAGAAGGTTTTAAGTATGAACCAACTAAGAAAACAGACAAAAATATATGGAAATATTTAGTTGCTTCAAATTTAATTGTTATTGATGAGTTAAAGGATGCTGAGACAATTAAAAAATATGAAGCAGCAGCAAATGAAGGAACTTTTGAAAAAGAAAAAATTTTTGAAATTTATATATCAATCCCTTTTAACATTACTCAATTGATTAATGCTACCACAACATATCAAAGTCTAGAAAGTTATGAAGGAAGAGCTCTAATTTATCAAAAAATTTTATTATCTGATAACACAGAAAATAAGCTGAAGTTACTTTTTTTATTAAAGGATTTATTTGAGAAAGAAAAATTGGGCAATATTTTTAAAGAAAACTTAAGCAACACCTTAAAAGGCATGGATCTCTATGATATACCTGAAGAGTACAAAAAGATTGTTAAAAGAAGCATAATAGTAGAAAAAAACAATGAACTAGGAAAAATTAAATATGATGACAAAGTCTTACATAGGTCGAAAGCTATAAAAATTTTTACTGAAAACGATCCAAATAAAGAAAAAGTGAATAAAGATTTTTTAAGTTCTTATAAAAAAATCAAGAGAAACAAAAAGTATTTCTTTTCAATTAAGGACATAATTCTTTTAGAAACCCTTGCGTCTGATGGAATAGAGATCCCAAAAGATCTGAGCGTTCAGAGCCTTTCAAAAAATTTAACAGTTCCTTCTGCCATGAGTGTGCTTGTAGAAAATGGAGAAATAGGTTTATTTATGCTTAAGCTTGTTGAAATAATTGGCAGTGACGAGATAAAAAATCTAGATCCTGAAACTTTATATTTTATTAACAACTTGCTAAACAAAGGAAAAATAAAAAAAGTTAGAAACCAAATTTTAAATCTCACCCTACCTTTAAGAGTTTAATTCATATATAAGGACCGTATGACTATAAGAAAAATATTAACGGAACCAAATCCGTTTTTAAGACAGAAATCACAATCAGTAGAAAAGGTTGATGATTCAATAAGAAAAGTAATGGATGATATGTTGGAGACCATGTATGACGCTCCAGGCATTGGTCTTGCTGCTATACAAATAGGAATACTAAAAAGAATTATAGTTTTAGATATTTCAAAGGATCCAGAAAAAAAAGAACCAATGTATTTTATTAATCCAGAGAAAGTATACACATCAAAAGACCAGGCAACTTACGAAGAAGGCTGTCTATCTGTTCCTGGACAATTCGCTGAAATTGATAGGCCAGATAAATGCCATATTAAATATTTGGATTATAATGGTGATTCCAAAGAGCTTAAAGCAGAGGGTTTATTGGCAACTTGTATTCAACACGAAATAGATCATTTAGAAGGAATATTGTTTATTGACTATTTATCAAAACTCAAAAGATCTATGATAACAAAAAAACTTTCGAAGCAAAAAAAAGAATTAGAAAGAATAGTAGTTTAACTTCAGAAATTTAATGTCACAAAAAATTGTTTTTATGGGAACTCCTGAGTTCGCAGTTCCAACTTTAGAGATGCTGTTAAAATCAAATCATAAAATTTTAGCAGTATATTCACAACCACCAAGCAAGGCTAACCGAGGTCAAAAAATAAAAACTTCAGGTGTTGAAGCATTTTCTAAAAAAAATTCTCTTAACGTTAGAACTCCGCTTAAGTTAGATTCAGATGAGGAATACAACTTTATTAAAAATTTGAATCCAGACATTGTGGTTGTAATAGCTTATGGACAAATTATACCAAAAAGATTTTTAAATTTAGCCAAGCAAGGATTTATTAATGTTCATGCTTCGCTATTACCTAAGTGGAGAGGGGCCGCACCAATTCAAAGATCAATTATGAATTTGGATAATGAGACGGGAGTAAGTATCATGAAAATTACAGAAGATTTAGATACCGGTCCCGTGATGAATCAAGCGAAGATTTCAATTAATCAAAATACAGATGCAAAAATATTAACCAAGGTCTTGTCCCAGCTAGGAGCAAAGACTCTCTTGGATTCTATAAATAAAATAGCGGATGGCACTGCAAAATTTGAAGAACAAGATCATAGTGTAGCAACTTATGCAAAAAAAATCAGCAAAGCAGAAGGCAAGATTCAGTGGAACGTTGGTGCAAAAAAAATATTAGCAAAAATTAACGGTCTTAACCCCAACCCTGGAGCTTGGTTTGAATACAAGAAAGAAAGGTTTAAAATTTGGAAAGCTGAAATAGCA
>Ga0163108_10003030_pt1 | contig 12026 bp, 12 predicted proteins | sample Fk1155metaG_FD_109644 | JGI IMG/M metagenome (GOLD analysis project Ga0163108, IMG submission 109644) | Marine microbial communities from the Central Pacific Ocean - Fk160115 155m metaG | ecosystem: Environmental > Aquatic > Marine > Oceanic > Photic zone | place: The Central Pacific Ocean...
CCCTCGATAGGCGTTAACCTATACTCCCTTAGCAGGGGAGCGCTTTCAACCACTCAGCCATCTCTCCGAGCGGGCCGCGCAGCTTGGCCAAGCGTGTGCCCGGGGTCAAGGCATCATTGGCCGGCGAAGAGGTCCATTTGCGGTGAGGGCTCGATCTGGCGGAGTTTTTTGCGCTCGACGCTTTGACGGGAGACGTAGCGCGTCTCCCCGTCGGGGGAGAGTTCCGTCTCCTCGAGGTTGCGCAGGATGGCCTTGGCCCGCTCGATGACCGGCCTGGGCACACCGGCCAGGCGCGCGACGTGGATGCCGTAGCTCTTGTCCGCTCCGCCCTCGACGATCTTGTGCAGGAACACGATCTGCTCGTTCCACTCGCGCACAGCGACGTTGAAGTTGCGCAGGCGCGGCAGCCGTCCGGCCAACTCGGTCAGCTCGTGGTAATGCGTCGCAAACAGCGTCTTGGCGCCGACCTGGTTGTGCAGATGCTCGACGATCGACCACGCCAGGCTCAAGCCGTCGAACGTGCTAGTACCGCGTCCAACCTCGTCGAGCACGACGAGGCTGAGCTCGGTGGCGTTGTTCAAAATGTTCGCCGTCTCGGTCATCTCTACCATGAAGGTGGACTGGCCGCGCGACAGGTCGTCGCTTGCGCCGATGCGGGTGAAGATGCGGTCTACCAGATCCACCCGCGTGCGCTTGGCCGGCACAAACGAGCCGGTGTGTGCCATTAACGTCAGCAGTGCCACCTGCCGGATGTATGTACTCTTGCCGGCCATGTTCGGGCCGGTGATGACGGCGATCTGTTGGCCGTCGCTCTCGAGCTGCGTGTCGTTCGGCACGAACGGCTCGCCAACCATCGCCTGCTCGAGCACGGGGTGGCGGCCCTCGTCGATCTGCAGCACACCCTCGTCACGAACCTCGGGGCAAACGTAGCCGCGCAGCCGGGCGACCTCGGCGAAACCGGCCAGCACGTCGAGCTGCGCCAACGCCGAGGCGATCTGCTGAATCCGCTGTAGCGACTTGAGCACCTGCTCTCGTACGCGCTGGAATAACTCGTACTCGAGTTTTTGGCTGCGCTCCTCCGCGCCGAGGATTTTGCCCTCCATTTCCTTGAGCTCCGGCGTGATGAATCGCTCGGCGTTAGTCATGGTCTGTTTGCGCGTGTAATGCTCCGGCACCTTGTCGAGGTTCGTTTTGGTCACCTCGATGAAATAACCGAACACGGAGTTGAACCGCACCTTGAGCGAAGGGATTCCGGTTTTTTCCGACTCCTCCTTTTGGAGCTGGGCGATCCAGTCCTTGCCCTCGGTCGAGGCGCGGCGCAGCTCGTCGAGCGCGGGGTCGAAGCTGTCGCGGATGATGCCGCCGTCCTTGATCGTCAGCGGTGGTTCATCGGCGATCGCCCGCGAAATCAGGTCGGTCACTTCTGGCAGTTCGTGCAGTTGGCCGCCCAGTTCGCTCAGCAACGGCGGCGGACCGTCAGTTTCGGCATCTTCGAAAATGGCCTCGCTGAGTGTTGGTTCGCCGGGGCCCGGGGCGTCCTGCGCCTCAGTGATCAAGCCGCGCAGCGCCGGCAATTGGCCAAGCGCGCCGCGCAGTTGGCCAAGGTCGCGGGCGTTGCCAGAGCCGATGCTCAGGCGGCTGATGGTGCGCTCGAGGTCGCGCACCTCTTTCAGGCTCTCGCGGAACCGATCCAGCGTCGGGCTGTTGTGGAGGAACTGGCCAAGCGCCTCCTGCCGCCGCCGGATCGCCTCGACCGACGAGAGAGGCTGAGAGAGCCAGTCGCGCAGGCGCCGCGCACCCATCGGCGTCGAGGTGCGATTCAGCGCGGCGTAGAGCGTCCCCGGCTTGGCTGCCTCGCGGTGCAACGGCTCGAGGATCTCGAGGTGCTTGAGCGTCGCGGCGTCGAGCACGAGGTAGTCAGCTACCTCGTAAAACGCGAGCCGCGTGAAGTGCACCACGTCGCGCCGCAGATGCTGACCGACGTAATGCAGCGCGCCGCCGGCCGCGCCGATCGCCGCCGTGCGCCCCTTCAGCCCGAAGCCGTCGAGCGCGGCGACTTTGAAATGATCCTTCAGCGTGAACTCCGCCGTCTCGAGCGCGAACACCCAGCCGTCGTAGCCGTTGAGCACGCTGACGCTGGGGCCGATCGACTCCGCCAGCCGCTGCGATTCCTCCGGGAAAATCACCTCGCCGGGGTTGAGTCGCTCCAGCTCGGCGAGCATGGCGTTCTCGTTTTCCAGCTCGGCAACCTTGAAATCGCCGGTCGTCAAGTCGATCGCCGCCATGCCGAACCGGCTGCCGGACACGTTCACGGCGACGAGGTAGTTGTTTCGATTCGCCTCAAGCATTCGCTCGTCGAAGTGCGCGCCCGGGCTGAGGATCTGCGTGATCTCGCGCTTGACCAGTTGCCCTGGCTTGGCCGTCTCGACCTGGTCGCAGATTGCCACCTTGCGCCCGGCCGTGAGCAGCTTGGAGAGGTAATTGCCGGTGGCGTGGTACGGGATGCCGCACATCGGAGTGTCGCCGCGCTTGGTCAGCGCGACGTTCAGGATGCCAGCCGCCTCCTGCGCATCCTCGAAAAACATCTCGTAAAAATCCCCGAGTCGAAACAGCAGAATCGTCCCAGCCGGCAGTTGGTTTTTGCACTGCCGGTACTGGGCCATCATCGGGGTGAGTTTCGCCTCTTTTGGCACGCGCGAACGGTAGTCGCCGCGCCGAACGCGGTCGAGGGGAAGATATCCACAGGCCCACGAAAGCCTCCCTTGGTCAAGGTCAGATAAACTGCTCGAAGGCGGTGATGACTTGGGCGATTTCTCCTGCCGTGACGGTGAGATTTGTCACGGCGCGAAGCGTGTGCGGGCCGGTGGCGAGCAGCCGGACGTCCGATTTCTCGAGCCGCTTGGCCAAGTCGGCTGCATCGCATTCGCCGGTGCCGATGAACAGCAGGTTTGTCTCCGCCCCGGCGACATCGATCTCCAGCCCGGGCAGTTTGCCCAAGCCGTTGGCCAGAGCGCGGCAGTTTGCGTGATCATCGGCCAAGCGGGCGCGGTTGTGCTCAAGAGCGTGCGCCGCCGCGGCGGCGAGAATGCCCACCTGCCGCATGGCGCCGCCCTGTTGCTTCCGGTAAAAACGCGCCTTGGCGATCACGTCCGTCGTCCCGGCCAAGGCCGAGCCGACTGGCGCGCCGAGTCCCTTCGAGAAACAGACGCTCACTGTGTCGAAGTGGCCGGCGTACCTTGCTTCGCTGACGCCGCTCGCCGCCGAGGCGTTCCAGAGACGCGCGCCGTCGAGGTGCAGTGCCAAGCCGTGTTGGCGTGCCGCGCTCGTGGCCGACTCGACCTGTGCCAGCGGCCAGACACTGCCGCCGCCGCGGTTGTGAGTGTTCTCGATGCAGACTAGGCTCGGCGGCGCGAAGTGGTTGTCCCTCGGCGGCAGTGCGGCCTCGAGTTGCGAGGCGGTGAACTGCCCGCGCTGGCCGTCGAGCAGGCTCACCTGCACCCCGGCCAGCGCCGCAGGCGCACCGGCCTCGTAACAGTGAATGTGCGCGTTGGCGTCGAGCAGGATCGCATCGCCGGGCCGCGTCAGCGAGCGGATCGCCAACTGGTTGGCCATCGTCCCGGACGGCACGAACAACGCCGCCTCCTTGCCGAGCAACGCCGCCGTGCGTTGCTCCAGCTCCCGCACGGTCGGGTCGTCGCCCAGCACATCGTCGCCGACGACGGCGTTGGTCATCGCCTCGCGCATGGTGGCGTCCGGTTGGGTGATCGTGTCGCTGCGCAGATCGATTTTGCCGTTGAGCATGGGCAGGCGAGTATCCCCGCTTGATCAAGCGGAGGCAACGCTTTTGGCACGAACCAAGCTGGGGGAAAGGGGTTGCGCGCGGCGTCGCCGGTGGTACGTTTTGCCGGCCGGAAAGTGAGTCATGGCTGATAAAAAGGACAAATCAACGCTATACAAGCGGTATCTCGCCGAGCGGGAGGAGGTGCTCCGGCACAAATGGCTTGAATCCGAGCGGCTCGGCCGCGACATTGGCTTTGAGCGGGCGTTGATGGACTGGGTTCTCAACCACCGCGCCAAGTGGCGGAAAAGCCGACAAGCTGCCGGGCAGTGACTCGCCGCCGCGATTCCTTTAAAGCGATCCTGTGAGGTCGCCAAGGGACATGCGAAAACAGACGAGACAACTTTGGGAGGGACGAACCGATGCGCACGGTGCTGGTTCGTTTTTTTATGCCCCCAACTCCCGCCATGGCTGATACAAAACTGCTCCTCAATGCTGACGCGATCCAGAGCAGCCTCACGCGCATCGCGCACGAGATCGCCGAGGCCAACACCGACAGCAAGAGCGTCGGGTTGATCGGCATCCAGCGCGGCGGTGTCCACCCGGCCCGGCGCCTGGCCAAGCTGCTTGGCGGCATCTGGGGGCACGACGCGCCGATCGGTGTGCTCGACGTCAGCATGCACCGAGACGACATCGCCCAGCGAGGCATCGTCAGCGTGCAGCCGACGGAGGTGCCATTCGATGTCGAAGGCAAAACAATTGTGCTCATCGACGACGTGCTGTTCAACGGCCGCACCGTCCGCGCCGCGCTTGACGCTGTGCATCACCTTGGCCGTCCGCGCCGGATTCAGCTTGCTGTGCTGATCGATCGCGGTCACCGCGAGCTGCCGATCAAGCCGGACTACGTCGGCAAAAATGTCCCCACCGCTCTTGATGAGCGCATTGAGGTTTCGCTGAGCGAGGCTGGCGGCGACGACTCGGTCACGCTGCAAGCCGGGATCTCCAACGAATGAAATGGACCCGCAAACACCTGCTCGACATCGAGTCGCTGGACGCCGATGAGATTCGCATCATTCTCGACACCACCCGCGCCTTCAAGGCGGTCGGCGAGCGCACGATCAAAAAGGTGCCGGCCCTGCGCGGGCGTACGGTGATTAATCTTTTTGTTGAGCCGTCCACCCGCACGCGCATCAGTTTCGAGCTGGCCGCCATGCGGCTCAACGCGGATGTCATCAACTTCACCGCCGAGGCATCGTCGCTGAAAAAGGGTGAGACGCTCCGAGACACTGGCAAGACGCTCGAGGCGCTCAGCGCCGACGTTATCGTGATCCGACACAGCGCGGAGGGGGCGCCGCACCTGCTCTCGCGGGTGGTCGACTGCAGCGTGGTCAACGCCGGCGACGGCGCGCATGAGCACCCCACGCAGGCGCTGCTCGACACCTTCACGATGTTCGAGAAAAAGGGCGATGTGAGCGGCCTCAATGTCACCATCCTCGGCGACATACTCTACAGCCGCGTGGCCCGCTCGAACATCTGGGCGCTGACCAAGCTCGGCGCGAACGTCACGCTCTGCGGCCCGCCGACGCTGGTGCCGCGCATCTTCGAGAAGATGGGGTGCCGCGTGACACACAACGTCGCCGAGGCCCTCGCCGACGCCGACATCGTCAATCTGCTGCGCATCCAGCACGAGCGCCAGCGGCTCTCCGCCTTCCCGAGTATCGGCGAGTACCGGTCGCTCTTCGGCCTGACGAATGAGCGCTTCGCCCGACTCAAGCCGGAAGCCATTGTCATGCACCCCGGCCCGATCAATCGTGGCGTCGAGATCGACAGCGAGATCGCCGACCATCCGCGCTCGACCATTCTCGATCAGGTGACCAACGGCCTCGCCGTTCGCATGGCGGTGATGTTTCTTGTCAGCGGCGGCCAAACGCTGCCCGAGCCAGGCGAATAGCACTTGGCCAAGCCGCCTGCCATGAGCCAACCGTCCATCGCGCTGATCTTCAATCCCGCTGCCCGCGGCGAAAAGGCCCGCCAGTTTCGCGAGTCGCTTGGCCAACTGCGGGATGAGTGCACGCTGCTCGAGACAACCGCGCCTGGCAGCGCGACCGACCTCGCCGCGCAGGCGATTCGCGATGGCTACAAGACCATCGTCGCCACCGGCGGCGACGGCACAGTCAACGAGGTTGTCAACGGCATGGCCGGGATTCGCGACGGCCTTGGCCGGGCGCAGCTCGGCATCCTGCCGCTGGGGACGATGAACGTGTTCGCCCGCGAACTGGGCATCCCGCTTGCAGTCAAGCGCGCCTGGGAGACGATTCAGCATGGCCGGGCGCGCGCTGTTGATCTGCCTCTGGCCAGGGTGCAGACGGCCGATGGCCAGGCAGAGCGTTACTTCGTCCAGATGGCCGGTGCCGGGCTGGACGCCGACGCGGTCGGTGGCGTGAGCATTGCGTTGAAGAAAAAAGTCGGCCCACTCGCGTACCTGTTTTCCACCCTCGCCGCGCTCAGGGCCAAGCCGCCCGGCCTGACGGCCAAGTGGAAAGGCGGCTCGGCGCGGGGCGAGTGGATGTGTGTTGGTAACGGCATGTTTTACGGCGGGCCGATCGTGCTATTCCCAGACGCGAAGCTCAACGATGGCCGGCTCGACTTGTGCGTATTTCCTCGCATCAATGCCGGCTCGGTGTCGCGCGGTGTCGCGTCGATGGCGCTTGGCCGGATCGGCGACTGGCCCGGCGCGGAGCATTACCGGGTGAGCGAAATGACCATCGACGGCCCGGCCGGGACGCGCGTCCAGGCCGACGGCGATTTCATCGGCACGCTGCCGGTGACGATCTCGCTGAGGCCGCGTGCGCTGAAGGTGTTCGTACCGTCCGGCAAATGATTTCTTGCCGCTTGGTCAAGTGGAGGCAACGCTGAGCCCGCGTGGGAATGACAGGAAAAGTTTATCTTGTGGGCGCCGGGCCGGGGGACGCTGGGCTGCTTACGCTGCGCGGTGCCGAGCTGTTACGTCGGGCCGACGTGGTGGTTTACGACTCGTTGGTCAATCGCGAGTTGCTAGCACTTGCACCGGAGTCGGCCGAGTTGATCTTCGGCGGGAAACGCCCCCGCGAGCGGGCCATTCCGCAGGAGGAGCTGAACCGGCTGCTCGTCGAGAAAGCCGGGGCAGGCAAAACGGTCGTGCGGCTCAAGGGGGGCGATCCGTACATCTTTGGCCGGGGTGGAGAGGAGGCGGCTGGATTGCGCCGCGACGGCGTGCCGTTCGAGGTCGTGCCGGGTATCTCGTCGATCATCGCCGCGCCGAGTTATGCCGGCATCCCGCTGACACATCGCGATCACTGCTCGAGCTTCACCGTCATCACCGGCCACGAGGACCCCGACAAGGACGAAAGTGCACTGGACTGGGAGCACATCGCCCGCGAGCCGGGCACAAAGGTGCTGCTGATGGGTGTCGAGCGGATCGGCGAAATCGTCGCCGCCCTTGAGGCCAACGGCCTGTCTGCCGACACGCCGGCGGCGATGGTTCGCTGGGGCACAATGGGTCGGCAACAGACGATCACCGCCACAGTGGGCACTCTCGTCGACGAGGTGGCAAAGGCCGCTTTTAAGGCGCCGGTGGTGACGGTCATTGGTGGAGTCTCGAGGCTGCGCGACACACTCAACTGGTTCGAAAACCGGCCGCTTTTCGGGCAGCGCGTCGTGGTCACCCGTACCCGCGCGGAGGCCGGCAAATTGTCCGGGCAGCTCCGGGATCTCGGTGCGGATGTGCTCGAGATTCCCACCATCCGAATCGTGCCGCCGACAACCAACGAGCCGATCATCGAGTCCGTCACCGGCATTGGCAGCTACGATTGGATCATCTTCACAAGCGCCAAAGGAGTGGAGCATTTCTTCGACTTTTTTTTCAAGGCCTTCCGTGATGTGCGCGACCTCGGCAGTGTGCGTTTCGCCGCTGTTGGCCCGGCCACGGCGAAAAAACTTCGGGAGCTGCACATCAACATCGACCTCATGCCGGAGACGTACACCGCCAAGGCAACGGCCAAGGCGCTGCTCGATTTTCAAAATGTCGAGAACGTCTCGGTGCTGCTCGCCCGCGCCGAGGCGGCGAACCCGGAGTTGCCCCGGTTGCTGGAGGATCAGGGGGCGATCGTCGATGACATCGCGTTTTACAAGACCGTGCCCGAGACGGCGGATCGCAACGGCGCGGCGGAGGAATTTGAGGCACACGGCGCGGACTGGATCACGTTCGCGAGCGGTTCAGCGGTTCGGAATTTCGATGCCCGGTTCGGCTTGGCCAAGCGCTGCGCGGATCACCCCGGTCTCAAGTTGGCGTCGATCGGCCCCGAGACGACCAAGGTGCTCAAGGAGCTTGGCCTCAAGTCCACTGTCGAAGCCAGAGAACACACCGTCGACGGCTTGGCAGCCGTGCTGCTTAAAAAATGAGCAGTGAGCGGTAAGCTTGGCCAAGCCTTACCCGATGCGGAATGAGATTTTTTTGACCATCTCGCGGCCCATGGCGTGCTGCATACGTTGCAGGATTTCGTGTCGGCGGTAGCGCACGATTTCGTCCAGCCACACGCTCGAGTCCACGTTGACGAACATTGTCCCGTGGCGGATGTTGACCGGTTGCGCGTGGGCGGTGACGGTTGGGTCGATCGTTTGGTTCCACACATTCACCAGTTCGGTTTCGGCTCGGCGACGGTCGAGTTGAAGCGCGCCGAGTACGTTTTTCACCACGGCACCGATGCTGTGCGACTTGTTGCCGTGTGTTTTCTCCAATTCCTTCACGTCAACGCTGCGCCAGTCGCGCAGCACTTGGTCACGTGGGCCGAGACGGCGCGAGCGGCGACGCTTGAATCGGCGTTGGAACAGGTGAAAGGCCATATGCGAGGCGACCCCCATCAAACGGTCTGCGGTGGCCGGAGTCAATCCGGTAAACGATCCGCAGATTCTGCTTGCATGATGCCAGGGGCATGAGAAACATCTCCGCGCGTTATGACAATTAGATTTGTTTTATCTACGTTGGTGTTTGGCGTTCTGCTCACTTCGGCTGTGGCTGCTGATAAGCTCGAAAAGCGCAAATCCCCGAAGGAGGCCAGGGCGTACATTATCACTCCAAAGGATGGAAAAACGGTGAACAAAAAATTCACCGTTCGATTCGGTCTCAAGGGGATGGGCGTCGCCCCGGCCGGAATCGACAAGGAAAATACCGGCCACCATCACTTGTTGATTGACGTAGGCAAGCTGCCGAGCCTCGATCTGCCGCTTGCTGCCACAGACAATATTCGCCACTTCGGTGGTGGGCAGACTCAGGTGACGCTGGAGCTATCGCCTGGCAAGCACACGCTTCAGCTCGTGCTTGGAGACTGGATTCATTTGGCTCACAGTCCGCCGGTGGTCTCCAAGAAAATCACCATTACGGTGAAATGACGGAACACGATAATTTCCAAAACCCCGGCCAAGCGTCGGGGTGTTTTGTAGGCTTGACCGTTGTGCTTGGCCTTAGCTTGGCGATTGGTCAGACGGGAGCGGCTGACTACTTGATCCGGGTCGATGCCGGACAGCACGATCGCAGCAACTCGCCGCTCACTTTTGCGCTGCCAGAGCTTGGCCAAGCGCACTGGAAGCTCACCGGCCCCGGTGACCAAGCGGTGGCTATTCAGTCGGACGGTTCCGGTTTGGCCACGTTTATCGTCGGGAAGCTCGCCGCCTTCAAGACGGCCGTTTACCGACTCGCCCCCGCCGCCAAGCCGACCCACGAAAACGTCGTCAGCCTAGTCGAGAGGGGTGGCCGACTGCGTATATCGGTCGGTGACAGGACGGTGATGCATTATCAGGCGGAGAAGAGCACGTTGCCGAGGGACGATCTCGAGCCGATCTACCGCCGGGGCGGCTACATTCATCCGGTTGTGACGCCGGACGGTACGGTCATCACCGACGACTACCCGCACAACCACAAGCATCACCACGGCATTTGGTTTCCGTGGACCAACACAATATTTGAGGGCCGCAAGCCGGACTTTTGGAATATGGGCAAGGGCACCGGTACCGTCGAGCTCACCGGTCTGCATGGCCGATGGAGCGGCCCGGTGCATGCCGGATTCTCGAGCTCCCACCAGTTCGTCGATCTCACTGCGAAATCCAGAAAAGTCGCCCTCACGGAGACGTGGCGCGTGCAGGTGTACGCCACCGGGCAAGCGTATCACCTCTTTGAACTGGAGTCGGTGCAGCGTTGCGCCGGCGGGAGCAAAATCCGGTTTCCGCAATACCGCTACGGTGGCTTGGGCTTCCGTGGTCATGGTGATTGGGATGGCAAAGAGAACTGCTTTTACCTGACGGCCAACGGCGAGAGCGACCGCATCAAGGGCCACGCCACCCGCGCGCGCTGGTGCCACGTCGGTGGGCGAACCGGCGGCAAGTGGGGCGGCATCAGCGTGCTGTGCCACCCGGATAATTTCCGTTTCCCGCAGCCGATGCGTATCCACCCGAGCGAGCCGTTTTTCAACTTCGCCCCGTCGCAGGTCGGTGACTGGGAAATCAAGCCGGGCGAGGAGTACGTGTCGAGCTACCGCTTCGTCGTGACCGACGGCCGCGCAGACGCCGAACTGCTCGAGCGCCTCTGGCGCGACTACGCTCAACCGCCACGAGTCGAGGTGTACGCCGCCGAGTAACCACCCGCTCAGCCAAGTAGCGATTTTTGCGTTTGCGCGGCGGAAAAATCAGAGTTAGCCTCCGGACTCCTTTATGAAATGGATTGCAGTTATCGCATTGTGTCTGGCCGTTGTTTTGTTTGCCCTTCAACGGTCAGAAGTTGGGCTGGAGCAGCGTGAGGACGGCCTTTACTACAAGTCCGACGCGGAAACAGCGTTCTCCGGGGACGGTTTAGTTTATCACGCAAACGGCCAAAAAGCGCAGGAGGGGAAAATTGATAATGGAAAGCCGACCGGCCCGTGGAAATTGTGGCATGCCAACGGCCAGATTTTCTGGGAAGGCAGCTACAAGGACGGCAAAAAGGACGGCGTTTGGACACACCGCGACGAGACCGGTGCCAAGGTGTCCGAGTCCACTTGGAAAGACGGCGTTGAGGAGGCACCCCCGCCTACACCGGAACCCTCTCCCGACATAGCACCTGCAGCGCAAACTGAACAAAAACAAAACGAGTAAAAGATGACGGCATGAAATATCTCGAACTCCCCGTGTTGGCGACTGTCGCCGTGGTGATTGCTGGTTGTCAGGCTGCTAAACAACAGACACACAAGGGCGAGGCATCGATCTTTCGCCCTGAGCTTTGGTTGAAAGATGATGGACTCTACCACACCGCCGATGCCGATGAACCGTACACGGGAAGACACGAGGCCTGGTATGCCAACGGCGACAAGGCATGGGAGGGCGAGATGATTGATGGCAAGCGCCACGGCCAGTACACCCAGTGGTATCCGGAAAACGGCGGTCGCCACGTCGCTGGGCATTATCTTGGAGGAAACCGTCACGGGGAATGGGGCCAGTGGTATCCCGGTGGCCAAGCGGAAATCACCTCAGATTATCTGGATGGTATCGAGTCCAAGATAACGTTCTACTCGGAAAGAGGGGATGTGGTGTCCGAAAAAGTTTATTGGGAAAAGGTTCGGCAAAGGCTGAACCGGCAGACTTGGCGAAACTTCAACGTCGATCATGGGCGGAACACTCCAAGCTACTACCACTCATCGTATTATTACCAAGGTTCCTCCGGTTGGACGCCTCCCGGCGGCGGGACAGCGAGCGATTTCCGCAACCTCGGTGGTGGTGCTTCCTCCCACAGTGGCGGAGGTGGATATACGGGCGGAGGTGGTTCGTCCGGAGGTGGCGGTTCCAGCGGCGGAGCTTCCGTGAGCGCGCCGGAGGGTGGTTCCGGTGGCAGCCCGAATACGCCCTGACTCCTCTCCGTGCGCGATTGGCCAAGCGAACAGCCTTGCCATGGCCGGTGGTCTCGGGGAAGTTTGCCGCGTGAGATTTTTACCCACTCAATTGGTCTCCCTGGCCCTGCTCATAGGCTGCGGCTCCGGCGAAGCTCCCCCGCCTTCGCCCGTCGAGCCTGCCCCGGCATCCGTCGCCAAGCCGGTCGTTGAGCCTGTCCCTGAAGCCAAGCCCGCTCCTGAGCCGATTCAACCGACTGCACCGCCGCTGCCAGTTGCCGAGCCGGCACCTGCGCCACCACCCGAGCCGGAGTCAGCCAAGCTTGCCGCGCCAGCGCCTGCCCCTGAGATCAATCCCG
>Ga0163108_10003031_pt1 | contig 12021 bp, 8 predicted proteins | sample Fk1155metaG_FD_109644 | JGI IMG/M metagenome (GOLD analysis project Ga0163108, IMG submission 109644) | Marine microbial communities from the Central Pacific Ocean - Fk160115 155m metaG | ecosystem: Environmental > Aquatic > Marine > Oceanic > Photic zone | place: The Central Pacific Ocean...
GGAAACTGCGATTACCGTTGGGTGCAACCGGGGGGAATGGTTTCATTTTGGCGTTTTGGGTGGGAAACACATCGCCATGCGAGGTAAACCAGTCAGACGGCTTCTTGTGTTGCTTCTCATACTTTTCGGCATAGCCGAGGTCGAGCACCTGCACCTCGATGCCGGCGGGGAGGCGACCCTTGCCGGCTGCGAGCTGCTTGATGCTCTCAGGTATGGCCCATAGGAATACACCAGAGTTTCCACCATACTGCTTATGCTTCCATTCGACGAGCAACTCGAGATTGGTGACCTCTTTTTTTGTTCGAATTACGCCGACCGGTTTGCCAGTGCACTTGATCAGGTTACCTTCAAACGACCAGGTGTCGTTGGCGCAGTTGACGTTCACAAAGTCGTCCTCTGTCATGGCGCGCCAGCCGGCTTCGGTGCCGGTGATCCATGCCCTGGGCGCTGGCTTGTTCGGCTTGTCGCTGGCAATGGACTGTATTTGGCCAAGGGCGAGTACGGTCAGGATGGAAAAGGTGATTAGGTGGTACGTTTTCATTATCAAAAGGACTCGGCACGGGGACGATAGCGTATTGGCTGGGCGGCGTCAGCGTTTTTTGTTTGCCGTCGCTATTCCCTTCGGTTGATGGTTCCTCAAGAGCCTTGAAGGGTGTCAAAACAGGAATGATGGCCGTCGCACTGCTAGTCGGATGTGGTTCGTCGAATTTATGGCTGGATGTTGGCAACGGAGAGGTTTCTGCGGTACAGGGGCATATCAACTCTGGTGCGGACTTGGATGCACGGGATGCGGTGGGACGGACGCCGCTCTATTACGCGATCTACAATGAGCGTTTGAAGGTTGCCGAGCTGCTGCTGGAAAACGGGGCGAATGTCAATGTGAAACATAAAGGCAACAAAACTCCGCTGCACTTGGCTGCGGAATTGGGGAACATGCAGATGGTTCGGTTGTTGTTTAAGTCAGGTGCGAAGGTGAACGCTCTGGACAGTGACAGGGGCACACCGCTGGATTGGGCGATTGGCACGCTGCACAATGACACCGCCGCCTTCTTGCGCAAAAACGGAGGCAAGGAGGGAACCGCTTTAACACCACGACTGCACTGAGTTGGCCGGCAATAATATGAACGAGACACTACGAGCAATCTGGGACTTCATCGTGATGGTTTGGAACACCGAACTCTTTGGGCCTGACACGGTCACCATCGGCGGCATCCTGTTGTTAGTGTTCCTGTTTGCCTCAGTAATCATCGCTGAGCGCTTCCTCCAGCGATTGCTCATTCGACGGTTCCTGTCCAAGACCCGGCTTCAGCTTTCGCTGCAGTATGGCTTGAGCCGGATTTTAGGTTATGCGCTGATTGCCATCGGGTTTTACGTCGCCTTTCAGGTAGCGGGCTTGGACTTGAGTTCCTTGGCGATTGTTGCGGCCTCACTGGGCGTTGGAGTGGGGTTCGGTCTCCAGAACATCATCAACAATTTCGTCAGCGGCATTATCATCCTGGCCGAGCGGCCGATCTCGATCGGCGATCGAATCGAGGTGGCTGGCGTAGCAGGGCGCGTGACGAAGATTCAGCTTCGGAGTACGACGGTGGTGACCAACGACAACATCACCATGATCGTGCCCAACGCAGACTTTATCTCGAACACCGTCACCAACTGGAGCCACGGCGACCCGAAGGTGCGCATTCGCGTTCCTGTTGGCGTGGCGTACGGGAGCGACTTGAAACTATTGGAGAAATTGTTGCTCGAGGCAGCGGAGGAACACCCGAAGGCACTGCGTGACCCGGTACCGGTGGTGTTGTTCACCGAGTTTGGGGACAACTCGCTGAATTTCGAGTTGGCGGTTTGGACACAGGAGATGACCGCGACCCCGATTCATTTCACCAGTCAGATGAACTTCATCATTGAGCAAAAACTTCGGGATCACGACATAGAGATACCCTTTCCCCAGCGCGACCTGCATGTTCGTTCCGGCTTTCCGGCGACACAGGAGCCATCGTGTGAAGCTTAGCCGGGTATTTTTGTGTTTATGACAAATAAAACTAAATCAAGTGTGCGGCAAGGCGGGTTCACGCTTATCGAGCTCCTAGTGGTGATCGCGATTATTGCCATTCTAGCTGCGTTACTGTTGCCTGCATTGGCCAAGGCTAAAAGCAAGGCGACCGAGATGAAGTGCCTAAGCAACCTTAAACAACTTGGTTTGGGATTCTTCCTATACTCGAACGAGACCGGCAAGAACCCATCATATAACATGGGCAATGGGAAACTTTGGATGGATTCGATTGGGGAGTATTATTCCAAGACCGATGCGATACGTCTTTGTCCTACTGCACCGTACAGAAAGGGGAAGGGAGGCACTTCGACCTCCGCATGGGTTTGGGGTGGTGAATTGCGTCCCGGTACACGTGAACCGAAATGGACTGGCAGTTATGCACTCAATGGCTGGTTTTATGCCGGCGATTGGAATCAAGCTTGGATAACACAGCACGGAATGGCCAGAGAACTAGCCTTCCGGCTCGACTCGGATGTGCGACAATCGAGTCAGAGCCCGATCTTTTGTGACTCGATGTGGGTAGACGCCTGGCCACTGGAGAGGCATCGACCGGCGAGTAACCTCGCCCTTGGCAGCACTGAGAATGCAGGGATGTCGAGGCTCACGATGGCACGCCACAAGTATCCGGCTGGAAGCCTGCCGCTACCTTCGAGCAAGTATAGGGATAAGCCTTTGCCGGGCGCCATCAACCTGGTGTTCTACGACGGTCACGCTAGCCTAGCTCCAAATGAAATGCTTTGGGAGTATCACTGGCACAAAAACTGGAAGAACCCGGGCAAGCGGCCACGGTGACGGTTTATTCCTTCAGCGCCTCAACGACGTTTGGGCGGGTGAGGAAGATCAGGATGCAGATTGGGTAAATCAAGGCGACGAGTGCCCCAGTCAATGAACCAGCAATGGTGATGACGATGAAGGGCCCGTTGGACATCATGATCGTACTGATGGTGTATGCGATCAAGTACAGTATGGTAACTATAGCATAGCCCAGCGATCCGGTGTGCCCCCATCGCTTTTCCTTGAGCAATCCCACTCCGCAAGCAATTTGAAATGAGCTCACCAGAAAATAAAAGCATGAGCTGGTTAACACCAACGTAGTGTAGCCCTCGGAGTATTGGGTGTTTATCGAGCGTTCGAATTCATTCGCTAGCGGGATTCTGGATGCGAAGATCCAAAACAGTGCCCCGACTCCACCGGAGACAAAACCCATCGCCCCAAACACAATGTGCAGGATGCCAAAGACCTTGATTGATGCCGGCTTGGGTGAGTCATGCACTACTGTGTACGGGTTGGGAACTTGAGAAGGAGGTGGCTGTTCCATGTCAATGATTACGGCGTGGAAGCGAACCTACCGAGGAAGCAACAGGCGGTAAAGGCGACGATGCTTTATTGTATGGGACCGTCTATGTCCCATCGGACGCGGTAACGTTTGCGCCATGACGAACGGGTCAATAGACTATGTGCGCTGCGTGGCTGTCAGTCCGAACACAACTTATCTCACCTGGGAGAAACCACTGCTGACCTTAGCATCGGAGTGGTTGCTTGCCGGGGAGCCTGGCGATACGGCTGACCTGAGTGGCACACTGCTGCTATTGCCGACGCGCCAAGCGGGGCGCCGGTTGCGTGAGGCGCTTGCGGCTGAGATGGCCAATCGTGGTGGCGGCATTTTTCCACCGCAAACGGCGACGCCGACTGTTCTGCTCGCCGACGCGGAGTCCGCTGCCGAGCCGGTTGCCGGTACGTTGGCATGTATCTGGCATTGGGTGAACGTTTTGCAGGACGGAACGCTAGGGCGTTATCAGGCGCTTTTTCCTCGGTTACCGGCGGTGGTTGATTTTAACTGGTGTCGTCTGATGGCGCGGTCGCTGCACGAGTTGCGTGGCACACTTGTCGATGCCGATTGGGACTGCGCCGCGGTGGCCGCGTCGGAGCATTGTGAACGCGAATCGCTCCGATGGAAGGACTTGGCCAAGCTTGAGTCGGTTTACCGAGCATCGCTGTCCAATGTGGGCTTGCGCGATGTTCACGATGCCAAGCGGGCCGCAGCGGCCCAACCGGTGTTGCCGGAAGGGATCCGTCGGGTTGTGCTGATGGGCGTCACCGATCTGTCGCCGCTTGTCCAGTCCGCGTTTGGCCAAGCGGCAGAGCAGGGGATGACAATCGAGTCTGTGGTGTTCGGCCCGGCAGGGGGCGAGTTGCAGTTTGACGATTGGGGCCGGCCGGTGCCGGAGCGCTGGAGTAGTCGCGATCTGCCTCTTACAAACAAGCAGATTCATCCGTCGTTGGACGAACGAGGCCAAGCCCGCAGAGTGGTCAACTGGCTGAAGCGCTACAAAGGAAAAGTTTACGAAACAGTCGGTGTTGGTACGGTCGATCCCGCGGTGATCCCGCATCTTGAGAGTGAGCTGGCCGAGGCTGGTATACGATATTTTGATCCAGCTGGGCGATCGATCCGGCGCACGTCGCTTTATGCCTTTCTGCAGTCGCTGTTGGCGGTGCTGCAGAATCCGACTTTTGGCAACGCAGATTCGTTTCTTCGCCTACCGGACGCGTGGAGTTGGTTGGCGCAACAGGATGACTCGATTCAGCCGACTGCACTGTTGCATGGGCTGGACGAGTTACGGTTGAAATATTTGCCCGCGGATCTCTCGGCAGCGGCGAAGCTTGATTTCGTGAAACGGCGCGAGGATGAAAAGATCGGCTATCGCATCACGGCTCGATCGGCGTTGCGGCTACTGCAGCGAGTTTTGGGGGAATTTACAAGCGAGGCATTATCGACCGGCTTGGTCGGTTTCTTGAAAAAGGTCTACGCTGATCGCGAGTTTGATAGCACAAAGCCGGGTGATGAAACCTGCGTCGAGGCGATCGGCCAATTGAACGAGCGCCTGGCCAAGCTCGACGCGGCCGTGCCGGCCGCTGCCCAGCGCAACGCTGCGGCGGAGTTAGGCTTGGTGCTCGACGATCTCGCCCGTGAATCGCTTTTTCCGGAGCGGCCAACGGACACGGTAGACCTACAGGGCTGGCTCGAGTTGGGCTGGGAGGACGCGCCGCACTTGATCGTGACAGGCGCCAACGAGGGACTTCTGCCAGAGTCGATTCATGGTGACCGGTTTCTGCCGGAGAGCATCCGTGTGCCGCTTGGTCTGCGCACCAATCAGGATCGGATTGCCCGGGACGCATGGCTGCTGCAACTATTGGTGGAGAGCAGGAGTATTGAAGGACGGGTGGATTTCCTAGTGGGTCGCCAGCGTAACAACGGAGATCCGCTCAAGCCGTCGCGCCTGCTGTTCCGCTGTCCGGATGGGGAGTTGGCCGGGCGAGTGGAGCATTTATTCGACGAGCTGCCGCCGGAGGTGCAGCCGCCCGCGTGGACGCCGAGTTGGTCGTTGCGCGTCGGGGCGCTCAAGTCGGTGCAGAGCCTCAGCCCCACATCGATCAAGGCCTATTTGGCATGTCCGTACCGGTTTTATCTGCGTCATGTGGAGCGAATGGAGGCGCAGGATTTCGAGCAGCGTGAGCAGGACGCACGCGGTTTCGGTTCGCTGGTGCACCGCGTGTTAGAGGCATTTGGGAACAATGAAAAAAAACGCAACTCAACATCGTCCGATGCGATTTATAAATTCCTATCCGACGAGCTCAAGCGACAGGTTGAGCTGGATTTCGGGGCACAGCCACCGCTTCCGTTGCGCGTGCAGCAACAGATCATTGAGCGGCGGCTGCATCACGTGGCAGTGGTGCAGGCTCGCGAGCGGGCCGAGGGCTGGGAAATTATCGAGGTAGAGCGGTGCTTTGAGAAGTCGTTGGACGGAATGCTGATCCGCGGTTGCATCGATCGCGTAGAGAAAAACAGCGAAACCGGCGCGGTGCGCGTGCTTGATTACAAAACCTCCGGCACCGCAAAGAAACCGGCAGAGACGCATTGGACTGTTTATCAAGAGAATCGAGACTCGAACACTGTGCCGGAATACGCAAGGACGGAGGGCATCAAGGTGAACAAACGCGCCGGAGCACGGCGATGGCTGGATCTCCAACTACCGCTTTATGCTTGGGCGATCGCGGAGCAACACGGCACGGAAGTAAGTGTTGGCTATTTCAATATTCCCTCTGTTGGCACGGATACCGGCGTTTCGTTACTGGCGCCGTTTGATGCGGAGGTTATACAGTTGGCGTTGGACTGCGCGCGCGGTGTGGTGAAGGATGTCGGGTCGGAACGGTTTTGGCCACCAACGGCCAAGCTGAAATACGATGACTTCGGGGATATTTTATTTGATCAACCGGAGAGCACGGCGATCAAGCCCGGAGAGGTGGCGGCATGAGCCGGATTTCAAACACAATGATTCGCGCCTCGGCCGGATCGGGGAAGACATTTCAACTCACCAACCGATTTATCCGGTTGCTACTCTGCGGTCAGGCGCCGGAACGGATCATCGCGTTGACTTTTACGCGTAAGGCTGCCAGCGAGTTTTTCGCGGGTATATTAAAAAAATTATCCAAGGCTGCGATCGATCCCGTTGAGGCCGAAGAGTTGGCCAACTGTGTGGGCCATCACAGTGCTGGGCCGGCGGAGTTTCGAGCTTCGTTACGGCTATTGGTGAACAGCATGGGGCAACTATCGCTGGGCACGATCGACAGTTTTTTTCACCGGGTGCTGGTGCTGTTTTCAAGCGAGTTCGGGCTTGGTGGCCAGTTTGAAATGATGGATGAATTCCAGAAAGAGCAGACGCGCTTGGCTGTGCTTGAACATTTACTGGCGAACCGGCAGGTGAAAAAAAAAGAGCAGGACGACCTGATCAAATCGTACCAACTGGCCACAGTGGGCAGGAACAACCGTAACTTTGTCGGCTCGTTCGCACAGTATTTGGAGGATTGTCACGAGTTGTTGCTGCGCGTTCCGCGTGCGGACCGTTGGGGCGACTCCGTCCGCATATGGCCGGCTGGCAATCCGTGGGTGAGGGAGAACGCGGAACTGTCGGACTTGGTGGCCGATTGGCGTGAGAATGTCGAGGGGCATGAGTCTTTTACAGACGAACTGCATCGTAACTGGAACACTCTCGCTGAGTATCTGGAGTTGTGGTCACCGGGCAAGGGGTTGTTTAAAAAAACACCGAGACTTGTCACGCAGGCGGTGGAGGGCTTGGCCGATTTGGAGCGCGGCGAATGGGAATTTGAACACCGAAAAAAAACCTACTCGGTCTCGGTGAACTTTAGCCAGAAACTGGCTCGTGTCCTGCGCTATTGCATCGCCTGGGAGTTGGAGACGAAGCTGGAGCGTACGCAGGGGATTCATGGGCTACTGGATGCATTTGAGAAGCAGTACGATTTGAGAATCCGCCGGGCAGGTCGACTGATGTTCAGTGACTTGCCTCTGCTGCTCGCACCGGCCGGGAGTCGGGCGTTGCTCGGTGGCAAGGGGCCGGATCAGCTTGACCTTGAGTATCGCCTCGACGGTTCGTATGACCACTGGCTGCTTGACGAGTTTCAGGATACCAGCACCGTACAGTGGCGTGCGGTGGCCAATCTCATTGACGAAGTGGTGCAGGATGCAAGTGGCGAGCGGACTTTCTTTTGTGTCGGTGATCAGAAGCAATCCATCTACCAATGGCGTGGTGGGGATCCTCGGTTGTTCGATCGAGTGGAGACGTTTTATAGTCAAGGGGAGGGCGGTGAATTTGAGGTCGACGCCCTCGATGTATCATGGCGCTCATGCCCGGATGTCCTTGCGATGGTTAACCATGTTTTTGGTGATGCGGGTAAACTTGAACTTTTCGATGAAAGCCGTACCGCCGCCCAGCGTTGGGCGGGCATTTGGCATGAACACAAGTCCGCTGACAACCGCATCGGAGACAAAGGTCACTCGCTATATCTTCAGGTGGATGACAAGGAAGATCGCTGGCCGGTGGTGGCTCAATTACTCGAACAGCTTCAGCCTATCTCGAATCGGCTCGAGTGCGCCATCCTTGTGCAGAGCAACAAGGCCGCTCGCACGTTGGTGAACCATCTTCGCGGCGCGGGGTTGGGCATGCCGATCGTCGGCGAGTCAGCCACGAACCCTGGTGCGGACAACCCGCTTGGCGTGGCGCTGCTTTCGCTCTTCCGGGCGGCAGCGCATCCGGAGGATGCATTCAGTGCCGGGCACGTGCGGCTTACCCCCTTGATCAAGGTGTTGCCAGATAAACCGGGCGAAAGACAGGAAGTGCTGCGGAATGTCCAGCGTGGCATTTACCGGAGTGGTTTTGAGGCCGAGGCACGTGAGTGGATCGATCGGCTTGAGGAGGAGTTGGACGATTTTGGACGCTGGCGTGCTTCGCAGTTTCTCGAGTTGACGAGGCAGTTTGACCAGAGCGGCAGTTGCGACATCGATGCCTTTCTTCGTTTTGTACGTACCCGTGAAATCACTGAGGCCAGCGGTGCCAGTGTTGTGCAGGTCATGACAATTCACAAAGCCAAGGGATTGACATTCGATATTGCCATCGTTCCCGACCTGGAGGGCAATCGACTTGATCAGGCGCGGAACGAGGCACTCCATACCCACCAGACGAAGGACGGTGAGGCGGACTGGATTCTGGACCTGCCCAACAGGGACGTTTGCTTGCAGGACAAGCCGTTGAAGAATGCGGTGAATGAGGCCCGTTCCGAGGCGTGTTATGAAAGTTTTTGTAAACTATATGTCGCGCTTACTCGTCCAAGGCACGGGCTGTACGTTGTCACCAGCAAGCCCGGCAAACCGCAAAATTATTCACAACTGCTGAGCGCAACCCTGGCCGATAACGACGGGAAGCCGTTTGGGATTGGGCCAGTACCAGCACGGGTTATGTTTGAATCCGGCAGTTTCGAATGGGTCAAGGCCAAGCGTGCCATCCCCCTCAAGCCGCTCGAGGAACCTGGGCTAATTGAGGCCAAGCGCGCCCATGTACGATTGCCCCGGCGTCGGGCATCGACTCACAGTCGAGCAGTTTTGTTCGGTGCGCAACTGTTTGCACTCGGCGGAACGGATGCCGTTTCGTTTGGCTTGGCCGTCCACAAGGTTTTCGAGCAGATTGAGTGGGCCGATGATACGACCTTGGCCAAGCTGGAATTGCTCAGGGAAACGATGCTAGGGGAGGCGGTCGACGAAGTGGCACGGTGCCTGGCCAACGAGGCATTGGTCAAGCGCTTGATCAAGCCGGAGGGCGAAGTAAAACTGTGGCGTGAGTGCGCCTTCGAGGTCGTTGCCGATAACGAGATGATCTCAGGTGTTTTTGACCGGGTGCATCTATTCCCCGACTGCGCCGAAATCATCGACTACAAAAGCGAGAGGGTGCTAGATGAAGAAGACCTGCACCAGGTCACCAAAAAATACACTCCACAAATGACGATCTATCGTCAGGCCTTGGCCAGGCTCACCGGCCTTGCCCAGTCATCCATCCATTGCAGCCTTTTCTTTACTCACTCGGGTAAAGTGGTGGAGGCATAAAATAACCGCGCGGGTTGAGCGCGGTTTCTTGAAAGGGCCTGCCATTGAGCAGACGTTACACGTCCTTCCACGCGCGATCCTTGGCGGAGGCAAGGACGGCGTCGCAGACCCTGGCAGTTTCGAGTGCGTCGCGGAAGGTTGGCCGACACGACTCACCGCTATCGAGGCTGGCGAGGAAGTCGGCCACTTGGTGGACGAAAGTGTGCTCGTAACCGATACAGAGGCCGGGTACCCACCATTTGTCCATGTACGGCATGTCGCCGTCGGTGATGTGCACGTTCCGCCAGCCGCGGGTGGTCGACTCGTCTCCGTGATCAAAGTATTCGAGTCGGTTGAGGTCGTGCAGATCCCAGCGGATCGAGGCGTCAGCGCCGTTGATCTCAAAGGTGTACAGCGCCTTGTGTCCTCGGGCGTAGCGCGTGGATTCAAAAAGGCCAAGCGAGCCGTTCCCAAAGTGGCAGTGAAAGATGCAGGCATCGTCAATGGTCACTTCCTGTTTCTCGCCGGTGGCGGTGTGGACACGCTCCTTGATGAAGGTCTCGGTAACAGCGGACACATCGGCGATACTACCGTTGAGCCAAATGGCGGTATCGATGCAGTGGGCAAGCAAATCGCCTGTAACGCCACTACCGGCGGCCGCCGCATCCAGACGCCAGAGACCTTCGCCGCCTTGGGGGAGCTCGGCGCTGATAGTCCAGTCCTGAAGGAAATTAGCTCGATAGTGGAAAATCTGTCCGAGTTTACCGCTATCAACGATCTGCTTGGCCAGGGTGACGGCAGGCACGCGCCGGTAGTTGTACCAAACCGTGTTCGGCACGCCGGCTTTCTCGACGGCATCGACCATCGGCAAACTCTCTTCGGTGGTGCGTGCCAAGGGCTTTTCGCACAACACCATCTTGCCCGCCTCGGCGGCCGCGATGGCCACCTCGGCGTGCTGGTCGTTGGGCGTGCAAATGTCGATAGCGTCGATGTCGTCGCGCTTAATCAATTCGCGCCAGTCGGTTTCGTGGCTCTCGTAGCCCCACTGTTCTGCAAAAGCTTTCGTGCGCTCTTCCGTGCGACCGCAGACGGCCTTGAGCACGGGACGATGGCCGAGATCCGGGAAAAAATCGCTGACGCGCTTGTAGCCGTTCGAGTGGGTGCGGCCCATGAAGCCGTATCCCACGAGTCCTATGTTCAGGGGTTTCTTTTCACTCATGATTTCAAAAGTTTATTCCCAACTGTGCGCCACACGGACATCGATCATTGCCTTGAGGATGGTATTCCAGGTTTCGGGGTTCTCCAGCGTGGCGTTGGGGAACATGCAGCCGTCCCAGCAGATATGCTCGATACCGCGATCGGCGGCATCCTTAAGCCAGTAGCCAGCACAGCGGGTGATGTCGAGTTTACCATTGGGATCGTCGGCGGGGCAGTGTTTTCCGGTCTTGTCGTGGTCGCCGGCGCCATGTACTTCGCCGTCATTTTGGGCCACGTGGAAGTCAATAGTCCAAGGGCGGAGTTTGTCTGTCATCTGCTCGTAGGCCGGCCAGAATTCTTCGTCGTTATAGCCTTCCTTCACGAGGGCGTGCTCGGAGGCGTTGTAGCCGAGTGTGTAAAGATAGGTATGCGCAAGGTCGGCTTGGAAGCCTAATGCTTCAGGCATCCCGACACCCTCGAGAACATCAAGCATGTCTTTCCAACTATGCATGCCGGCCCAGCAGATTTCGCCTTCGGCGGCGAGGCGTTCGCCGTGGTCAGCGGCGATGGTAGCGGCCTCTTTGAATGTGTCGATGATAGTGGCGGTGTTGGCTACGGCATCCTCGCCCCATTTCTCCACGCCGAACTCAGCAGAGTCGATGCGGATAACGCCGTACTTGCGTGCGCCGTGTTCGTTGAAAATTTTCGCAATTCGACAGGCCATCTTCACCGCATCAAGAAACTTGCCGCGTTGCTCTGCATTGCCCATGGCCGAATCGCCAACAGTGCCGGGCCAGATGGGCGCAACCAGTGAGCCAATGTCGAATCCCTTGTCAGCGATGAGATCGGCAATAGATTTTAACTCATCGTCTGTGGCGTTGGGATCGGTATGTGGCAGGAACAAAAAATAATCGATGCCATCAAACTTCTGGCCGTTTACCTCGGCCGCGGCGGTGAGTTCAAGCATGTGCTCGAGGCTGATGGGGGGTTCCTGTCCTTCGTCGTCGCCCTTGCCGACGAGCCCTGGCCACATGGCATTGTGTAACTTGGGTGTACTCATAGTTTTGATTCGTTTTAGCTGTTAATCCGAAATTCGGGCCACTCATGTTGGGAGAGAGTAGTCCGCAGGTCAAGACGTTGATTGCCAGTCCAGTCAGGCGATTGCCCAAGCGATTGGGGATTGTGCTTGCACCTTGGGCTACAGATGGGTAGGAAGTGCTGCCCCTTTTCGGGGATTCCCACGATGCCCGCGTGGCGGAATTGGTAGACGCGCATGATTCAGGTTCATGTCCCAGCAATGGGGTGCAAGTTCAACTCTTGCCGCGGGCACCATATGTTTAGGTAA
>Ga0163108_10003033_pt1 | contig 12020 bp, 8 predicted proteins | sample Fk1155metaG_FD_109644 | JGI IMG/M metagenome (GOLD analysis project Ga0163108, IMG submission 109644) | Marine microbial communities from the Central Pacific Ocean - Fk160115 155m metaG | ecosystem: Environmental > Aquatic > Marine > Oceanic > Photic zone | place: The Central Pacific Ocean...
ATGGGGAACTAAAGCTTGAAAAGATTTTAAAATTATCAAATGAATAGCTTATTTTAATAGAAGCTTGTTTATTGGCGCAACCCATAAACTTATTTTCCGCTGATCCATTCTTGGCCATATAGGTATTATAAGTCCATTAACTGCAGATATGTTAAGGTAATCCCCAAAAAAAACTTTTTCATTCGGAATAAATGGTTTTTCAGAGACTCTTTCTTCTAAAAATGATTCTCCTCCATCTTTGGAATATGCAAGATAAACATCTGTTTTCAAGTCTGAATAATTTCTTCTATCATAAAAAACAAAATAAAGTGTTCCATCGGATTGATCAATGGTCATCCAAGATAAAAATTGCTGCGATTTTCCTTGATCTTGATTTACTTTGATTGGTTTACTCCAGTTTTTTCCATCATCTTTTGATTTTGATAACCAAACATCAGTGTTTTCTTCTCCATTTCTTTGATCTGTCCAGTTTAGATATAAAGTGCCTCTATTTGGTCCATTACTATGATCACAAACTAATATTGGCAAACCATTGCATCTATATATTCCAGGTATATCATATGTCCAGCCACCAGGATGCGGACCAATAGAGAGTTCTTTTTTTAACCATGATTTCCCTCCGTTGCTTGATTTTTGAAAAACAAGACCTTTTGGTCCTGTCCAAACCACATAGATTTCTCCATTAACTCCATATGCAGGAACAGCTCCTTCTACAGTGTTGTCTCCATCAAGACAGTCTCCGCCATATGCAGAAATGCGTTTTGGTTTTGACCAGCATCTACCTTTATTTTTTGATTTAGAAAAAAGAATAACGGAAGAATCCTTTGGATCACTAGAATTGTATTTGTCAAATTGCGTCCAGGTCATGCAAATTTCTTTTTTGTAAGGATGAACCGCTACCCAATGTTTGTCTTGCACTTTCGTGCCATTTGGTGCAGGAAAAGATCCTTTAGAAAAAGGTTTTTCTGTTTTTTTCTTTGTTTGACAAACAATACGATCAAGTCTGCTAGTTTTGGAGTAGTTTGATAGGTGGAAATAATACAGACAACCTGAAGAGTCATATATAAGAACAGGATCTCCATTTACACCGTATTTGCTGCTTAATTGCTCTGCTTCCCATGATTTCCCACCATCTTTTGAAGTGTAAAATCCATCCATGACACTTCCAGCCGCGATAATGTTTTTATTTTTTGGATGAATAACAATGGAAGGTTCACATTGTTCATAAGGGTAAAGACTTTCTGTTTTAGGTATTTTTATGTTTTCAAATCTCGATTGGCTATGAGCCAAAAAAGAAATTAAACATAAAAGAACAAAAATAAATGGTTTAATGAAGCCATTTATCTCTAAGCATTGTATTTTTCTCATCATCAGCATATTGGATCTCAAAACGTGGTTGTTCATAAGAGTTCATTGTGATTTCAATTGGAAAAACAATTTCGTCTCTTGCTATTAAAACACTTACTTTTTCTCCTTCATCAAGACCATATAGAATTGATTCAAACATGTTTTTATTAACACGGTACCCCATGCATGAAATGATTTCATCGTTTACACTTATTCCAGCATTTTCACAACTAGAGTTTGATCTTACTCTTGAAACGATAAGTTTTCCGCCACTTTGTCTTAAGCTTCCGCCAAAAGAATTTTCAGCCATACCGATATATTTTACTGTCATCCCAACTTTTTGAAAAATATCATTATAAGGGGGGATTTCTGTCCCGTCGATATATCTTTTAAAAAATTCATCTAGATTCTCTTTTGTAAAAGAAGCCAATTCTTTTTTAAATTCTTCTTCGCTAAAACCTCTTTTTTTCTTTTCAAAATATTTGGCATAAAGATGCTGCATAAAATCATCTAAGTTATTTTTTCCATTAGAATTTGCTATTATTTTAATATCCATTAATGCGGCAATAATTTGTCCTCTTGAGTAGTAAGACATGGAGGTGTTTGCACTATTTTCATTTGGTCTGTATGCTTTTATCCATGCATCATAACTGGCATGAGCTAGCGGCTGAACTCTTGAGCCTGTTGAACCTTCCACATAGTTTATTTTACTTTGAAGTTTGTTAAGATATTGCTGTGTGCTGTAATAACCTGCCCTTAAAAGAAGTAATTCATCATAATAGGAGGTGAAGCCTTCCATTACCCATAATAGGGAGGTGTAATTTTCTTGATCGTAATTAAAGGGACCTAATTGAATAGGTCGAATTCGTTTGACATTCCATAAATGAAAATATTCATGTGCAACAAGGTTTAAAAAATCGACATATTTTGAAGGGCTATAAGTCCATCTGTTCACACTTAAAACGGTTGAGTTTTTATGTTCAAGACCACCTTGTCCATTAACGACATTATGAATAATGAAAGTGTATTTTTTGTTCGGATTTTGGCCAAAAACAGCAGTTGCTTCTTCCACAATTTTTTTCATGTCTTTTTTTAGGAAAGCAACAGAATAATTTCCTTCGCCATAGATTGCAACAGTATGTGGTATTCCAGCAGCCGTAAATTGAAATATCTCTTGATTACCTATTTCTATTGGGCAGTCTACTAATTGATCAAAACTATGATAATCATATGTTTCAGATCCGTCTTTTGAAATACCGAAAGATGCCAATGGAAGAGCTGTTGTAATCTTACTAAATTTTTTGTGAGGAATAACTTCAAGTTTTCCAGAACAATCTTTATTGCCATCCAAGTACATAAACACACCGGCTCCACTTACAAAACCATGAGTTAAATCTAAAAAGCTAGTTCTAACAGATAGTTCAAAAGCATAAACTTCATAGAAAACACGAATAGATTTGGCTCCATTCGTTTTTATTTTCCAACAGTTTTTAGCTGTTTTTTTGATTTCCAAGGGGTTTTTTGAGCCATCCTCGGCATTTACTTGATTAATGTTCTTTGAAAATTCTCTTACCAAATAAGACCCAGGAGCCCATACTGGCAATTTAACCGTTATTTCTTTTTCTTTAAAGCCTTCCAAAGACATTTCCACATGGAAATAGTGATTTTGAGGTTTTGGCATGCTAAGACGGTAGTTTATTTCTTTTCCAATTACAAGTTGAGAGACAAAAAGAAATAGAATAAATAGTATATTTTTCATGAGCGTAAAAATACAAACACCGTGCTAAAAATGAATGTTTTATTTATAAATAATCAATAGAAGTATTATTTTATATGAAATAGTCCTTATTAAATTACTAGTTTAAAACGTCCTTTTTTGTATTTTTGCCCCACAAAATTTATCTACATGAATTACGATATCATTGTTTTAGGAAGTGGCCCAGGAGGTTATGTAACCGCCATAAGAGCCTCACAGTTAGGTTTCAAAACTGCTGTGGTGGAAAGAGAATCATTAGGTGGAATTTGCTTAAACTGGGGATGTATCCCTACAAAAGCATTGTTGAAAAGCGCTAATGTTTTTGAATATTTATCGCATGCAAGTGATTATGGAGTAGATGTTAAGGGAGCGAAAGCTGATTTTACTGCAATAATCAATAGGAGTAGGGGAGTTGCTTCTGGAATGAGTTCTGGTATTCAGTTTTTAATGAAAAAAAACAAAATTGATGTTTTAAATGGTAATGGGGTTTTGAAAGCTGATAAAACAGTTTCTGTTACCGATGAGAAAGGTGTTACATCTGATTATCAAGCTAGCCAAGGGGTTATTATAGCAACTGGTGCAAGATCACGTCAATTACCAAGCTTGACTCAGGACGGCGAAAAAATTATTGGATATAGAGAGGCAATGTCCTTGAAATCTCAACCCAAGAAGATGGTGGTGGTTGGTTCTGGTGCTATAGGAGTTGAGTTTGCCTATTTCTATAATGCAATTGGAACAGAGGTTACAATTGTGGAGTATATGCCTAAAATTGTTCCAATTGAAGATGATGAGGTGTCAAAACAACTTGAGAAATCTTTTAAAAAGTCTGGAATAAAAATAATGACAAATTCTTCTGTAGAAAAGGTAGATACTAGCGGTAAAGGATGTGTGGTTTCTGTAAAAACCGAAAAAGGAGAGCAGAAAATTGATTGTGATGTGGTTTTATCTGCTGTTGGAATTCAATCAAACATTGAAAATATAGGACTTGAAGATTTAGGTATTATTACAGATAAAGGTAAAATTTTGGTAAATGATTATTATCAAACCAATATGCCGGGTTATTATGCAATAGGAGATGTGGTGCCAGGCCCTGCTCTAGCACATGTCGCATCAGCAGAAGGGATTATTTGTGTAGAAAAAATAGCTGGACACGATCCAGAAGTTTTGGATTATGGAAATATTCCAGGTTGTACGTATTGCACCCCTGAAGTAGCTTCTGTAGGAATTACAGAGGCGGCTGCCAAAGAGAAAGGATTAGATGTCAAAATAGGCAAATTCCCTTTTTCCGCCTCTGGAAAAGCTAGTGCTGCAGGAGCAAAAGATGGATTTGTTAAATTGATTTTTGATGCAAAATATGGGGAATTACTTGGTGCCCATATGATTGGTGCTAACGTCACTGAAATGATTGCTGAAATTGTAGCTCTACGAAAACTAGAAACCACAGGAGAATCACTTATTAAAACAGTGCATCCGCATCCTACAATGTCAGAAGCTATTATGGAAGCAGCAGCTGCAGCTTATGGAGAGGTTATTCATTTGTAGTTTTTTTTAAATAAAGGCTAGTGAATTTTAAATTCAAACATTTTTGAACCATTTATTTTTCCTACCAATACATCTCCAATTTCTACAGGCCCAACTCCACTTGGAGTTCCTGTGAAGATTAAATCCCCAATTTTCAGAGTCATAAATTGAGAAACATAACTGATAATCTCATCAATTGAAAATATCATCTCTTTAGTTTTTGCAGATTGTTTTAAAGTATCATTTTGAAATAACTCAAAGCTTAAATTTTTTAGGTCTATTTTATCTAAAGAAATCCAAGTATCGGATATAGGTGCACTTTTATCAAAGGATTTTGCAATTTCCCATGGGTGTCCGTTTTCTTTACATACTTTTTGAATATCTCTTGCTGTTAAGTCAAGACCTAAAGATATATGACTATAATATTTATGCGCAAATTTCTTATCAATGTACTTTCCAAGTCTAATTATTTTAACAACCAATTCACATTCATAATGTAGGTTTTTGGTGAATTCGGGGTAATAAAATTTTTGTGATTCTCTATGAATGCAGATATCTGATTTGAGAAAATACATTGGTTTTTTGGGGACCGGAGCATTCATTTCTTTTGCATGGTCTAGATAATTTCTTCCAATGCAAATTATTTTCATTTCTTTTTGTATTTATTTTGAAGAAGGTTTAATTTTTGCTCCATATTTACTTCTTTTTCTTTCTTTTTTTTATCCTTAATCCGATCTACCTCTTTTTTTAGGCATTGTTTGGTGAATAAAGGGAATTCGGCATTTAACATCCAGCCATGGTAACCAGGTTCTTCCTTCATGACTTTAGAGATTTTCTTTCCTTTATGTTTTCCAAAGTTATATACTACTTCCCCAGCATTGTTTTTAGCTAATCTTCCTGCAAAATCGTGAAGTTTTAATTCTCCCATCCTTGAAAATTCGGCAAGAGAAGGAATATCAGTGTTTAATTCTTTATATTTTGAAAGTTGAGCCTGAAGAACTTCCCATGTTATTTTTGAATCATAAAGTGCATCATGTGCATCGGTAACACTTTTGCTACAATAAAATTGGTATGCAGCAACAAGGGTTCTTTGTTCCATTTTGTGAAAAATATTTTGGACATCAATAAAATGTCTGTTTGACAAATCGAATTCAACTCCAATACGAAGAAATTCTTCTGCAAGTAGAGGAATATCAAATTTGTTAGAATTATACCCTGCAAGATCTGCATCTCCAATAAATTTTGTTATTTCAGGTGCAATATCTTTGAATTTGGGTTCGTTTTTAACCTTTTCATTACTGATTCCATGAATTAATATAGACTCTTCAGAGATTAAGATTCCAGGGTTAACAAGCGAGTTGTATTTTTCTGTTTTACCATCAGGAAATATTTTTATTATTCCAATTTGAATTATTCTGTCTGATACAATTTGAAGTCCTGTTGTTTCTAAATCAAAAACACAAAGTGGTCGAGTTAATTTTAATGTCATATCAATTAAAAAAAAGCCCAATTTATAATTGAGCTTTAATAATATTATTAATGTTTATGTTTTATTCTTTTATTAAGAATTCACTTCTTCTATTAAGTTGATGTTGTTCATCAGAGCATTTTCTGCAAGAACATTCTGCTGCAGGAACATCTTCTCCATATCCTTTATATGTCACCCTGTCAGGGTTGGAGATTCCTTTCTTAATGTATTTCGCAGTAGATTTAGCTCTTCTTTCAGATAGTTTTCTATTGTAAGATTTAGACCCACGGCAATCGGTATGAGACCCACATTCAATGCTAATTTCAGGGTTGTTATTTAATGCGGTTATAACCTTATCTAATTCAATTTTTGCATCTTTTCTGATGTTTGACTTGTCAAAATCAAAATAAATTGGTTTCAAATTAAGAACTTTTGCAATATCAACAGCAACTGAATCTTTTTCAAGCATGTATGAAACGGTAATAATAGAGTCTTTGCCTAATACATTGTCGATTTTAAATGTTTGGGTAATATAGCCTAAAGCTGAAATTTTAGCAGAATAATCAAGCGTGTCTCCTAAAACAAGTCCGTCTGCTAAATTAGATTTAAATGCGCCATTTTCATTGGTGACCCATATTTCGGCAGTATCTCCAGAGCTATTATAAATTTCCACATTCGCTCCAGGTATTCTTTCACTTGTTTGTTTGTCAGAGACAATACCAGCTAAATCATATGTAAAAACAGGGATGATTGTACTATCTTGTTCAATTAATAAAACAGTTTTATTTACTTCCTCAAAAGCTAAATCACAATTTGTATTAAAGGTTTCTGTATAAGGTTCAGTGCTTTGGTCATCATAGTAATATGTAATTTCGTATTCTTTGCATTTTTCTAAAAGGCTAACAAAAACGCCATCACGAATCCGTGGTAGTATCTTCTGAGCATCTTTATCATCGCAATCAATACACTTTAATGAGATATATGACCCTTCAGGTATTGTATTTCCGTTAGTGTTTATAATAGTTCCATTTAAAAACGCAAGTCCATCAGAGTTATCAACGTTATAATCAATTTGATAAACATCTTTATTTCCTTCTCCTCCTTTTCTAACAGATGTTAGTATTGCTGAATTCTTCTTGTAATTAGTGGTGTAGAAAATATCGTCTCCTGGAGAGTTGATAGGATAGCCTAAGTTTACAGCTTCAAGCCACATTCCGTTTTCATCTTTGGATATACTAAAAACATCAAATTCTCCCATACTTTTATCTCCATTACTAGAAAAGAATAATGTGTTTTTATCCAATCCCATGTATGGTGATTCTTCATCATATTTTGTGTTGACCATTGGTCCCATATTCACAGGTTTTCCCCACACACCATTCACCTTTTCAATGGTATAAATATCTCTTTTTCCATAACCACCCTCTCTATCAGAAACAAAGTAAACGGTGTTGCCATCAGGAGATTTAACATAATGAGTTTCCCAACCATCTTCTGTATTGACACCTTCATTGGTTATTGCTGTTGGGGTTTTGTATTCTCTGTCGCTGTATTCGGTCATAAAAATATCACCAAAGCCTATGCTGTCATCATATAAAAACACTTCACGTTCATCGCTTGAAAAAGAAACACTTGCTTCATTTATCTTTGCTTTACACATGTCTAAACGTTTCACTTCTCCCCAATTTCCATTATTGTCCATTAAAGAAAGATAGATGTCTTCTGGATATTGATTAAGCATAAAATCACGCATTGTTTCCGTTTCATTATTTTCCCAAGGTCTTCTTGATGTTAGGTATAACGCTTTTCCGTCTAGAGATAAAAAAGAAGAATATTCTCCTTTATCTGTGTTAATATGTTTTAAAGAATTGATTTTAACATCGATTGGATTTGAAGTAAGGCTTTTAGCAACATCGCATTGAATAATTCGAAGTTGAGCTTCTTCAATCAATTCAGATTCTTTGTTTGAAGATTCTATGAATTTATTATAATATTCTTTTGCTTCATCATACTTTTCACCAAGATGTAGACACCTTCCCAGATGGTAAAAAACATCTACAGGGCACCCTTTTTCACTAGATGAATACATGTCAAAGTTTTTAGAAGTAACTTCTTTAGCTTTTTGAAAATGTGTAAGAGCATTTTCAAAATCTAAATCCATTCCAAGGATAATAAACCCTTTTCTGTAGTTGTAGTTTGCACTTTCAGGATTTATCTTTAATAATTGATCCGTTACTAAACCTGCAAAATAATAATGATTTTCTTGAAGCATTCTGGAAGAATGAACAACAAGTTGTTGCTCATTTGATTCCAATATCATTGTTTGCACTTCCTCTTCTGTTAATTGAGCATTTACACTAAAAATGCTTGAAAAAAGCAGAGCTATTAGTATGTATATTTTTCCTTTATTCATATTCATTTCTTAAATATTAACCTTTAAATTACGCGATTTTTGTCAAATTGTTCCAAATAATCTGCAACTTTTCTTACAAACCGACCCCCAAGAGCCCCATCAACGACCCTGTGGTCATAAGAATGGGACAAAAACATTTTGTATCGAATTCCTATAAAATCCCCTTCAGAGGTTTCAATTACAGCGGGAACTTTTCTTATAGCTCCAACAGCTAAAATAGCTACTTGAGGCTGGTTAATAATAGGGGTTCCCATTACGTTTCCAAATGTACCAACATTTGTGATGGTGTAAGTGCCTCCTTGAATATCTTCAGGGTTTAATTTATTATTTCTTGCATTATCTGCAAGTTTATTGACTTGTTTGGTTAAGCCGGTTAAATTAAGTAAATCCGCATTTTTTATAACAGGAACAATTAAATTTCCTGATGGAAGAGCTGTTGCCATTCCGATATTAATATCTTTTCTTTTAATTATTTTATCTCCACTAACAGAAACATTTACCATTGGAAAGTCTTTAATTGCTTTGGTAACTGCTTCAATAAAAATTGGGGTAAAAGTCATTTTTTCACCTTCTTTATCAGCAAATTCTTTTTTAATTTTATTTCTCCAGTTAAATAAATTTGTAACATCTGCTTCTACATATGATGTTACATGTGGAGCAACATGTGTAGACATGACCATATGCTCAGCAATTAACTTTCGCATTCGGTCCATCTCAATGATTTCATCTCCTTGATTAATAGAGACAACGGGTTCTTTTATATTTCCTAAAAACCCAGACCCAACAGAAGGCTGAGATAAGTTTAAAGTTGAAGATTTTGTTTCTGTTAATTCTGGTTTTAATTTTAAATAAGATAGAATATCTTTTTTGGTGACCCTTCCATTTTTCCCAGATCCATTTATGTTTTCTAGATTTTCAATACTTAAACCTTCTTTTTGTGCAATGCTTTTTACTAGTGGAGAATAGAATTTTCCATTAGACGAAACTGGTAGAACAGGAACCTTGTCTTCTTTTTTGTTATTCAAAACCTTGTTTTCAGTTAAGCTTTCAGAGGCTTCTTTTTCTGAATTCGAATTTTCAGAATCAATAGAATTAACTTCTATTTGATCTATAGTAGTATTAGAGTCACTATTGAGTATTGCGATAATATCTCCAACTTGAGCTACTGCATCTTTTTCATATAATTTTTTTATCAGAACACCTGAGAATTCTGAAGGAAGTTCATTGTCTACCTTATCTGTTGCTACCTCAACAAGAGGTTCGTCAATCTCAACAGTGTCTCCAACTTCTTTTAGCCAATTTGTAATTGTGGCTTCAGTAACACTTTCTCCCATTTTTGGTAACCGAATTTCTATTTCAGCCATAGCGACGTATGAATTTTAGAGTCACGAAGATAATAATTAATGAATAGATACTCAAAAAATATAACTTATTGATCTAGATTTTTCCATTCTCTTAAAATGATAGAAATATCATTGCTCAGTTTATAATCACGAGCATATATTAAATCTAATTTGCTAGAAATGTAATTATTTTCTTTAGAATTATTTTTTTTAATGCTTAAAACGCCTCTTTTTAAATAGGGCAAGCGGGTTTTTATTTTTTTATTTGAATCGATATATCCAACAAAGGTTTTTGTCCCAAATAAAATAGAAATTAAATTAATAAGGAATTTTGCTTTCCTTTTATACAAAAAGAGTATTAATGGGCTAAAAATTAAAATCAACAATGAGAGACTAATATCAAGTAATCGTTTTTTTCTTTGTTTTTCTTTTTTTGAAATAGAATTTATGTTAAGAATGTAGGCGTCTCCTACAGAATTAATAGAATTGCTGCCGATTAAAAAAGAAGAATCTGGTTGTGCGATTTTAAATTCAATTTCTTCACAGTGGATTGCTGACATCCAGTTAATAATAATCTTTGCGCTATTATTTTTTGCGCAGAAAATAATTTCATTTATTTTATGAATATGAGAAATTTGATCTAGCTGTTCAATGTTTCCTATAGTTTTGTCAGATTTCGAGTTTTCTGAACAAACATGATAAATGTTTTTATCGTTGTAGCCAATACCAGATAACAAATCAAGAACTCTGTTAAATTCGTTTTCATCTCCAACAACTGCAAATCTTTTTTCTTTTCCACTAAAATTAAAAGTTCCATTAATTAATAGCTGATAATATAACCTAGACAAAAAGAAATAAATTAAACACCAGGCTCCTCCTAAAATGATAAACAGCCTTGAAAATTGCCAAGATTTTGGCAATAATGCATAAACAACTAAAATTAACATAGTTCCCCAAGCAATTCCACTTAAATAGCTTGTTAGTTTTCGCTCTTTGTCATATACTCCGTTAATCCAACAAAATGACAACCAAACAAAAGTATATAAAGGAATCGCGTAGATTAAAATATCCATTGGAAAAAGAATGCTTTCCACCTCCCATCTAAAAGTCAAACAAAACAGTCCAATAATGATAATAAAAAAGTCAGCGATGGGTTTCGATATTTTCTTTAATAATCGATTAAATAATGCGATACTTGCCTTTATATAGATTCCTATGCTAATAAGTGTTGATAGGCTTTTAGCTTGCTTTTTAGAGAAATGCTTTTCTGCAAAAATGGCCATAGCTTTGTAAAAGACTAAAACATAATTAACGGAGCTTTTTTTAGTGCTTTCTCCTTTATAATGTATGATTGTTGATTCCGAAAAATAATGATTGGTATAACCTTCCTGTTTTATCCTATATGATAAATCGATGTCCTCGCCGTACATAAAAAAAGTTTCATCTAATAATCCTGCTTTTTCAAGTGCCGAAGAGCGAATAAACATAAAAGCTCCACTAAGAATCTCTATTTCATGGTTTTTAAATTCATTTAAATAGCCGAGGTGGTATTTGCTAAATCGTTTTGATTTGCTGAAAATTTTAGAAAGACCAAATAAGTAGTATAACGAAGTAAGTGGTGTTGGAAGCCCTCTTTTAGATTCTGGCAGAAATGCTCCTTTTCCATCTACCATTCGAATGCCAGAGGCCCCTGCTTTTGGTTTTGAATCCATAAAGGAAATAATTTTTTCAAATGTATTTTCCTCAACAACAGTGTCTGGATTTAATAATAAGATATATTTTGAATCCGATAAAAGAATCGCTTGATTATTGGCTTTTGAAAAACCTGCATTAAAATTGTTTTCTAGAAGCTTTATTTCTGGAAATTTATTTTTAACCATTTCAATTGATCCATCAATAGAATTGTTATCAACAACAAAAATTTCAGCATTAATTTTACTTATTGCTTTTTGGACAGAATTTAGACATTGCTCTAAATAGAACTCCACATTATAATTAACAATAATGATGCTTAAAATATGTTTGTATTCCTTGCTCAATTTAATTTTTGATTGCAATGCATGATATTTCTATGTTTACATTTAACGGTAGTTTGGATACCTCAATAGTCTCTCTAGCAGGAGGAGTATCATTAAAATATTGTGAATAGATTTCATTAACAAATTTAAAATC
>Ga0163108_10003034_pt1 | contig 12016 bp, 9 predicted proteins | sample Fk1155metaG_FD_109644 | JGI IMG/M metagenome (GOLD analysis project Ga0163108, IMG submission 109644) | Marine microbial communities from the Central Pacific Ocean - Fk160115 155m metaG | ecosystem: Environmental > Aquatic > Marine > Oceanic > Photic zone | place: The Central Pacific Ocean...
CAGCTTCCTCGCCAGCTTCCTCGCCAGCTTCCTCGCCAGCTTCCTCGCCAGCTTCCTCGCCAGCTTCTGCTTCTTCAATCGGATTGGGCACGGTTGCCGCAGCTGCCGAGGCCGCGGCATCGGCCTCGTCAGCCATTTCTCTCAGCACCGCGGCAATGACCTCGAAGCCCTCGTCGACCTCCGCGGCCGTCACGTTCAAAGCCGGCAGCAGTCGCAAAACGGTGTCGTGCGTGGCATTGACCAGCACACCCCGTTCCATGCACTTGCCAACGGCCGGCATTGCTGGAATCGAAAGGTCGACGCCGACCAGCATGCCTTCGATCCTGAGTTCGCGGATGATCGGCAGATCGTCCTGCAGAGACCCAAAGCGTTCACGGTAGCGGTCGGCCATCACCTGGCAGTTTTCGAGCAGACCATCACCCTCGATCGTTTCAACGGTGGCCATGCCGGCGGCCATAGCCAGCGGGTTGCCTCCAAACGTGCTGGCATGCATGCCGGGTCTGAGGCTCGGGGCGAACTCGTGGTCGGCAATCACCGCGCCACAGGCCACACCACCGGCCAACCCCTTGGCCATCGTGAGCACATCCGGCTGGACACCGTAGTGCTGGTACCCGTACCAACTGCCGGTCCGTCCCATACCGGTCTGCACCTCGTCGAAAATCAGCAGGCAACCGCAGGCATCAGCGATCTCTCGCAGGCCCTGCAGGTAACCGTCGGCCGGCAGGTTCACCCCACCCTCACCCTGGATCGGCTCGACCAGGATCGCACACGTCTCGGATCCCGCCAGGTCCCGAACGCTGTCCAGGTCATTGAACGGCGCGTAATCGAATCCGGCCATCAGCGGACCAACGCCCTCGTGGTACTTCGGCTGTGCCGTGGCGGTGGTGGCCCCGAAAGTCCGTCCATGAAAACCGTCGTAGAAAGTGATGATGCGGTGCCGACCGGTTTCGGAACCGTGCAAACGGGCCAGCTTGATCGCTCCCTCGATCGACTCTGCTCCGCTGTTGCAGAAGAACGCCTGACCAAATCCGCGAGAACACAATGCCTCGGCAAACTCACCCTGCGGTTCGGTGTACCAGGTGTTGGGAATGTGGACCAACCGGCCCGCCTGTTCCCGCACGGCATCGACCACCCGCGGCGGACAGTGCCCCAGGATGTTGCAACCCCAGCCGGGGAAAAGATCCAGATACCGATTGCCCTCGGCATCCCAGACCCACGACCCTTCACCACGGACCAGGCTGATCGGATACCGACCGTAATTGGGAATCACGTGCTGCTGAAACTGTGCAATCGTGTCCTGACTCGAGCGCTTTGCGGAAGCGTCCATTACTCACTCCTCAACCAGAGACAGCTCTTACGGGGATCGGAGGACAATCTCGGTGCCGACACCGGTGTCCGAATAGACTTCCAGGAGAACCGAATGAGGCATCCGGCCATCGACGATATGAACTTTCCGCACTCCCGCCTGCAACGCCTCCAAGGCCGCATCGACCTTCGGCAGCATGCCGGCCTCGATCACTCCCTCCTCCTTCAACTCCTGGCAGGCGGCCATGTCGAGGTGACTCAACAGGCTCTCGGGATCGTCGAGATCCCGGAAAATGCCGGGGACATCACTGAGAAACACCAGCTTCTCGGCTTTCAGCAACCGGGCCACGGCCGCGGCGGCCGAATCGGCGTTGACGTTCAACAACGCTCCGTCCCGATCGACGGCTACGCTCGGCACCACGGGGATCGTCCGCTCGTCACAGGCCTCCTCGATCATTCCGACGTCAATTTCAATCACCTGTCCGACCAGTCCCAGATCCAGCGGCTCACCATCGTCTCCGGCCAGTGTCAAACGGTCGGCGACCAGGCAATTCGTACCTGGTCCTGACAGCCGCTCCGCACGCCCCCCTTGCCTGCGGATCTCATCAATCAACGACCCGGAGATTTCCTCTGCCAGCACCCTGACAACGATCTCCCGGGTGGCCTCGTCGGTGAAACGCCGTCCCTGCACAAACCGCGACTCGATTCCCGCCTCGTTCATCGCCCGGCTGATCGACTTGCCACCACCGTGCACCAACACCGGTCGCACCCCGACGGCCTCCATGAAGATCACGTCCGTCAGCAGGCTGTTGACGCTCTCGGTCGTCTCCAGCGCACTGCCACCGAGCTTGATCACGACATACCGGTCACGGAACTGGCGAATCCAGCCCAAAGCCTCGATCAACACTCTCGCCTTGCGGATCGCCTGGTCCACGGTCGGGTTGAGTCCTTCTGGCTCGGAATCCGGTTTTTCGAGAGGGAAACGTACGATTGTAGAGTGTGATCTGGGTGATTCAAACCGTGGCGACTCGGTCGGTCTATCCGGTGCAACTGACATCTTCCGACCACCGGAGTTTCTGCCCTCGACCGCGTTCTCCATCACTTCGCCCCAAACACGAGAAAAGCCGGGTCCAGGACGTTCTCTCCCCGTCCTACCCGGCTTGGCCCGACCACGTCTCCCCCTGCTACCGATTGACACTCTCGCTACGTTCGGACCCTCCGGCACGCGGTTGGACGTTCGCAGAGCCAACCGAGATTTCTGGTGTGTGCCAGAAAGCGGAATCCCCGATACACATCCTGCCCCCCCGTTGATTCCCTTCCCAGAGCGTTGCCGTCTTCGGAGTTCTCCGTGAGCCACTCGCACATGCCCATCAACCACCTGTTGAGCAGTCTCGAAAATCGAGAGCCTCGATCAGGTGAAATCCGACCGCAGTGGTTGGTCGAATTGATCGACCGGACGGCAGAGCTCTTCGAACCACACGCCGGCGTCTCGCGTGTCGGGTACGACTGCTGGCCGACAGAGGAAGACTGGACCGTCTGCCTGTTCCTGGGCGACACGGAGATCATCGGAGGTTGCGAGGATGGGCGGATTGATCCGCTCGGCTTCTGCTTCGACCTGCGGAGACTGCTCGAGTTGTTCGAAGACGTCGAGCGTATTCGCTGGAGTGTCTTTCCCGGCGCCGTCGCTGACAAGTTCGGAGACCGGGCCTACATCTCGGTCCTTGGTTCCGTCTCGGGTCATCCCGTCTGTGTCCGGCTACTGTCGGTGGCCCCCGATTCGGCCGGCCCGGCCTTGAGGCTGTTTCCCAACGGCGACTGCCGGCCGGTCAATCGATCCAGCGATCGTCGCCACTGATCAGCCCTGGCTGCTTGACCGGGTTTCAAGACCCTCGTAGGCTGCCAACCGCGTTATTCGTCCGGTTGGACCTCCCGAGGGTTTCCCGATGCTCAGCCTGCCCTTTTGCACTCGTGTCCCGCGATCCTGGTTGGCCCCGCTGATCACCCTCGGCCTGGGCCTGTGTGGCCTGCTGTTCCTGTCACCACTTTTGGCCAAGCCGGTCAGGAACGGTCTGCCCGGGGCCCGAACCGAAATCGACGCCTCCCGCTACCCGACCCTGCAGGCGGCCCTTGATGCGGTTCCCGCCGAGGGAGGGTTGGTCCGCCTGCCCCCGGGGCGGTTCGAAATCACGAAACCACTGGTCCTCTCACGCTCGGATGTCACGCTCGTCGGCGCCGGCGCCGCCACGCACATTCACAACGCCAACATCGAAGGCCAGCCGGCCCTGCTGATCCGGCATCCCGACGGTGAGGCCGTCAAGGCAGATGATCGCTTGTGGCGGGTGCGAATCGCCGATTTCCGACTGACCGGGAACGAGAAAAGCGGGCACGGCATCGTCGCCACCTGGATCAACGAACTGTTCGTGCAGGGGCTCACCATCAGTTACCACGGGGCTGACGGGCTGCGGTTGGATCACTGCTACGAGGACCCTCGGATCAGCGACAGCCTGATCACCTACAACAAGGCCACGGGCCTGAACCTGCTGGGTTGCCACGACATCGTCGTCGCCGCCAACCAGTTCGAGGAGAACCTCGACGCGATCAGCTGCACCGACGGCTACAACCTCTGCATGACCGGCAACTGCCTCGACGATCATCTCCGCCACGGCGTCATCATCGAGAACACCTACGGATCGGTCGTCTCGGGCAACATGATCGAGGAATGCAACGGCACCGCGGTCATTCTCGATCGCGACTGCTACGGCAACACGCTCTCGGCCAACGTCATCGCCCACAACGGTGGAGGAATTGACCTGCGAGACGCCCACGGCTGTACGATCAGTGCCAACACACTGACGATCATGAAGACCAACGCCGTTCGGGTCGGACCCGGGAGCGGCCGGATCACTATCACCGGCAACAACTTTTCCAACAGCTACATCGGCGAGGGTGGAATCAAACGACGGAAGAACGACGAGGCAGCCGCGGGGCTGACACTCGAGAGCACCCGAGATCTGACGATCAGTGGCAACCTCTTCTCGAGCATCCGACCGAAAGCTGTCGAGATCAAAGGAACACCCAGCCGGCACGTGCTCTTCGGTGACAACGTACTTGTCGATGTCGAGAGTGACCACAGCCGCCTCGACAAACCGTCAATCGGCACTGTCCTGGAATCCTCCCCAACGCCAACTTCCAATCCGAAAACGAAATCTTCACCGTGACAGCACAACCCGCTGATAACCCGCTCCAACCGCATGACTTCTGGATGCGGATGGCATTGGACCAGGCCCGCGCGGCATTCGAACAGGGCGAGGTTCCCGTCGGTGCCGTGGTCGTTCACGAGGAACGGGCGATCGCCAAGGCCCACAACCAGCGAGAGCAACTCAACGACCCGACCGCTCATGCCGAGATGATCGCGATCACCCAGGCTGCCGAGTCACTGGGCAGCTGGCGGTTGGGCGAGTGCACGCTTTACGTCACGCTCGAACCCTGCCCGATGTGTGCCGGAGCAATCGTGCAGGCGCGACTGCCAACGGTGATCTTCGGCGCCGCCGATCCCAAGGGTGGCGGTTGCCAGTCGCTGTATGCAATCACCAACGACGAACGACTCAACCACCGCTCGGTCGTGATGGGAGGAGTACTCGTCGACGACTGCGGGAACATTCTGACCGAGTTCTTTCAGGAGCAGCGGGCCCAGGGAAAGAAATAGCCCGTCCGCTGCCGCCTCGCATTTCTCGCTGCCGGCGTGGTTGCTAGAGTGAACTTGTTCCCATGATCTTCGTCCTCGATAACTACGATTCGTTCACCTACAACCTGGTTCAACGGCTTGGTGAGATTGACCCAACGTTGGAGATCCAGGTCGCGAGGAACGACCAGATCGACCTCGGGCAAATCGAAGAACTGGCTCCCGAGCGGATCATCATTTCGCCGGGACCGTGTACACCCACCGAAGCAGGCATCAGCAAGGATGTCGTGACCCGGTTCGGACCACGCATCCCGCTGCTGGGTGTCTGCCTGGGTCATCAGTCGATTGCCGAGGCACTGGGAGGACGAGTCGAACTGGCCAGTCGCCTGATGCATGGCAAGGTCTCGAGGGTCCGTCACGACGGTCAGGGACTCTTCGCCGGGTTGCCCAACCCGTTTGATGCCACCCGCTATCACAGCCTGATCGTGCCCGAGGACTCGCTGGGGGAGGAAATCCAGGCCTGCGCCTGGTCGGAGGATCCGGATCACCCCCCCGAGTTGATGGGAATTCGACACCGCGATTGGCCGCTGTGGGGAGTGCAGTTTCATCCGGAGAGTTACCTGACGGTCGAGGGCATCACGTTGCTGAGGAATTTCCTGGCTCTCGAGGTTCCTTCGCCCGGGTAAACCGCCCATGCTCAACATCGACCAGGCCCTCGCCGCCATCGAAACACATGTCCCCAGCGGACGGATCGAAACCGTGCCGCTGGGTGAGTCGTTGGGACGTGTCCTGGCCGAATCGGTCACCAGCAGCATCGACTCGCCGCCGTTCGACAAGGCCTTGATGGACGGCTTCGCCGTGCGGGCGGCCGATGTCGCCGATGGACAGGCGACCCTGCGGCTGATCGACGAAGTCACGGCCGGCCAGGTCGCTTCAAAACCCATCGCCTCCGGCGAGGCAATCCAGATCATGACCGGGGCGCCGATTCCCGAAGGAGCCGACGCCGTTGTCCGAATCGAAGACACCCGCATCCAGACCGGGCCGGACAACTCCCAAACGGTCGTGATCGATACCCGGCCGGCCACCGTCGGCCAGGATCTGGTCCGACAGGGAACGTCGATGCGACAGGGTGACACCGTGCTTCCAGTCGGCAGACGACTTCGGCCCCAGGAACTGGGACTCCTGGCTGAACTCGGACACCCCAACGTGGCGGTCCGCCAGGCAATCACCGTCGGAGTACTCGCCACCGGGGATGAACTGGTGACGATCGACCAGGTACCCGGTCCCGGACAGATCCGCAATTCCAACGAGGCGATGCTCGCTGCACAGGTGCGTGCCTGCGGTGCGGTTGCCCGGGAACTGGGAATCGCCCGCGACACGCCCGAGGACCTTGCCGAGAAGATTGGCGAAGGCCTGCGATGTGATGTCCTGCTGCTCTCCGGAGGCGTCTCGGCCGGACGACTCGACCTTGTTCCCGGACAGCTCGCCGCCGCCGGCGTCAGCGAGATCTTCCACCGGGTCCGGATCAAGCCGGGCAAACCCGTCTGGTTCGGGGCCACCGAGGGCTGCCTGGTATTCGGCTTGCCGGGCAATCCGGTCAGTAGTATGGTCTGTTTCGAGTTGTTCGTACGAACGGCGCTGCGAAAAATCTCGGGCATCTTACCCGCCCAACCCACGCCGTTTGCCGCCCGGCTCAGCACCGATTTCGAGTTTCGCGGAGATCGACCGACTTACTTTCCCAGCCAGTGCGGCTCCGACGGCGAGGGCCCTCATGTCACGCCGATTTCCTGGCACGGGTCATCGGATCTCCGCAGTACCACCGACGCCAACGCAATGATCTTCTTTCCTGCCGGAGACCGGTCGTACAAGACGGGCGAGTGGGTCGATGTCTTCGGCTGGACCGGCGGCAGCTGAGATCAGGGACGGGAAGCAGACAGAGAACGGGCACCCAAGGAAGGACCCGCCCCGATGGCATCCGTACCGCAGTCGGAATCCCCGCTCCCGCCCCCCCCGGCCCGGACCGCCTGGTGGGCCGCCATGGCCGCAGCGACTCTCACCTGGGCGGCATTTTTTCCCCTGGACTGGGGAATGCTTGGCTGGATCTACCCCGTCCCGCTGCTGTTGCTGGCGAGGCTGACCACACCGCCACGGCATCTTTACCGGGCCCTTTACCTGGCCGCCCTGGCCGGCACGACCGCGTCACTGCAGTGGATGCGACTGGGCGACACCTGGATGATCCCCGCCTGGCTGGCGCTGTCGGCCTACACGGCGACCTACGTCCCACTGTTCGTGGCCATCACGCGGGTGGCCGTTCACCGCTACCGGGTACCGCTTGGAATTGCCGGACCGGTGACCTGGATCGGTGCCGAGTTCGCTCGAGCCCACCTGCTGACCGGGTTCGCCTGGTACTTTCTCGGCCACACCCAGTACCGCTGGACCGAGTTGATCCAGGTCAGCGACCTCGTCGGCGCCTACGGTGTCAGCTTCGTGGTGGCCCTGTGTGCCACGGCACTGGCGGTGACGTTGCCGGCCCGCTGGCTGGTTGGATCGGGTTGGCTGCCGACCCAGCATCTCCAGCAGGCAACCAGCAACCGCAACAGGCCCAGGGCAACCACCGTGGCCGCTTTGTCCCTGCTCGGACTCGTGGTGGCCTACGGCGTCAGTCGCCGTGGGCAGTCCGAATTCACCGCCGGACCCCGGATCGCACTCGTCCAGGGCAACTTCCTCTCGTCGTTGAAGCACGACCCGGCGGCCCGTGGTCGCATCGTCGCCATCCACCGGCGGCTGACGGGCCTGGCCGTCCGTGAACAGCCCGACGTGATTGTCTGGCCCGAGACGATGTTCCGTTGGCCTTTGCTCGAATCGGCCGAGGGGATGACCGACGAGCAACTGCGGCAGGCAGCGCCGCGGGTCCCGCCCCAGGAGTGGAAAAATCCGCTGGTTCGCGAACTGCTGGGCGACCTGGCCTCCGAAGCCGGCGCAGCACTGGTCGTGGGGCTGGAGCGGATCGAGGCCGAACCCCGGCAGATGAAGACCTTCAATTCCGCGGTCCTGGTCCGCCCCGATACCGGCCTGGTGGGCCGCTACGACAAGTTGCATCGCGTGCCCTTCGGCGAGTACATCCCGCTGACGGACCTGTTGCCCTGGCTGCACCACCTGACCCCCTTCCCTGCCGATTACGGGGTGGCCGCCGGCAATGCGGCCACGGTCTTTCGCCACCGGAGCTGGCAACTCTTGCCGCTGATCTGTTTTGAAGACACCGTGCCGCACCTGGTCCGCAGCATCGTCTCCCGGGCCGACCAGCAACAACGCCGTCCCGACGTGATGGTCAACCTGACCAACGACGGCTGGTTCCACGGTTCCAGCGAACTCGACCAGCACCTCGTCACCGCGGCGTTCCGCTCGGTCGAGTGCCGAACGCCGATGGTCCGCGCGGTCAACACCGGCATCTCGGCAATCATCGACGGCGACGGTGTCATCCGCGAACCGGAAATGTTCATCGACGGCGATGCCGAAATGGCACGGGAACAGGCACTGCGAGACGAATCGCTTGACCGGGAAGCACGAGAAGCGCGTCTGGAGATGATCGAAGCGGCCCGCCGCACCTCGCTGCAGAATCCCCGTACCGGCCGCTGGCAACGCCAGCTCAACGCCGTCCTGGTTGACGTGATCCCGCTCGACAATCGACGCAGCATCTACGTCGCCACCGGTGACTGGTTCGCCGGCGGCTGCGGTCTCGCCTGCCTGATCGTCATCCTCGCCACCGCCGCCAGGCTCTGCCGTCGTCGCGACAAATCTGTGGCAGGCTCGCCGGACAGCTGATCCCGGCAGGAACTTCCACAACCGGTTGCGTGCAACGGGGATGACCCGCGACACTGGTAACTACCATCGCAGTTCTGCACAACCCGTCGGGAATGCCCACCTCATGTTTCTCGACCGTATTACAATTCGCTGCCTGGCCGGCGACGGCGGCAGCGGCTGCCTGAGTTTTCGTCGAGAGTCCCACGTGCCGCGGGGTGGACCCGACGGGGGCGACGGGGGACGCGGTGGTCATGTCATCATCCGCGCCGAGGAGAATATCGACAGCCTCGCCCCGCTGGCTGGCCACCGGCACTGGCGGGCCGAACGGGGACAGCACGGCCAGGGCCAGTTGAAGACCGGCCGCTCGGGAGAAGACACCGTGATCCTGGTTCCACCGGGGACACTGATCCGCGACGCCAGTCGCGGGCATCTGCTGAAGGACCTTGACGAGCCAGGCCAACAGGTGATCGTCGCCCGTGGCGGCAAGGGCGGGCTGGGAAACAAGCGTTTTGCGACTTCAACGAACCGCGTGCCACGCGAGTACGAACCCGGGGAGACCGGAGAAACCCGCCAGGTCCAGCTCGAACTGAAACTCATCGCCGATGTCGGACTCATCGGCAAACCCAATGCCGGCAAGTCCACGCTGCTGAGCCGCCTTTCCCACGCCACCCCGGAAATCGCCGCCTACCCGTTCACCACCAAGTACCCCAACCTCGGCCTGGTTCGGGTCGACTACGACGCCCAGTTCGTCGTCGCCGACATCCCCGGCCTGATCGAGGGAGCCCACGGTGGAGTGGGACTGGGCCACGAGTTCCTGCGGCATGTCGAACGCACGCGGATCCTGGTGCACCTGGTCGAACCCGAACCGATGGACCAGACCGATCCGCTCGAGAACTATCGTTCGATCCGCGACGAGTTGAGGCTGTACAACGAATCGCTACTCGAACGCTCCGAGCTGGTTCTGGTCACCAAGTGCGAATTGCCACCCGCCGACAAGACCGCCGCACGGCTCGCCGAAGCCCTACCCGGTCCGGTCCGCCAGATCTCGGCCGCGACCGGGGAAGGAATCAGGGAATTGATCGGAGCAATCCTCGTCGCTCTCTCCGAGGACGACGACCGATGAGCACGTTCGAATACTCGCGCTGGGACGGCCAGCAGCAGTTTACACCCCAGTCGGCCGACAAGATCTTCGACCAGTTCGGAGAATACCTGCTCGATCACGGTCAGGAACTGATGCAGAACCTCGATGACTGGGAGGACGAGCACCCCGACGTGGTCGAGTTATTGATGAAGCGGGGGCTGATCGAAAAAGACGAAAGCGGACGCTTTCATGTCACACCCCGGGGAATCCGCCGTGTCGAGAACAAGGCACTCGAAGAACTCCTGCTGGTCGGCGAAAAGGGAAAGCTCGGCAAACACGACACGGCCTTTCGTGGTCCGGGAGAAACGCTGCAGGAGGAATCTCGACCCTACGAGTTCGGTGATCCTGTCTCGAACCTCGACCTGCACCAGACACTTCGCAACGCCCTGGCCCGCCAGGGCGGCGGAACACCGATCCGGATCAACCACGACGACCTGGTTGTGCACGACACGCAATACCAGGCCGCCTGCGCGACGATCGTCCTGCTGGACATGTCCGGCAGCATGTCCCGCTACGGGAAGTTTGGACAGGCCAAGAAGGTCGCCCTGGCCATGAACTCGTTGGTCCGCGGTCGCTACCGGGGCGACTTCCTGCAGATCGTCGGGTTCTATACCTACGCCACACCACTCTCGGAACGTGAACTGCTCTACGCGGCTCCCAAGCCCGTCAGCATTTTCGATCCGCGGGTGCGGCTGCGAATCCCACTCGACAACCCTCCGTCATTCGTTCCCGAACACTTCACGAACATCCAGGCCGGACTGCAGTTCGCCCGCCGAATGCTCAAGCGTCAACCGGCCGAGAACAAGCAGATCGTCACGATCACCGACGGCGAACCGACGGCTCACATCGAGGGCCGCGAGGTGGTGCTGATTTACCCACCGGCCGAAAAGACCGCCCGGATCACGCTTCAGGAAGTGAAACGCTGTGCCAGCGAGGGCATCCACCTGTCGAGCTTCGCGTTGATCGAGGATTACTTTTACCTGGACCTGGTGAACTTCGTCGAGCAGATGGCCCAGGTCTCCGGCGGAGTCGCCGCGTACTGCAACGCCCAGGACCTGGGCAACATGGTGATCGACAGTTTCATCGATGGACGTCGCAAGAGACAGACGATGTAGTGCAACCACAGGGACCGTTCGAGGACAAGCAACCATGACTGACCACCAGACGACTTTCGACCGCCGCACGCTGCTGGCACTGGGAGCCGGAGGCCTCGCCTGCGGACTCACCTCATCGGCCTCCGCACAGAAGACACCCGGCCTCAAGATCCTCGAACGCCGCGTCATCAGCCACCTGTCTCACCGTTACCATGGCTGGCCGACACTGGCGAAGCGAAAGAACGGACAGTTGTTGCTGGTCTGTTCGGGAGGAAGAGAATCGCATGTCTGCCCGTTTGGTCGCGTCGAGTTGATGCGGAGCGACGACAACGGGGCCACGTGGACCTGGCCGCAAACACTGATCGATTCCGCCATCGACGATCGCGACGCGGGCGTGGTCGAAACGGCTGCAGGCAGCCTGCTGGTGACGACCTTCACATCACTGGCCTTCGAAAAATCCAACTACTTCGCGAAGGGTGACCCGCAGCGGGTGGCCCGCTGGAAAGCCGCCCGGGACCGCGTCCCAAAAGCCGTCCGCGAGAAAATGCTGGGCGAATGGATGATTCGGTCGACCGACGGCGGCCAGAACTGGACGGCTCCCTTCCGCTGCGGCATCAACAGCCCTCACGGCCCAATCGCACTCGCCGACGGCCGGGTGCTCTATGCCGGCAAGGCACTCTACCATGGCAAATCCCGCATCGGGGTGTCGGTCTCAAACGACGACGGTGTCACCTGGAAATGGCTGGCGACAATTCCGACACGTCCCGGAGACGATCACAACCAGTACCACGAGTTGCACGTTGTCGAATCCCGACCGGGCCACCTGGTCGCTCACATCCGCAACCACAATCCGAAAAATGCGGGCGAGACACTGCAAAGTGAATCGAAAGACGGTGGCCGCAGCTGGACAATGTTGCACTCGATCGGCGTCTGGGGCCTCCCGTCGCACCTGTTGCGACTCGCCGACGGGCGACTGCTGATGAGCTATGGTCA
>Ga0163108_10003036_pt1 | contig 12012 bp, 11 predicted proteins | sample Fk1155metaG_FD_109644 | JGI IMG/M metagenome (GOLD analysis project Ga0163108, IMG submission 109644) | Marine microbial communities from the Central Pacific Ocean - Fk160115 155m metaG | ecosystem: Environmental > Aquatic > Marine > Oceanic > Photic zone | place: The Central Pacific Ocean...
ACAGAATGCAGTTCTGAAACTGTAGAAAATCTTTTTCCCAATCCACTAAAAAAATCAGCAATATCCATTCTAAAAAAATCCAAAGCTGTTACAGCGTGCAGCAAACCTTTTTCAAAAGTATTTAGCAAAAAACTAGAACTTAAAAATATTAAAGTTGGAACAATATATCCAGTATTACCTCATGATCTTTCTAAAAATTTGATTTTAAAAAAAAAAGAGAGAAAAGTATTTACTTTTATTACAGTAAACAGATTAGATAAAAATAAAAATATTAAATTAATTGTAAAATCATTTATAAAAGGTTTCAAAAACGAAAACGCAATTTTAAAAATAATTGGTCATGGCCCTGAATTTAAAAATCTCATAAATATAAGCAAAGCCAATAATACAGAAAAAAAAATTATTTTTATTAGAAAGGCTACTCGAGAAATGATGAAAAAAGAATTGGCTAATTCAGATTGTTTTTTGTCTTCAAGTTTTCACGAAACTTTTGGAGTAGTTCTAATCGAGGCATTGGCATTAGGTGTTCCGGTAATATCAACAAGAGCGGAAGGACCATCAGAAATAGTAAATAATAAAAACGGTTTTTTAGTGAAACATAATGATGTCACTTCCTATACAAAGTGTATGAAAAAAATTTTTCTCAAAAAGAAAAAATTTAATAGATTAAATTTAAGAAAAAACATAATTAAAAGATTTGGGACACATAAATTTATAGAAACAACAATTAAAATCTATAAAAAATGTTTAAGATAATTTTTTATGAAAAATAATACTATAAAAGAGAATTTAACAGCTCTTATTTTATGTGGTGGTAAAGGCGAAAGATTGCATCCAATAACAAAAAAAATTCCTAAGCCACTTGTAAAATTAAAAAAAAAAGAAATTTTGTCTTATTTAATAGATCACTTAAAGTTTTGTGGAGTTAAAGATATTATAATAGCTTCTGGTTACAAACATAAACTTTTAAAAAATTTTGTTTTAAAAAAATATAAATCAGATAATATTAGGATTATTAATTCTGGAATAAATACAGAAATTATAAAAAGAGTAGAGAAGATTCTAAAATATTCAAAAAATAGTTTGTTAATTTGCTATGGAGATACCTTGGCAAATATAAATATTAAAAAACTTTATAAATTTCATAATGCACATAAATGTCCAGTTACGATCTCAAGTTTTCAGGTAAAATCTAGTTTTGGTATTTTAAAAATAAAAAAAAATAATATGATTAAGTCTTATATTGAAAAACCGCTTTTAAATATTTGGTTTAACATTGGATATATGATTGTTAGTAAAAAAATATTTAGTTTTTTTTCAAAATTTGATAAATTTGAAATATTACTTAAATATCTTGTTAAAAATTCAAAAATTAAATCTTTTAAGCATAAAGGGCTTCATATAACAATCAATACTCTAAAAGAGTTAGAAGAGGCAAATAGAGAGGCGGGCAATTTTGAAAAAAAAATTAAATAAAAATTTTTGGAAAAATAAAAAAGTTTTTATTACAGGAATTAATGGTTTCGTTGGCTCTAATTTAGCTAAAGAACTTTTAAACAATGGTGCAGAAGTAGTGGGACTAATTAGAAATAAAAATAGAAAAACATTATTGTTTGCAGAAAAAATCAATAAGAAAATAAATTTGATAGATGGAGACATAGAAAATAAAAAAATTCTCAAAAGAATTATTACAGAACAAAATATTGATATATGTTTCCATTTGGCAGCACAAGTTGAAGTTGGACTAGCGCAAAAGTATCCATATTTAACCTGGGAAACAAATATTAGAGGCACTTATACTTTTTTTGAGGCACTTAGAGAAAATGGAAAAAAAGTAAAATCAATTATTGTAGCATCATCAGACAAAGCTTATGGAGAATATCCATTAAAGAAAATGCCCTATAAGGAAAATTATGAGTTAAAACCAATATATCCTTACGATGTATCAAAAGCATGCGCAGATTTAATTGCCAAATCTTATTCAAAAGAATTATTCAGCTTACCGATTGCAATTACAAGGTTTTCAAATATATATGGACCAGGTCAAGCAAATTTTTCGGCATTAATTCCAGACTGCATTAAGTCAGTAATAAAAAAATCAAAGTTTATACTTAGAGGAAATGGAGAGCACAAAAGAGATTTTTTATATATTAAAGATGTTGTTAATTTATATATGCAAATTTCCAAAAGTTTATATTTAAGTCCAAAAAAAATTAGAGGTGAAGTTTTCAATGCAGGTTCTAATAGAGGACACAAAGTAAAAGATATTGTTAAATCAATTTATAAAATAGGAAATAAACAGAAAAATTTACGATCAATTTTTAAAAATTCTAAGTTTAAAAAAACTAAAGGTGAAATTAAAAGCCAATATATGAATTATAAAAAAGTTAATAAGTTTTTTGGTTGGAGCCCATCATATAACATTAATAGAGGTTTAAAAGAAACCTTCGATTGGTATAAGAAATATATTAATAAAATTGTATAGAATTAATAAATATTACAAATAATTATTATTAATAATATTATGATAACAATAATTGATTATGATATGGGAAATCTAGGATCTCTGTTAAATATTATAAAACATGTTGGAGGAAAGGCAAAAATATCATCATCTCCTGAAGAAATCAGTGAAGCAAACAAGATAATTTTACCTGGAGTTGGACGAATGGACATGGGCATCAAAAAATTAAAAGAAACAAAAATAGATAAAGCAATTTATCATGCTGTAAAATCTAACCAATCTAAAATACTTGGAGTTTGTTTGGGAATGCATTTATTATTTGAATACAGCGAAGAAGGAAATATAAATGGATTGGGATTATTAAAAGGAAGAGTTGCTAAATTTTCATTTAATGGAAATAAAAAATTAAAAATTCCACATATGGGTTGGAACAAAGTTGTTTTTTCAAACGAATCTAGTTTCTTTTCATCGCTAGAAAACAATAGATATTTTTATTTTGTTCATTCTTACCATGTTATATGTCAAGAGAAATCAAATATAGCAGCAACATGTAATTACGGTTATAGTTTTGCGTGTGCTGTAGAAAGTAATGGCATCTTAGGAGCTCAGTTCCATCCTGAAAAAAGCCATACTAATGGAAAAAATTTTTACAAAAAATTTATTGATTTTTAACCATGTTAAAAAATAGAATAATTCCATGTCTGTTAATTGAAAATAACAAACTTGTTAAGACTGAAAAATTTAAAAATGCAAAATACGTAGGAGATTATTTAAATGCCATCAAAATATTTAATGAAAAAGAAGTAGATGAGTTAATAGTATTAGATATTGCAGCTAGTAAAAACAAGCGAGATCCAAATTTCAAAATTATTGAAAAATTTTCTAGTGAATGTTTTATGCCCGTTGCTTATGGTGGCGGAATATCAAGTCTGGAACATGCAAAAAAAATATTTAAATTGGGTATTGAAAAAATATGTGTTCAAACAGCAGCTTTAGATAATCCAAATTTAATTAAAGATTTATCAAATTATTTTGGTGCCCAATCAATAATATTGAGTTTAGATATTAAAAAAAATATTTTTGGAACATATAAAATTTTTAGATCCGATAAACAAAAATTAGTAAATGGTAATTGGATTGAATTGTTAAAAAAATTTATTGATATAGGTGCTGGAGAAATATTATTAAATTCTGTAGATAATGATGGAACCATGAAAGGAATGGACTTAAAATTAATTAAAGAGGCAAGCAAATTTTTAAAAGTTCCGCTAGTTTCTATGGGAGGAGTAGGCAAAATAGAAGATATAAAAGACGCCATAGGTTCGGGAGCTGATGCTGTAGCAGCTGGATCTTACTTTATATTTTATGGATCTCACAAAGCAGTTTTAATCTCATATCCTAAAAGTAAATTTTTAAAAGAATTATAATAGTAATGAAAAATTACCAGATATGTAATAGATGTGTAATGAGTAGTAAAATTGAAGATATAACTTTTAATTTCGATGGTAATTGCTCATATTGTGAAGATTTCTTAAAAGAATTAAAAAACATTTCTACTCGTAATTCTGAAAATTTAAATAGCATAAAAAATAAATTTGTTTCTAAAATTATTAGTGATGGAAAAAACAAAAAATACGATTGTATAGTGGGAGTTTCTGGAGGACTCGATAGTTCTTTTGCCCTAGTACAATCTGTGGAAAATGGTTTAAGACCACTAGCGGTTCATATGGATAATGGTTGGAATTCTGAATTGGCACAAAATAATATAGAAAACTTAGTCAAATTGTTAAACGTAGACTTATTTACATACGTTGTAGATTGGCAAGAGTACAAAAAATTAATGCAATCTTTTTTCATGGCAGATGTTATTGATGTAGAGCTTTTAATGGATAATGCAATGATGACAGTGAATTATCAGCAAGCATCTAAATTTAATGTTAATTATATCCTGTCAGGAACTAATCGCTCAACAGAAGGAATGAAGATGCCAAGACAGATGAATTGGTTTAAGTATGACAAAAGAAACATTAAACACATAGCAAATTTATTTTCTGGAATTAATTTAAAATCTTACCCTTCAATGGGAACTAAAGATTATATATGGTATGAATTTATAAAAAGAATTCATTGGATACCTTTTTTAAACTATTTTAATTACAAAAAAGATGATGCTCTTAAGTTTTTAAAAGATAAATATAATTTTAAGCCTTATCCATACAAACATTACGAATCTGTTTTTACTAGATTTTACCAAGGATATATATTGCCTAAAAAATTTGATGTTGACAAAAGAATGTTACATTTTAGCACTTTAATTATAACCAAACAAATGAAAAGAGAAAATGCGCTTAATGATTTAGAAAAAATTCCTTATTCATCATTAGAGCAATTAAAAAGCGACAAGGATTTTTTTTTAAAAAAAATGAATTGGAATGAAAAAGAATTAAATGAATATTTGAATAGACCTCCAAAATTACATTCCAACTATAAAACCGAAAGACCATTTTTTTATTTTTTAGTAAAAATATATAAATTAATTTTTGGAAAAGATAAAAAGAGAAATTTTATTTAATTAATAATAATATGTGTGGAATAATAGGATCTTGGCATAAAAATTGTCCAATAAACTATAAAACTGACCTTAGTAACGCATTAGAATTGCTTATAAAAAGAGGTCCTGATGATAAGGATTTATTTATTGAAAAAAGAGATGGTGGCACGGTTAGTTTTGGACATAGAAGGCTTTCGATTATTGATTTAACATCAGGAGGCCATCAGCCTATGCATAGTTATGACAATAGATATTCAATTGTCTTTAATGGAATGATCTATAATTATAAAGAGCTTAAACTTGAACTAGAAAATTTAGGTATTAAATTTGTTTCAAACTCTGATACCGAAGTTTTATTGCAATCATGGATTTTTTGGAAAGAAGATTGTTTGAAAAAACTAGTCGGTATGTTTTCTTTTGTGATTTATGACAGAAAATTAAAAAACTTATTTTGTGTAAAGGATCAATTTGGAATGAAGCCACTTTTTTATTTTTATGATAAAGAAAAATTTATATTTTCTTCAGAAATTTACCCAATTTTATCTTTATTAAAAAGCAAACCAAAGATAAATTTACAAAGGAGCTACGACTATCTTTTATTTGGAAATCAAGATAACTTAGAGGATACATTTATTGACAAAATTAAACAGCTTAAAGCAGGTAGCATATTAAAGTTTAGTTATGAAAAAAATTTTTTAAATATAAAAAGATGGTGGTATCCACCAATAGAAGAAAGAAAAAATTTAAATTTTGGAGATTCTGTACAAAAATTAAAAGAAAAATTTCTAGAGAAAGTTAAGATTCATTTAAGAAGCGATGTTCCAATTGGCATTGCTTTATCTGGAGGCATTGATTCTTCAGCAATAACTTGTGCAGTACGTCATTTAAATCCTAATTGTGAAATAAATACATTTAGCTATATATCTGAAGATTCAAATTTAAATGAAAAAAAATGGATCACAATTGTTAATGATTTTACAAAAAGTAAAAGCAATTTTGTCTTTGCGGGAAATGATTTTTCAACAGATCTTGATAATGTAATTAAAATTCAGGGAGAACCTTTTTTAGATACAAGCATAATTACAGAATATCTAATTTTTAAAAAAGCTAAAGAAAATGGTATAAAAGTAATGCTCGAAGGCCAAGGCGGCGATGAATTACTATGTGGATACAATGGATATCCGGGTTCAAGATTATACAGTCTTTTACTAGACAAAGAGTATATAGATTTTTTTAATTTTTCAAGAAATTGGAGAACAAGTCATCAAAAAAGATTTTATGATTTAATAGTTCGTTTTGGACAAGAAATATTACCATCAAATTATAAAAATATAGCTTTAAAAATTATAGGCAAAGATTTTACACCGAAATGGTTAAATATAGATTATTTAGAAAAAGAAAATTTACAATTTAAACTTCCAGAAAATTTATTTTATAATAAATTGCCTGGTAGAACACTAATTTCAAAATTAAGGGAAAATATATTTAGCGGAGGCTTGCCAGCATTATTACGGTATGCTGACAGAAGCTCTATGGCTTTTTCAATAGAGTGTAGATTGCCATTTTTAACACAGGATTTTTCGGAATATATTTTTAGCTTACCTGAAAATTTTTTAATTTCAGACCGTGCACAAACAAAATATATTTTTCGAGAAGCAATGAAAGGGATAGTGCCTGAAAGTATATTAAATAGAAATGATAAAATTGGATTTGCCACACCAGAAGAAAATATGTTGAAAAAAATTAAATCAAAAATAAATATATGGCTTGATAGTGATTATGAAAATCCGCTAATAAAAAAAAAATTATTTAAAGACGAAATAATAAAAACTTTAAATGGTCAAAAACCTTACAATAATCAAGTGTGGCGTATGATTAATTTCTATAGATGGTCACAATTGTTGGAATTAAATTAATTAGATATGAAAAAAATATTATTTATTCATAATCATAAAGATTTTTCTGGTGCTGCAAAAAGTTTAGCGGAGACTATAGAAGGATTGAAATTAAACAATGAAGTTTATGTTGTCTGCCCGACAGGTTCATCTTCTTCTTTTTTTAATAGATGCAATATTAATGTTATAAATGTAAAAGGAGTTCCAAGATTTAATCATTTTGAAATAGGTTATTATAAGAGTTTTAGATGGTTTGTTTTATTAAGAGAAATTATGTTTTACATTTATTTTTCTTTTAAATTAGTTTCAATAAAAAAAAAATTGAAAAAAATTGACAATGTTCATTTCAATGAATTTGAATTAATTATATTATCTCCAGTCATAAGTTTATTTTTTAAAACAAATATAACTTCACATTTACGATCAAGATTAGAAGTTAATATCGGCAATTTGAGAATTAAATTTATGAAGTTCATATCAAAAAAATTTATAAAAAAAATTATAGCAATTGATAATGATTGTTACGAAACTTCCTATGATCAACAAAATACTGAAATAGTTTATAATATTTTAAATAACGAAAAAAATATTAAAATAACTAATAAAAATTATAACAATCTAACTTTTGGTTTTATTGGTAATTTTTTACACAGAAAAGGTATTTATGATTTATTATTAGCTTTTAAAAAAATTCAAAAAATGGAATTACCAATTAATTTGTTAATTGGCGGAAGCGAGATAAAAAGACCTATTATATATAATTTTTTTAATTCAAAAAAAAACTTTAAAAATTTTTTTATCCATAACAAAATAAATGAGTGCAAAAACATAAAATTTATCGGTCCTGTTAACAATTTAACTAATTTTTATTCAAAAATAGATGTGCTTATTTTTCCATCTTATCTTAATTGTGTGGGTAGACCCGTTATAGAATCTTCTTTATTTAATATGCCATCTATAGTTGGATTAAAAAAACATAATAATGATACTGCTATAAAAAATGCATCACTTATTTTTACACCTGGAAATATAGAAGAATTAGTTGAGAAAATTTTATTTTTTTATAGAAACAAAAAAAAAATTATTGAAATGGGCGAAAACGCATATAAGAACGCAATTAAACTATTTGATCATAAAAAAAATATTGAAAAATTTATTACTATTTTAAACTTAAATTAAAAATATGAAAAAAATTGTTGTTATAGGTTGTGGAAAAGTTTCATTAAAACATTTTAAAGCTATAAGTTATTTAGAAAGAAGAAAAAAAATTAAATTAGTTGCCATATGTGATTCTGATATAAAAAAAATGAATTCTTTGAATTTATCAAAATCGGTAAAAAAATATAACTCAATAAGCAAATTGATAAAAAAAGAAAATTTTGATATTGTTTCTATTCTTACACCTAGCGGTCATCACTACAAAAACGTTATTCAATGTGTAGGAAATGCAAAAACAATTATAATAGAAAAACCAATTGCGTTAAGAGTATCAAATGCAAAAAAAATGATTTCAATTTGTAAAAAAAAAAAAGTAAATCTTTATGTTGTTCTTCAAAATCGTTTTAATCCAGCTGTTCTTTTTGCAAGAGAAATTATAAAAAAAAAAAAGATTGGAAAAATTTTTTTAACAACTGTACGACTTAGATGGTCAAGAAATGAGAAATATTTTAATCTAGCGAAATGGAGAGGAACATGGAGATATGATGGCGGTGTAATAGCCAATCAATGCTCCCATCACATCGATTTGCTTCAATGGATATCAGGAATGCCAAAATCAGTAATTGCAAAAACAATTAATGCTCATGATATAAAAATAAAAGTTGAAGACACTGCGGTTTCTATACTTAAATATAAAGATAAAAATAAATTAGGATTAATTGAAGCAACAGTAGCTACTAGACCATGTGATCTGGAAGGTTCAATCTCCATATTGGGTAAAAATGGATCAATAGTCTTAGATGGTTTTAATGCTTCAAAAATAAATACTTTTAAATTAAATAATATATCTAAAGTACAAGAAAAAAAATTTTTAAAAAAAATCAATAAAATTAATTCATTAAAAGTTAATGGTCACTTAAATTTTTATAGCAATATAATTAGTCATAATAAATTAAAAGAAAAAATTCTTTCAAAATATGAAGGAATTTCAAGTTTAAAAATAATAAATGCAATTTATAAATCATCATTTAAATCAAAAGAAATTTTATTAACTGAAAACTTGAATTCAAAACTTGGATTTAATTAAGTTTTAAAAAAAATTAATATTAAATTAATCCTGAAAGTTAAAAAAAATGAAATATGACACAAAGCTTAAAATAGGGATAATAACTTACGATGTGCCACATAAAAAAACACAAAATGTTGTTAATGGATTAATAAAAAAAGGATATTTAAACATTAGATTTATAATAAACAAATTTAAACCATTCAAAAAAAGAAATGTTTTGTTTGATCATAGACCAAATCAGATTAAAGGGTTGAATTACAGTAGTTTTTGTAAAAAATATCATTTTAAATCAACAAGTTTAAATAAAGTAAATTGTTATTCAAACCTTGATTTAGTATTAATTTGTGGATCAGGCATAATCACTAATAATAAAATTGAAAGAAGACTTCTAATTAATTGTCATTCAGGGTTAATACCAGAGACAAGAGGTTTAGATAGTTTTAAGTGGGCAATATATAAAAATAAATTAGTCGGAAATACACTACATTTTATAGACCATAAAACAGATCTTGGAAAAATAATTTCCCAAAGTAAAACTTCATTATTACAAAAAGATGATCTTTATTTATTTTCTCGAAGGCATTATATGGAAGAAATAAATATGTTAGTAAATTTTGAAGAAAATATAAAAAATAAAAATATAATTAAATTAAATAAAAATAAGCCTACGATGAGAATGCCAATTAAAATAGAAAGAAAAATGATTGAAAAATTTGATAATTGGAAATCAAAATTTATAAAAATACAAAATGATTAAATGAAAATTGCATTTAATAACATTTATAGACAAGACAAAACACTTTTTAATAAAATTACTAGCAATTTTAAAAAAATAATAAAAAAAAATAATTTTATTTTAGGAAAAGAGGTTTTGAATTTTGAAAAAAATTTTTCTTTATATACCAAAACTAAATATTGTATATCTTGTGCAAGCGGAACAGACGCACTTTATTTAGCTATAAAAGCTTTAAATCTTAAAAGTAATGATGAAATCATTGTTCCTGCAATGACATATGTGGCAACAGCAAGTGTGGTTATTAATGCAGGATGCAAATTAAGATTAGCAGATGTTAACTTAAATGATGGTAGTATAAAACAAGAAGATGTTGTTAAAAAAATTAATTCTAGAACAAAAGCAATTATTTTTGTAAATTTATGGGGTCATTGTGCTAACTATGAAAATTTGAAGAAAATATGTAATAAAAAAAAAATAATACTGATTGAGGACGCGGCACAATCAATTGGGGCTTATAATAATAAAAAAATAAATAGTGGTAACTTAGGCCATATAGCCTGCTTCAGTTTTTTTCCAGGAAAAAATTTAGGAGCTTATGGTGATGGAGGCGCGGTAGTTACTAATGATAAAAAAATTTATGAAAGCATATCCAAGCTAAGAGCTCATGGTGCTAAAAGAAAATTTAGACATGAATTAATTGGAACAAATAGTAGGTTGGATACAATACAAGCCGCGGTACTTAACAGTAAACTTAAAAGAATTGATAAAATAAACAATCTAAAAAGAAAGATAGCTAAAATATATTATAACAAAATAAAAAATAAAAAAGTTTCTTTGTTTAATATATCAACCAGTTCTTGTTTTCATCAATTTGTAGTTTTGGTTAATCATAGAAAAAAGTTTATTAATTATTTGAATAGATTTAAAATTCCATATGGCCTTCATTATCCTTATGTTATTCATAAATTAAAACCCTTTAAAAAATATTGTAAAGATAAAAATTTGAAAAATTCTGAAATTATCGCTAAAAAATGCATAAGTTTGCCAATAGATCCGTTTACTAATAGCAAAGAATTAAAATATATAATTAATAAAATTAATAACTATTAATTAAATTATCTATCTCTTCTGCAATTTTCATTGAAACAGCTTTGTGTCCTTTTTTATTAAGATGAGAAGAGTCTTCAAACATGTCGTCCCTAAGAATATTTGTTAGTTCAATTATATTTGAATTAATATATGATTTTAATTTTTTTAAGATATATTTCTTTAAATTATTATTATTTTTACCTGCAGAGTAAAATAAAAGAAACTTTTCATTATTATTTTTCAACCTTTCAACTTCTGAAGAAAGTAATAAAATTGCTTCATTTATTAATTCCTTTTGGTTGTTATACTTTTCAGTATTGTCATATTTGGCAATAAAATTATTAATATCATATTTTGTTGTAACAAAATTTACAGCCTCAAATATAGCTGGAAGAAGAAATTTTTGATCATTTAAGTAAAAATGTGCTGTATTAGAATTTTGTAATCCTCTATAAAAATCATCTGGTATTATTACAAAAATTTTAATATCAGATCTATTAATTCTTTCATCATATCTTGATCTATAAACTATATTAATAATTCCATAGGAATTAACACCTGCGTTTCCACATATATAGTTTTCTAAGTTTAAATTTTTACAAACTAAATGAGAGAATATTTCTTTATCATCAATATAGCTACCACCGTAAGTTACACTATCACCAAAAAAAACAATTTTTTTCTTTTTTGAATTTTGAGACCAATTAAATAAACTCCTTAATCCTACATCGTTGATACTTATCCTAGAATTTTTAAGTCTTTTTTTGCTTTGATTTTCTTTTGGAGCATATCCATACACATAATTACTATCATATGTGATTGGATCACCCAGTCCAATTATTCTTAAATAAATTTCTGTTATACAAACTGGTATAATTATTATTAATAGAATTGCACAACAGTAAAAAAAATATTTTTTCATTAAGCTCTTCTTGTCCAAATACGTTAAATTGTATAATAATATTTGTATAAAAAATGTACTATAAAATCATCTTTTTAACTCTATTTTTGTTAATAATAAATTTATTATTGAAAAAAATAAATTTTTTA
>Ga0163108_10003038_pt1 | contig 12012 bp, 8 predicted proteins | sample Fk1155metaG_FD_109644 | JGI IMG/M metagenome (GOLD analysis project Ga0163108, IMG submission 109644) | Marine microbial communities from the Central Pacific Ocean - Fk160115 155m metaG | ecosystem: Environmental > Aquatic > Marine > Oceanic > Photic zone | place: The Central Pacific Ocean...
CCACCATCACCGGTATCACTCGAGCCGGCGTCCGCGTCGGCGTCCGCGTCGGCGTCCGCGTCCGCGTCGGCGTCCGCGTCCGCGTCGGCATCCGCGTCGGCATCCGCGTCCGCATCCGCGTCGGCATCCGCGTCGGCGTCCGCGTCGGCATCCGCGTCGGCATCTGCGTCGGCATCCGCGTCGGCGTCCGCGTCGGCATCCGCGTCGGCGTCCGCGTCGGCATCCGCGTCCGAGAACCCTGTGTCTCCAGCTCCCGTATCCGCAAGAGCCATGCCCGAACCCATCATTGCCCACAGAAAAACGGCAAGCCAAAAGGCATGCACGGAGGGCCTAAACAAGTAAATCGGGCGGGTCATGAACAAAGTCCTCTGCGCGCAAAATAGGCGCAACACTGAGACCCTAACGGACAGAAAAGCAAAGACTACAGTCAGAATTGACTACACACCCCGCGCATCCGGCGGCCATATGTACTTGTGCATTTGCAATTGAAGACGAACGGCAAGCTTATCGGCACACAACCAATCCGATACCAAGGCCGGGTCCAAGGAACCAAAAACGGTAGAAAACAACACAGGAAAGCGTGTCGCCAGTCGGTGTTCACGAACAAGGTCTCGGCTCCACTCGTAATCCTCGCGAGAGGCCAACACGAATTTCACCTCATCTCCATCTCGCAAACGGTCAATGTTCCCCCAATCGTTGGCCTCCACCTCACCGGAACCTGGAGGTTTGATGTCCATGATGACATGAACACCCTCGGGAACATCTCCAATACTCAAGGAACCACTCGTCTCGAGCAACACCGTGTGACCACCGTCCAAAAGGCCTTGCATCAATGCCAAGCATTGCCGTTGAGCAAGCGGCTCGCCACCGGTGACTTCCACCAAATCGATCCCCAATGACCTCACTTCTTCCACAACGGATTCGATGGATCGATGCTCGCCCCCAGTAAATGTGAACTCAGAATCACACCAAGTACATCGGAGATTGCAGCCGGCAAGGCGCACAAAAACACAGGGCAAACCTGTCCACGTGCTCTCTCCCTGAACCGACACATAGATCTCTATGAGCCGAATCCGTTCATCACTTGGAATGTTTGTCTCCATCACAGCCACCCATAGGACCAATTAAGGTTGGATTCTAACGATTGGTACCACCCTAACGGAAGGCAACATGTCCCATCGAATCGAGAAAGACTCTCTTGGCGAAGTCCCTGTACCCGCTCACGCTTATTATGGCGCTCAAACACAGAGAGCCGTGGATAACTTTCCCATCTCCGGAATTCCCTTCGGGCGCGGCTTTATTTATGCGCTGGGTTTGATCAAACGAAGTGCAGCGGAAGCCAATATGGAGCTTCAACTTCTGGATACCGAACGTGGTGCAGCCATTGTCCAAGCAGCCAACCAAGTCATGGAAGGGGGCTTGGATGAGCACTTCCCCATCGACATTTTCCAGACGGGTTCGGGCACATCAACGAACATGAATACCAATGAGGTGATTTCGAACCGCGCCATCGAAATTATGGGTGGTGAACTGGGTTCAAAGAGTCCCGTTCATCCCAATGATCACGTGAACATGGGGCAGAGTTCCAACGATGTCATCCCCACCGCCATCCACGTGGCTGGGGCCATCGCAATTCACAATGAGTTGATTCCTGCACTCCAACACCTACATGCTGCGCTGAGCGAAAAGGCTGAAGCATGGGACCACATCATCAAGAGTGGTCGAACACACCTGATGGACGCAACACCTGTACGGCTCGGTCAAGAATTTGGTGGCTACGCCGCACAGGTTGCTCAGGGCATACGCCGCGCAGGTCTGGCGCGCGATGCTTTGCTGGAATTGGCACTGGGTGGCACAGCTGTGGGCACTGGAATCAACCGTCCCCTCACCTTTCCATCCAATGCCATCGCCCGGATCGCTGGAGAAACCGGCGTTTCGTTTGTGGAAGCAGACAACCATTTTGAGGCGCAAGGTGCACGAGATGGGGTTGTCGAAGCCTCTGGGCAACTGAAAACGATCGCAGCCAGCTTTATGAAAATCGCCAACGACATCCGATGGCTGGGATCAGGACCACGTACCGGTTTTTACGAAATCGCATTGCCCAGCATTCAGCCCGGGTCGAGCATCATGCCTGGCAAGGTCAACCCCGTCATGTGCGAAATGTTGACCATGCTTTCTGCCCAAGTCATGGGCAACGATGTCGCGATCAATGTCGGCGGCCAAGGCGGCAACTTTGAACTCAATGTGTACCTGCCCATGATGGCCCACAACCTGATGCAGAGCATCACCATTCTTTCCAATGGAGCACGGGCATTTACCGATCGATGTGTGGTCGGCATCGAAGCAAATGAAGAAATCTGCACACAAAGCGTCGAACGAAACCTAGCAATCTGCACATCGTTGGCGCCAGCCATCGGGTACGACAAAGCCGCAGCCATTTCAAAGGAAGCATTCAAAACCAACCGCACTGTCCGAGAGATCGCTCTGGAATGGGATGTGCTACCAGCGAACGAGTTGGACACACTTCTCGACGGGCGCTCCATGACTGAACCGAGCTAAACCCATGTACCTTCTTCTATCCACCCTGCTCTTCTGCTCGCCCTCTATGGCCGCGGACGCCAATTCACCGCACCCGCACCAAGGAATTGCGGAGCGATTTGTCAACCCAACACCGACGGTCCTTTCCAAAGAAGAGAAAGCCACCCTGGAACAAGGTGCAGCCGTGCGGCGTCAGGTGCAGGGCGATTCCGGTGGTCGTGGCATCGCCATCATGGACGTGAAGGCACCACCAGAGAAAATCTGGAAAACGATTTTGGACTACTCCAAATACCCAAATTGGATTGATAATCTTGATAGAACCCAGGTCTACGGTGGAAACGCAGAAGCTGGCTACAAGGTGGAGTTCGAGTTGAGTGTGTTGGGCATGGAGATCACTTACTTCATCAAGCACATTCTCAATCCCGACAAAGGCAACCTCACGTGGCATCTGGATTACAGCCGTGAGAGCGATATCGATGACTCAACCGGGTATTGGCTGGTGTATGCCGCACCCGGACGCCCCGGCTTCACACGGGTCGAATATTCGGTCGATCTCCGATTGAAGGGATGGGTGCCTGGAATCGTCGAAAACATGCTGGCCAAGAAAGGGCTCGTTCTCGCAACGAGTTGGGTGAAGCAGCAGGCGGAATGACGCCAGCGCCATGGCCGGCTAAGTCAATACAAACGGAGACAATATGCTGATTCGTACCCTTCTGATTGCCTTGGCCTTGATGGGCTGTTCCGACCCCTATGGCGATGCCCAAAAGGCCGACACCATCGTAGCCTGGGAAGCCTTCGTTAAAGACAACCCAAAAAATCCAAAACGCAGTCTCGGTGAAGTGCGACTGGAAGAGTTGTATCTGAAAGCAGCCAGAGATGGAAAATCACTGGATGGCTACGACACATACCTCAAGAAGTTTCCCAAGGGGCAAATGGCATCCGCAGCCAGGAAAGAGCGTCGCGAGTTTCTGATGGAATGGGCACGAGAGACGGACACTCCCGAAGCATGGGAGCAGTACATCGAGGAATACCCCACAGGCAACTCAAAGGCACAACGCGAAGCGAAACGTCGACTGAATATGGCCAAAAACAAGGACGCCATCTCGTTCGGCCCTGTAAAAATGGAGCAGGTCAACTTGGCAGAAGACCCCAATGGCCCGCTCAACGGCTATGGCTTTTACGTGGACGTGACCAACAAGTCGGACAAGGCCATCAAACGGTTGAACGTCCAGATCTCATTCTTGGCAGATGATGGCAGTGTTCTCAAACGATCGTCGTGGCCTGCTGTCGCACAGCGCCTTCCAGCTGGTCTCCCAATGCCCGAAGGCTTCAAGAAGCCGATCGAGCCAGGAAAGACCCGTCAATGGGAATGGACCGATGGTGAAATGCCCAAGGGTTGGTCGAAGAAGGCCAAAGTGGCAGCCACGGATATCAAGTTTGTAGAGTAATGCTGTGTTGCTGAGCCTTGCCCTCATGGGCTGCAACGCCGCACCCCAGTCCTCCTATGAGGACCAATGCGAAGATGACCCACCCAACGTGGGTGAGATCCGCGCAAAACAGGTCGTTTGCGACGAGGAATTGCCGGACGGCGCAGAGGGTGAAGTCGGAGACTGGCTCCTCGAAAATGACCGGATTCGTTTGATCATCCGAGGTGCGACTCATCGGTTGACAAAATTGGATGGAACCGGGGGAACGATTCTGGATGCATCCATCCCTGGAGAAGCCGACGGCATCACAGAGATTTACCCCATATTTGAGCAGGCCTGGCCCAGCGCCGCAGTCATATCTGCCACAGAAAGTGGTATCCGTGTGGAAGCCAGCGATGAGAGTGGGCTCGTATGGGAATACCATCTATCATCCGATTCCAGTCTCTTGACGGTTGAAGGGGCCACGGGCTTCACCATGGTTCCCGCGCACGGAGCCTACAGAACGGGGGATTTGGTCCAATCTCCCCAAACGATACCCCTCACCGTCGGCGGTACAGGTGGTATCGAAGATGATGGTGGATGGGTTCATTGGCGTGGAACACATCAACTGGGAATCGGTGAACTGGACGAAGTCATCGCTGCACTTCACCCAAATGTGATCACAGCCACAGGAGAGACCGATGGTCGTGCCCTCCAAGTTCATACGGACAACTTTGACTACGCATTTTCCATCGAGCCCGGTGCGTTCTCCAGCGTGGTTCCCACAAATGCAACCATGCGCGCCCTTCGGGCTGGATTCCAACCCAGCAATTGGGAGACGCCCTCGGAAGACTTGGAACTGATGGTTGGGCCGGATGGATTCATCTCAACATCCATCAGCAATGATGCGGGCGAACCCGTCGCTGCATCCGTGTATTGGAACGATCAAAGATACGACCTTCCCCCTGGCCCCAATACAATCGCAGTGGGCCCTGGTGAAGGATCTGGTTGGATCGATGCTGGCCCCAAGTACGGTATCCAACCCATAGAAAACCAAACGATTTCTGGAACCCTAAGCTTGGAAACCACACTGCAAAGCCTGGTGACGGGCTCAGCATTGGTGGCCATCGACGCTCCTGCATTCCCGGACAGAACAGAGAGAAATTTCACGGACGATCGACTTACTGAGTTGGCAGCGGCTGGAGTCGACTACGCCATCCTGACGGCTGGAGATGAAGTCGCACAAGCCAACCCGTCGGAAGATCTCAAGGTTGATATCGCTTCCCATGCGGGTTCTCGTGCCAACTCTGACATGGGTAGCCCTCTGGCGTTTCCATGGTCCTACAACCGCAGAGAACCCGCACATGGTGCAGCGCCATGGAAAATCCTGGACCCCTTGGAGTTGCTCGCCTTCATGTCCAAGGCGGGGCGAAGAACCACAGTGGTCGACCGAGACTGGGTAGAATCAGCGGGTCCCGTTGTGGATTGGGACCCACTTCCCGATTGGTTCATTGTCCGTAATGTCGGCGACATCGACTCCTACATCACCCTACTCGACCATTGGGTACCAACAGCAGTGTTGGGCAATTCCACATGGGTATCGACCGAAACAAGAAATAGAACCGATATCCTTCGCGCCATGATCGAAGGAAAAACAACCGCGACCACCGGCCCCCAAATCCTGTTTTTAATCAACGGAAAGGGCCCAGGATCCAATCTGTACACCGAGTACAACGACATTGAATTTAGCCCCGATGTTCAGGTTCAAATCCAAAACCCCGGTGACATTGAACAGGTCACAATGATTGGTTCCGGTGGTATCGAACTCGTCTCTTGGAAACCAGAGAGCCCACCATCGCACTACCCCATGTCCGACTCGAACTGGGTTCTGCTGATTGCGAAAGGAGATACTGACTGGGCGATCACGAGCCCCATCTGGCTCAGGCGCCCCTAGTCCTCATCCGGAATATCCGTTGGCACCTGCTTGAGCACAGCCTCCATCATCGCATCAACCACTTCGGTCATGTCACCTTCCATGACGCGATCCAGCTTGTACAAGGTGTACCCAATCCGATGATCGGTAAGCCGGTTCTGCGGGTAGTTGTACGTGCGAATCCGCTCTGAACGATCGCCGCTCCCCACCTGCGCACGACGCTGTTCTGCCTGTTCCGCAGCAGCTTCCGCTTCCTGCTGCTCCAACAATCGTGCAGCCAGAACCTTCAGGGCTTTGGCTTTGTTCTTGTGCTGGGACTTCTCATCCTGACATTGCACAACCAGTCCAGAGGGGATGTGTGTGATGCGCACAGCCGAGTCCGTGGTGTTTACGGATTGTCCACCTGGACCGCTCGCTCGGAACACATCCACGCGGATATCTTTCTCTTCAATGTTCACTTCAACTTCATCGGCCACCGGCATGATCGCGACGGTTGCTGCTGATGTATGAATGCGACCTTGAGTCTCCGTCAGTGGAACCCGCTGCACACGATGAACCCCACTCTCATGCCGAAGATACTTGTACGCATCCTCACCAGCGACCTGGAAAATGACTTCCTTGTAGCCCTGTACAGCTTTTCCACCGCCACTGCCTACCGTGAGTTCGGAGGTCGAAAGAATCTCCGTCTTCCAACCGCGAGAGTCACAATATCGGCAGTACATTCGGAAAAGATCACCCGCAAACAAGCCCGCTTCGTCGCCCCCTGTTCCAGCCCTAATTTCAACCAAGATATCTCTACCTTCGTACGGATCGGGCGGGATCAACGCAATGCGAAGCTGTATGACCAAGCGTTCCACATCGCTCTCTAGCTGTGCGTACTCCTCTTGTGCCATTTCACGGAACTCAGGATCCTCCATGAGTTCCTTGGTCCCCGCCAATTCAGCGCGTGTTTTGCAGAGTTCCGTCCACGTATCCACAATCGGAACCAAACTCGCCCTTTCCTGTGACACCTCTTTCAATCGCTGTTGATTAGACACGACGGCCTGATCCATCAGCATTTGGTCCAGTTCTTCGATACGGGCGACGGCCTCACGGGGATGCATAGACATGCAGGCGCCTTATCGCAGACTGAGATGTTCCGCAGAAGATGATCCCGGAATCTGCCCAGCCTTAGCTTTGAGGCATTTGATACTTGCGCTTGAAGCGCTCGACCCGACCAGCGGTATCGATAATCTTTTGCTTACCAGTAAAAAATGGGTGGCAAGCATTGCAGATTTCAATCTTGATCGCTTCCTGGGTAGCCCGGGTAGTGAAGTTGTTTCCACAAGCACAACTGACGCTGCACTCTACGTATTCTGGATGGATTTCGGCCTTCATGATTCTCTCCGCATGCACGTCGCCAAATAGCAACGCACTCAATTTCGACGCAACAACCTTACCCCGCCGCGCACGATGGACGGCCCTTATTTGCCGGTTTTGGTCTACTTGTCAAGCCAATTGAGGCTCTCTGTCATCAATCTGTCGCTTGAATCGCTTCCTCAAGATCGCTCTGTGCCTCACCCTTAAGACCTGATCTCAAGGACTTGACCGCCTTCAATTCAGCCTCAGATAAGAAATTCTCACGCGCATCAGTACTGCTTTCCCACAGATTCAACGCAGGATGAAAGCCTCGTTGAGCCAATGCAGGATCAAGATGAAGCACGCCATTCGCAGCAGCGATCACATCCTCCGCGACCACATCATCAAAGGTGGATCCAGTGAGCAAGGTCGCAAAAATAGTCAGGCTGCCACCCTCCTCCAACGTCCGGGCCGCACCAAACACTTTGCGGACACATTGAAGGGCAGAAATATCGACCGATGCACTCATCAGCTTTCCACCCGCTGGGGTGCTGGCGTGCGACGCGCGTGCGAGACGGGAAAGTGAGTCGACGAACAACACGACATCTTGGCCTTCCTCGGCCATCCGCTTGGCGCGCTCCAATGCCATGTCCGTGACTTGGACATGCCGTGCAGCGGGTTCGTCAAAGGTCGAGTACAAAACTTCGGCATTCGTTGTCCGTTGAACTTCCGTCACTTCTTCTGGACGTTCGTCCAACAGCAGTACGAGCACAACGGCACCAGGGTGATTCGACCGAATCCCTGTGATGAGATCTCGATACAAAGACATCCGGCCAACACGAGCAGGGGACATGACCGCCACCCGTTGCCCAAAACCAACAGGAAGGTATCGGTCCATCAGGCCCGCCGTGACATTCGCCACGCCGTTTGTAAACTGGATCCGCTCCCGTGGCCGTATGGGTGTCAGTGCATCAAAAAGTGGTTTTGAGCGCATACCATCCGGCGAAACGCCATTGATCGTTTCAATCTTGATCAGCGCAAAGTACCGCTCGCCCTCTTTCGGTGCGCGAACCTGACCACCCACGAGATCACCCGTGCGGAGGTTGAATCGGCGAATTTGTGACGGGGAGACGTAAATGTCATCCGGACCAGGAAGATAGTTGCACTCTTGTGAACGCAAGAATCCAAAACCATCGGGCAAGATCTCAAGAACACCCTCACCACTGGCCGCACGAACAGCGGTCCCCTTGTGGCGGACGATCTCAAAGATCAATTCCTGCTTCTTTAGATTGGCTGCGTTGTCGATCCCAATATCATGGGCTGTTTCGACCAAGTCGCTGATGGGACGCGTGCGTAGGCTTGTGATGTCAATGGACATGGAACGTTTATCAGGGGATCGGAGGGAGGATAGGACGGCTAAGCCGGGTGGAGACTCGATTCTAACGGCATCGGGTTCGGCTGTCTTGGCAGCTGTGGGAATTCTAATTTCATTACATTTTATTGGGATCTAAATTGCCCAATGGAGAAAACGGTTCACAAAATCATAAGCCATTAGATTTACTATATTTTTAAATATCTTTTGGCCATTAATAAACAACGAAACCGGCCTATTGATAACTCTGTGGGAAATTTGGATCCCACTGAAGTTTTCCACAATCGCTGTACGTCTCCACAGCGCAAAGTTGGCACGCCTTGTGCAATAGAATCAAGCGGCTTCGGGAATCCGGGGCAGTACCGAGAAATCGGTCACGGCGAGATCGCTTCGGTGATCAGACCAACTGATCTTTGACGTCATAAACCCCATGAGGGTCGGCGATTCCACAACGAAAAAACGGACTCATCCGAAGCACTGCGAAGTGCGAAAGGTGGGCACCGCGTTTCACGCCACTTGCGTCCTACACTTCGGTGAAGGAGGCCATCCAATCATCTCGGTGAGCGGAGAGCAAAGCAGGCGGCGTTGTCTTTCGCAAACCATGGCTTCTCCAACATTCGGACCTCGGTTCGAAAGTGGCAGAATGCAGGCTTGCATCTGGTAAAGGGCTTCGGTCCCGCGTACTGAAGACGCGTGAAATCAACGCCACCTCATCTCGGAACGATCTCTGAAGCGTAAGAACAAGAGAGGCTGGACTTCAACGAAGTCGGCGGATCAAGTTCGAAAAACACAAGAGAGGTCGCTCGAAAAGTTCAAGGGCAGGCTGGCGATTCGTCGGCAGGCCGGCGGGACTTGGCACTTCGGTGTCGATCCTGTCGCGGGAGGCAGCAATCGCTGTACAACCGTTGGGATGAACGTGTTTATTCATGTTCGGCGCTCACTTCGGTGAGAGCAAATCCAGGGCGCATCCACTTCGGTGGGCGTGGCCCAGAGTGAAGCCGCTTCGGCGGGGAAACTCCGGAGTTTTTCAAGAGAGCATTCGAGAATGAGGGGAGAACCTTGAAGGGGAACAAAGCCCAAGGGAGCATCGGGCCGCCGAACGATGGCAACATCGGGAAGGGGCAACGGACTTGACAGTGGAGTAAGGCCTTGAGGCCGGGCGAACGTTTGATGGAAACTGAAAGCGGGCGCAACGGCGGGAAGGAAACGACTGTGGTGACACAGAACGGCTACTGAAAAGGGAAAAGCTTTGAAGGGTATGAGGTGCGGGTGCGGGAAAGGCACAGGGGACCAAACGTCACAGCAATGTGGCGAGAGGGAGACTGTACTGGAAACGGCTCGAACCCCACGGCTGGTAGCAGGGTGCAACAAACCTGCAAGGCAGCATGCGGAGTAAACCGTCGCAGTCGGGAGGAACGACAAGGACGGAAGGTGTGTCACGTTTGGCAACGAGACGCCGAAGGTCGAACGCTCATTGAGCGATTGACTGGGACAGGACGCAGGTTGTTGGTATCGGTGGAGGGGCGTTCTTTGGAAAACCACAAGAGAGGAAGTTTGGCGGAGTGAGTCAAAATCAAGAAGTCTTCGGACGGATTGATCAGAGACGATTTCCAACAAACCGCATGATCCGGGCTGAGTCTTTGAAGACGAGGCGAAGGAAGGAGGGTCGCGTACCGGCCAATATATTGACCGGTGACACGCCGCTCATGGTCATCCTCGGAGGTCAGGTGCACAGCACCCAAGGCCAAGGAGGAGTACAGGAAAGGCCAACAGACCTGTAACCATGGGTAGCGAACGTCAACCGAGGGAAGCTTTCGAGCAGACCGAGGAAAGGCGGCGCCCCTGAAATCCCCGCCAACGGCATGAAAGGCCGAAACACTCGCAAGAGGCGTTTCAATCCGGCAACAGGCGCAAACCTCTGAAGTGGATCCCGATGGATTCTCAAGTCGCTTTCACCCCGCCAGCCGCAAGGTTGGCGGGGTGACATGCGTTCTTGTGTTGGGATACAAGCCGCATGCGGATGTGTTCTGGTGCAGGGATTCATCCAAAAAAAACGCCGGCGATTTTCGCCGGCGTTTCCTGTTGGATCAGTCGGTATGACTAATTGATGAAATACCGCGGTGGAATCCAGGCGAAAGTATCTTCCCCTGCAACCTTCGTATTGAGTACCGTCTGTGCACCGGCAACCACATCTTCCTTGGTGAGGATGGTTGCATCCTCCAAAATGAGTGACTGTGCAATGCCTGGAACATTCTTTTGGCCAAGTCCGACGGTTGGGATCCCCGGGAATTTCTCAACCGCTGCTCCTTGAATCGTTCGCACGAAACCAGCGAACGAACGATCTTCCGCAGCAACAACAAGCCGGCCCGTCTTTTCACAGCTCGCCAGCACCGTCTCCAAATCAGGAGGCACGATCGTCCGCAAGTCGATCACTTCCGCTTCAATACCTGAGGCAGCAAGCATTTCTGCCGCTTCCAAGCTGGTGTACACCGCCCTACCCCAGGAAACGATGGTGACATCATCCCCTTCTCTCCGAATGGCTGCCTTGCTGAAAGGCACACGTACATCGCTCGGAACTTCGGGAATTTCTCCCCGCATGAGGCCCTTTCTCAGTTTTGAAATGCTATCGGCATCGGTTGGCTCACCAGGGAACGCAGGCCCCAATGTCTGCCGATACATCCACTTGGGCTCGAGCACCAAAACCGGCCCTCCATACTCAGCGGCTGTTTTCAGAAGCCCAAAAGCATCAAAACTGGTCGAAGGCATCAAAATGACAAGACCAGGGATCGGAGCAAAATACCCCTCAATACTCATCGAATGGTACACGGCTCCCCCACCAAAGGGGTCCACAGGTGTACGCAAAATCGTTCGAAAGTTCGCATTTCCGTTTGTGCACCAGTACAGATTGCCCATGTGCACAAACCAGTGGAATGCATTCAGCGAATAATCACCAAACTGCACCTCTGGCAGGACCACAAGATCTTCATGAAGCCCAGCACCACATGCCGTACCAACGATCAATGGCTCGTTGAGGGGTGCATCGATAATCCGATCCGGGTGGGCAGCCTTTAGACCAGCCGTCGCCTGCATGACACCACCCAATCGTCCGACATCTTGACCCCAAATCACACCATTGCTCTCTTCAATGATTTGATGAAGCGCTGCGCGGATCGCGCCCGCGTAGGTGATGTTCGTCGTCCCCTCACCTGGACGTTCATCCACCTCTGGGAACGGTGCGATCAGGTTCTCCATCACACTCTCAGCGGGAGGATCGGGCTCCGAACGCACCTGGTCCAACAAGCCTTTGATGACTTGGTCCTCACCCTTCATGATCGTACCCAACTCATGGTGGGCGAAGAAGTCACGTCCTGAACCTTCGATTCGACGCATGATGTCTTCTTCTTTGAGAACACCCTTCTCCACCA
>Ga0163108_10003041_pt1 | contig 12004 bp, 7 predicted proteins | sample Fk1155metaG_FD_109644 | JGI IMG/M metagenome (GOLD analysis project Ga0163108, IMG submission 109644) | Marine microbial communities from the Central Pacific Ocean - Fk160115 155m metaG | ecosystem: Environmental > Aquatic > Marine > Oceanic > Photic zone | place: The Central Pacific Ocean...
AAATCCCAGGTCCTTGACGGCTCCGATGGAAGGGTCGTCGTTGACACGCTGGTTGCTCTCATTTTCAAGAACCCGTTCGGGCGTAATAACGACGGCGCCCTCTATGAAGGTGCGGTTGATGCCTTGTTCGGAGTCGGTGCACGCAGGTGCGCCGACAAAAAGGGCAAACGCGATCGCAGATGCGAATGGGATGCGCTGTTGGGATTCCATGATGGTCACGTTGTTGGGGGTCACAGTGTTGGTTTTGGATGTGAGGTGGCGTTGCATTAGAAGTCACCTCGAAGCCCGAATTGCAAGTAGCGGGGGCTCTGTCTATCGAGCACACTCCCAAAGAGAAGTTCGCCGTCGTCATCGGTATAGACTTCGCCGCTTTCATCGTCGTAGGTGGTTTCGACGTCGGTGACCGTTCGACTGTTGAACAGGTTGAAGCACTCGACGGTCAAATCCCAGTTTGTTTTGCCCTGGATAAGTGAAAGTCCAAGTTTCAAATCTGTTTTTGCGTAGGCCGGAAGTCGGTATGATCCGTCCATGACTTCTCGGTAGTTGCCCCAACTCTGGTAGGTCTCGTTGTAGTACGTCGGTCGATACGGATACCCGGATCGCATCAGGAAATTCCAGCCGATCAGGTAGCCCACTGCTGTGCGCTCACCGACTTCCCAGGCCATCGCTTCACGATAGGAGCCTGCGACTTTGACTTGATGGGGAACATCGTACGGGAGCAGCCCCACCTCGTAGTCCTGTTGCTCCGGAATATCGAACGACCAGGTGGCCATACCGAAGTTGCTGGAACGGTAACGACCGTAGGCGTGACTCCAGGTGTAGGAGGCCAACATGCCCCAATGCTCATCGAAGACCTTGTTGGCGGTTGTCTCCAACGAGGTGTACTGCGACCAGGCTTCATCGGGGGTTCGCAGACGCCAGCGCGCTTCACCGGTGCCGTCTCGAGAACCGACCACACCTGAACCTTCTGCATCCCAAATCAGGTTGACCTCGTCGTCTTCCCAATAGTTGTGCATCTCTTCATAGGTGAACGTGAAGTCGATGCCCCATCCGCCTCCGACATCTCGAGCGATTCCGATATCGAATTCATCGGAGTAGGGGGTCACGAGGTCGTCATGGGAGAGAAACTCGTCTGCGACAGAGAAGCTCGAGGTATTGGACCAGTCGTCGGTTTGTTCGTCCCAGTTGTAGTAGGCGTAACCACCCACCTCTTCGCTCATTAGGTCGGCGATTTCCAAGAAGCCGCTGTCGTAGAATCGACCCACATAGGCATGAAGGTTGGTGCGACCATCGTTCGTGAGGTCGTACGCCATACCAAATCGGGGCGCTACAGTCAGGTCGGAAAAGGTGGTGTTCCCTCTGTTGTTGACGAAACTGCTGAAATCGAAACGAAGACCGGGGCGCAGGGTCAATCGGTCAATGGGTTGGTACGCATCCTGTATGTACCAACTGATGAGATTGCCGGAGAGGCTCGTGTCCATGTTGTTGTCGTATTGGATCAGCAACGTGGGTGAATACGAGGAGAGATCAGTGGGATCGTCTCCCGAATAGCTGTTGTATACAATCCCGTTTTCCAACCCGGGGTAGATGGAGTGGCTGGACAGCAAGTCCGCCTGGACTCCGACCTTGGCTTGATGGCTACCCAGGAAATCGAAGAACTGGGTGACGGAGCTGTTGAATGAGGTCCGGCTCCTGTCGGTGTAGTACGCGTAAGGCATCGGTCCGTAAGAGAAACCATCCGGGTCGTAGGCAAACCAACTTCCGAACTCGTCTTCGAAGCTTTGCTCGCAACTTCCCAGTTCGTCGTAGCTTTCACACTCCAACCACTGCATGGGCCGGTACCGAATGTAGGACCGTTGCGTGTACAGTTGTGAGTCCACGATGGTGTTCGCCGACGGTGTGTATTGGTGACCCAACGATGCCAACCAGCCGCCTTGTTGCCACCAGGTCTCGGAACTCGACAGGCCGTATGGGTTTTGTTCCGAGTTCTTTAGATCCATGGGGTCGGTTTGGCCGTGAACCCAGAGTCTATGGTTCGCGTGCGGTTTCCAGGTCACCTTTCCAAAGAGATAGGCGCTGTTCCAGGTCCGCGGTGGCATGGGGTCGTTGGCGGGTCGCCCAACGTCTTCGGGAACACTGTAGGAGGTGAGGTTGTGGTTCAGCTGGACACTGGAGAAGAACCAAAGCTTGTCCTTCACCAATGGGCCTCCCAAGTTCAGGGCCAGGCTTTGGTCGGCGAACTGCAGTTCGTCCTTTTCTTTATCCGGAAGAGGCTCGTAGATGTATGTCTTTGTGCCGCTGTACAGCATCTGGACATCGCCGGAAAATTCATTTCCACCCGAGCGGGTCACCACATTGATGGCGCCACCCATGCTGCGACCAAACTCCGCATCCATCCCTCCCGTGATTACCTGGACTTCCTCGATAGCATCGAAGTTCATGTTCATGGAGAAGGTGCTGGTCAGCGGGTCGGTGACGTTCACACCATCCACATAATATTGGTTGCCAAAGGCCAAGCTTCCTCGGACATTGGGGTTGCCCGTGCCGTTTGAGGTGACGCCGGCCGCGTGTTCCGTGGCCGATTGATAGTCCCGCCCTGCGTTTGGAATGTCGCGGAGCATCTCAGCCGTCATCACCGTGCCGCTCTGCACTGCGGTGGTGTCAATGGTCATCGCTTCTTCGACCACCACGATTTCTTCCGAGCTGCCGGCCAGGGTGAGTTGCGCATTGGCCCGACTGACCCGTCCTGCGTTGACTGCGATGGTGAGAGACAGTGTTTGAAACCCGCCTTTTTTCACTTCCAGCTTGTACTCTCCAGGAGGCAGGGCGGCGAATCGAAAGCTGGCATCCGCATTGGTTGTACCGCTGCGGTCACCTTGCATGACCCCAGAAGATAGTTGCAGATTGGCGCCAGGGACGGACATGCCCTCCGAGTCGGTGACGATGCCTCGGATCTGTCCGGTTAATTCCACCGCATAAACGGGGTGGGAGACGATGCTTACGAGCAAGGCGATAAAGAATGTAAGTCCCCGCAAAGGGGCACAATGGCCGGTGTTGGTCATTGGGATGAACCTCGATTCCGATGGGTATCTCCGCCTATTGATGATGGGCAGGCCGTGCAACACCGATTGTCTGATTGGGTATTGTTGGTTGAGGGCTGGTACTATGTAGACCTCTAAACGGATGGAATGGATGCCTCGGTATTCGATCGTGCAGCGCAGCGTGTTTTTGATGCTTGCGCTGTTGATGGTCGCCATTTTGGTGTGGGGTTGGATGTTGGGCCGCCCACCCGGTGGTGTCAGCCTGAATGGCGCTTGGGATGCCACGTGGGTCGGCGAGCCAGTCGGCCAGATGCGGAAACAGGTGGTGCCGTTTTTTGCCACCCAAAGCCCCGATCAGGTCAAGCGAGAGCTTGTATTGTCTCGAACGATCACTTTGGATCGCACTTTTGAACGTCCGTCTTTGTTCATCAGCCAATTGCATCAGCAGCTAGATTTGGTGTGGGATGGGGAGACAATCCGAACCGACAGAGGCGGCGCCACCGAGGTGTCTGATGGGAGTTCCTTTGCCCTGGTGGTGGATATTCCCGCGCACCTTGCGGGTGTCGGAGACCACACGGTTCAAATCACGCTCCGTGGAGGTTTTGGCCAAATTGGCATCACAAAGTCCGTGATCTTGGGTGAACACAGGGAGCTCCTCGAACATCGCATTCATGCGTTGATCTCGGTGAGCATGATCTTGTTGATTGTGGTTCTGTCAGGTGGCATCAACCTGTTGGTGTTCTTGCTTCGGCCGAATTTGCGCGTCTTTTTGTGGACGGGTTTATTGTTGCTGGGCATCGCTGCATTTATTTTCACCGACGGGGCAGTCTGGTACCAACTCTTTGCAGACAAGGGGTGGCGTATCCGCTTTGGGGCGTGTGTAGATGCGTTGTTGCTGGCTATCGCCATGTTGACGATGGCCTCGTATCTCAACAGGTCATTGACCAAGCTGGAATCAGTTCTGGTTGGCGTCTTGTGTACGGTCGCATGTGTCTCATTGGTGCTGCCGACGCGCTGGTACTATTACCAGGATGCATTGGTGAATGGTTTCATTATCCTTGTTTGCGGCTTGATAATTTGGAATTTGATTAATGGGGCTGTTTCCGGAAACCGTTTCATCCGCAATGTGGTGTTGGTGGGTTTTCCGGCTGTGTTGGGCGGTGTGGCCAATGTGCTGTGGTTCTACATCAATGGAACCCAGCACTTCATCACCATGCCGGTGTTTGCATATGTGGGCCTGGGGCTGACCACGTTGCTGATTGTCTCTCAAGCAGATTTTGCGATTCGCTACGGACAATGGGCGGAAAAAGCCCGCGATGCGATCTTGGTTGTTCGAGTGGACGGAACAATCCTGGAGAGAAACCCGTCAGCAACAATCATGTTCGGTGCGACTTCGGAAAGTCTGTTTGACCATGTAAACGAACAGGATTCAGTTGCAATTCGAACGTACTTGGCAGAGGGCACCAGCGGAAGGCGATTGGAGATGCAGGTCTCGGTGCGAGAGGGGCATACTACATTCTTGGAGAGTGCAGCGGTTGACATAACGGAAAGGGAACGCTTGCTGATTTTGCGTGATATCTCCGAAAGGCGTGAATTGGAGATGCGCCTGCTTGGTGCCGCCCGACTTGAAACCGTTGAGCTAGTGGCGACCGGTATCGTGCATGATCTCAAGAATACATTGGCCGCCGCAATGGGGCAGGTTGAGATTCTGCGGTGGAATTTGGAGGGACAGCAGCGTGACGTGATGGATCGTTTGTATAGTCTGCTGTTGGGCTCGGCTCGGGTCGTCAATCGCATCATGACGTTGGTGCAACACCCGACCACGTCGACGTCTCCGGTTTCACCACTGGACTTGGTGACGGAGGCGATGGAATTGGTGTCTGTGATGATGCCAAACAACATCGAAATTCATATCAATGCTGACGAGGTGGTCCCCGATGTGTTGGTTCGGCCAGGGAGTATCGAACAGGTGTTGCTCAATCTTTTTATGAATGCCAAGGATGCCCTTGCAGGCCAGGATGGGAATATTTGGGTGGAGCTGTGTGGGCCGAGCGATTCGACAGGTGACAGCATGGTTCGCATTTGTGTTGAAGATGACGGTCCGGGTGTACCGAAGACCATTGAGTCTCACATTTGGCAATCATTCTTCACGACGAAGTCCCAAGGTCGCGGGTCGGGGATCGGGCTGTCGGTGGCCAGGCGTCTGGTGAACGACCAAGGTGGAAAATTGGAATATGTAGATGCCCAGCATGCCAGTGGGGCTCGTTTTGAGATGGTCTTGCCGCTGCATGTCGCAACGTCAGAGAAGGCCTCGATTGACGAACAGTCTTTGCGGGTTCTGATTGTGGAGCAAGGTGTCGATATGTCGACCTTGATCGAGGGCATCCTGATGGAACGTGATTGTCAGGTATGCGCATGCTCGGACGTGGATGCCGCCAGAAATGCATTTGCCGTGGGAGCGTTCGATGTGCTTATCGTTGGAGACCTCGGTGTTGCACAAAGCGGAATGCGGTTTGCTCTGGACCTATTCGACCAGGATCCGCAAATGGGAGTGCTTTTGGTGCAAGGGTACAGCCCCGTGGATCACCCCATGGTTCGACAGGGGTGGTGTTTTCTGGTGACACCATTTACCCCCGAGCAGTTGGTGGCTGCGTCCCGCCGCGCCTTTTTTGAGCGGGCGCATGTGGCTTCTTCGGTTACAAGCTGAAACGCCATGGTCGGGAACGGGTAGTCATTGCCCTGGGTGGACCGACGACCCTTCTGAGATTTGTGCAGGAGTTTTAGATGAAGCTCACCGGCAATGTCCTCGTTTTGACAGAGGACGCCAATACAATTCGTTCCCAATTGGACCGACAGTCTGTCGGCTCCGGAGACGCACCCCTGCATTACGGGGTGAATACTGATGCGATGATTTCGGGTCAGGCGTGTACCTTGGGCTACACCCCCGAAGTGCTTGGGCCCTATTTCCTGGAAAACTTCAAAGAGACGGTCAGGAAAGGTGATGTTGCAGACGGCGGTTTTCAAGTGATCGTAGGTGGTGATGCCTATGGATCTGGTTCGAGCCGCGAGGTCGCGGTGGTGGCGCACCAAGGCGCTGGCATTGAATTGGTGGTGGCCAAGAGTTTTCAGCGTATTTTTCAAGAGAACATGGTCTACGCGGGAATGCCGTTCACCACAGACTTCGATGTAGTTGAACGTTTGAAGACGGGTGAAGATGTTGACGTCTCCGAGTTTCATGACGCCTTGCCGCCATTTTTTGGCCAAGTGGCGCGGGCCGGTGGACTCTTGCCGTACGCCGAGTCTTGGCTCCAAGGTCAAACCCAGCCGTGGTATCCGGTTGATCGGAACGCAGGCCCCATGAACGTTGTGGAGAAGATCGTTGCGGCCAAGGCCTGGGCGGGCGGGTCTCCCGCCGATTCTGACGGGCCGCAGTTTGGCATTGCTGCTGTAGAGGCAGGCGACCAAGTATTGTGCCGCGCCGGTTTTCGCGGAATGCATGAATACACCGCCGGGATGTGTATGGCTTTGTATGAAGAGGCTTTCGGCAAAGAACAGGTGCACGACCCTGACCAAGTCGCAGCGTTTGAAGACCATTTTGTCCTCATCGACCATCCCACGGTTCCCGACGCTGTGAAAAACGCGCGCCTTGTACCCGCTCGCAGACTCACCGAAGAGATGGTGGCCGCCTGTTCAGAGCACGGCATTCGACTGCATGGGCCAGGCCGAGGGTTGCCGCCGGGTGTGTGCCATCGGCTGGTTGTCGAACAGTATGCCCGGCCCGGCGACATTGTCGTTTTGACCGACTCTCATACCCCAACCTCTGGTGTGTTGAACGCATTCGCTTTTGGTGTGGGCTCCACTGCGATGACATTCGCGTTGAGAACAGCGTTGATTCCCGTCACTGTGCCGAAAGTGGTCCGTGTGTTGGTTTCAGGAGATGCGCGGGGTGTTGTGACACCCAAGGATCTGGTGCTGCACCTGATTGGAGATCCGTTCTTCCGAGAGGAGCAGTGGAGAACTTCTCCCACAGATACGTGTGTGATTCAACTGGGAGGAGAAGGTCTCGACCAGTGGAATGTGGATGAGCTGAGTGTCATCACCAACATGACTGTCGAAGGTGGTCTGATGACCGGAGTGGTGGAGCCCTGCAAGCCCATCGCGGATTTCCTCAAGACATGGCGGGGAGACGATATGGCTGATCGTTTCGTCGCGCCCGATCCGGGTGCCCAATATGAACGTGTGATTCATGTCGATCTTGCGGAAGTACCGGTAACAGTTGCAACGCCAGGGGATTCTCGGAATCGGGCCGACTTGGCGGATATTGGCGAGGTTCCGGTCCACAATGTCGTGGTGGCATCATGCACGGGTGGGTCGTTGACGGACCTTCAGGCTGTGGCCGGTGTTTTGCGCGGACGCTCATTGCACAACGGTGTGAGAATGACCGTGACGCCGTCTTCGTTGGCAGTTGCGCAAGAGGCGGAAAAACAGGGTTTGATGGATCTTTTTCGGGAACTTGGTGTGGTGGTCAGTCAGCCGGGCTGCGGGAGTTGTATTGGCAATGGTCCAGGCATTCCGCTGGAAGGGGAAACCACAGCGAGCACGACCAATCGGAATTTCGCCCGTCGAATGGGAGCGCCAGGCCCCGTGTATCTGGTGTCGCCGGCTGTTGCGGGTGCTTCAGCGGTGCTCGGCCGCTTGGCTGATCCGCGAGAGTTGATGGAGTGACGCTCGGACCGGAAGCCGGTATGGCAACTCCTGCGCTACAATCAGCAAGGCTTCGGGCCATCGCCGCGATGGTTTTGGAGAACCAAGCAGTGGCGGATGTAGGGACAGACCATGCCCTATTGCCGGTCTTTTTGGTGTCTTCGGGACGCGTACCGCATGCGGTTGCCGTCGATGTAGCGCGTGGGCCATTGCGCGGAGCGCAACAGCACGTTGACGCTTCGAACACACAGGTCAAGGTGCGTCTGGGAGATGGTCTGCAGTGTTTGCAGCCGGGCGAAGTGCAAACCGTCGTCATGGCGGGCATGGGTGGACCGCGTATGTGTCGTGTTTTGCAGAGAGATCAGAGTCATCTCACAGGCGTGTTGCGGCTGGTGCTCCAACCCAATCATGGGGCCGAGGAGTTGCGGCATGTCCTACAGCGTATGAAATGGTCGGTCGTCGAGGAAACGGTGGTGTGGGAGCATGGCAGGCCCTTTGAAGTGATTGCCTTTGAACCGCGCCACGAACATGCGTTGTCTGAGTTGGATGGTTGGTTGGGGCCCCGAAACGTGGGTCGTGCGGATACCGATAGCATCCGTTGGGTTTCGTGGAATTTGGCCCAGCTTCAGCGAGAACGAGACAAGGTGCCCCCAACGGACAGCCACCGCCGGAACGAGATGGAGAGGCGAATGGCGTTGCTGGACGATCTGTTGGGTCGTTGGAATTAGTCGCTTGTTGACCGGCGCCTCGCCCAAAACACAAAACCGAGCAGTCCCAGGAGCCCACCACTCCTTGGAGCGGCAGTGGCGCATCCACAACCTGTTTTCTGGTCCGCCGAAGCGCTGTCTCCGGCACCGGCACCGCCACCTGCTCCCGCCCCGGTGTCTGGGGCCTCTCCAACGCCCAGCGTGAGAGAGAAAGAGCTCTGCTTGAGTTGGTCGTCTCCATCAAAGTCGCTGGGGCCCAGGTTGACAATTCCTACGGTGATGTCGTCCCCTCCTGCCAACCAACTGTACGATGTCCCTTCCGCCCAATCGCTGTCCGACCCTTCCACGAACACGATTCCCCATTGGACTTGACTCGATGCCGAAATCGATGCGCCGAGCCATTCTCCTGCTCCAAAACCGCTCACCTGCACATACACCACGCCGGTTTGGTAGGGGGCGGTGGTTGGGTCCAGGGTGATGGGCAATTCCGTGGCGTCCAAGGCGGTATCGATCTCCACCTGGTACATGGGCGCTTCGCGGTTCTCAATCCAGTCGGAGGCGTGGACGGTGCCCAACTTGGCCCGTTCCACCGACAAATCCATCAATGCGAAAATCCAGTCCCCAGTGACCGCGTCATAGGCATCGATCACGTCGGGTTCGTTGTCCCAACCTGTCTGGGTGGCTTCGGCCCATAGCTGGACACCGGAACTGCCGAGTCCATCGCCATAAAAGGCTTCCAGGTGCTGAATCCAGATCACCGCTCCGTACTCGTAATAGGACCAAACGTCATGGTCATCGTACAGTGCGTAACTGTCGTTTAGCAGCCCAGCCCATGGGTATGCTTGGAAGTCTGGTGTCTCGTAGTTTCCCGCTTGCTCGTCTGGATACGTCCATTCTTGTGCAGCCGTGGCCACTCCCTCCCAGATGGCGTAGGTGGGCTCGACAAAGTCCGTTGCGTATTGCAAGACATGTTGGAACTCATGGGCCACATATGAGGGCATGATGGTTTCCCCAATCATGGGGGACAGCGCGATGTATGAATGACATCCCATGCGTCCGTCGGTGGTGTCTTCGTCGCTGGATGGACCATAGGTATATGCACCACCGCCGGTTCCATGACTGGATAGATAGAGGTCCAGAATGCCGTCATCGTCGGGCATTGGGGGAACAAAGCCGAGTTCATCTACCTGGACGGCCCAGGCGTCTTCGACTGCTTCGAGCACCACAACGCACATGTCGGCATCATCTTCGTCTTCCCAGTGACAGCGTGCGTCCACGACTTCGCTGTCGATCGAATCGATACTGGTGGGCCGCCAGCCGTCCGCTTTGGGAACCAGGGCGTGTGAAAGAGCGAGAGCTGTGCGACATATCATGGTGATTTCCTCGTCATAGTGTGCCACCTTGCGCCACGCGTAGCAGTTCAGGGTATTGGTCGTCGGCTGTGCTGATGAGATGTTGGACCACTGCAGAGAAGGTCCGAATGCCCAACCCATCCTCCAGGTTGATTTCCACCGAGAGTGAGATGGAGCCAGAACGCGGGTCCATCTGGAATTTTCCGAGCAGCAGTTCGAAGTTCAGTGCCGCCAATTGTGTCAGGAGAAGAACCATCGCGGGAGATGATTCGGCTTGTTCAAGTGTGAGATAGTCCGTGGCGGCCAAGAACAGAACCTTCTCTTCTTCGAAGTGTTGGATGGTGAGCGTAAAGGAGGCGTTTTCGCCGTGTACTGGCACGGTCACAAGGCCCGTTTCGCTGATCTGGGCACCGTGAATGCCGGCTTGTTTGAGGTCAGCCAAGATGACCTCCGGTGTGACCGTTGACACAAAACCGTTGGGAGCTTGGTTTTCCTTGCATTCATCGAGAGATGACAGCAGTTCTTGATTCTGAAGGTGCAGAAGTTGGTTTTCCAGTCGCATCAGTTTTGTGGACGGACACCCCACGCTGCAGCTGAGCAACAGTGCCAAAGAGATCGTTTTGCTGAGGGAGGGGTTCACTGGTACGGCGGACATGGGTTTAAAATTCGATGGAACGTGTCACGCGTGTTGCGTTCAGTGCACCATCAATGCTCATGAAACCATAAACATCATCGTTCCAACTCGCATCCATTTCACCATCCACCAAGTTTCCGTCGACTTCGAACGCATACTCAATAAAGGTCAGATCAGCGACGGCCTCTCCGGAGAGTTCACCGTCATCAACCTGCAACTCAAAGTCGTAGGTCGAGTCCATGTCGTATCCGAACAGAGACAGGCTGCAGACCGTGTCCCCGGTGGCGGTTTCACCGGTCTGATCGACAATGATGGTTGTTGCGCCAATGCATGTTGCGCTGACTTCCGTGCCATCGTAATCACCGGCGAGATCAATGGATACCTCTCCTACGTATGTTCCGGCGTCTTCGTGTTGCACCAGAAACCAACCCGCAGATGTGACCAGACGGTCTCCATTTGGCAGTTCAGTCGAGACGGTGAATGTGTGCTCTCCAATCGCGAGTGTGTCGTCCGAAAAGCTGGTACCCGTTTGATCCCAGGCATCATCTGCGTCTGACGACCAAGCCAATTCGGTCCAATCTGTCTCCTCCCCATCTGCATTGCTGACAACCGCCTCGAATTCGAATGGTTCTCCCAGGGCGATGAAGTCGCCTGTTTGGGGTGAGAGAATCGCCAGACTGGCTCCATCCCATTCGGAGTGGTCTTCCGTGATTTGGTCGGTTTCTTCACCATTTACGGCGTAGTCTTGACCGCATCCCAGACCAAATGTGCTGAATATGGCAATGGACAGAGAGAATGACATGGGCCTTCCTTGGCTGGTGCGATGGCACGGCCCGCGGCATGGGCTTGGTTCGCCGTTGGGATCGGGGACGTTGATGTTGGAAGATGGCATGGGAACCCGCAAGCATGCAAGTCAGGGAATTGCTATGGGCCCACCAAGGCCCAAGAATTTGTAACCTTCCCGGAACATCGGGAGCGCCAGCTGGGCAAAACAACCAGGAGAAGACGACCCACAAACGGGCCATCCTTTTTCAATTTCAGGAGCGTGCTGAGACCGGTGGGTATGCACCGGTGGTAGCGAATTCGGTTCGTGATTGGGATGGTTTTGGGTGGGTTCTGCGTTCAAATGGGTTGCCACCTTTGTGTGGTTCGTTACAGCCGCCACAGCAGGAGAATGAAATGGAAAAGAACGTTGTGCCTTTTTTTGTGGGTGCCTTCCTTGGATTGGCGGTTAGCCCCGTTGCCAATGCGGGAGACTGTGACAGCATTGTAGGTGAATTGGCTGAGGCATCACCGCAACAGGCGGCGGGTCTTTTTGTTGATTTGGCCGCATGCGACGCAGGTCTTGCGAAGTCGCAAGCAGCCACCGTCATCCCGTCCGTCCTATCGGGTGATCGAGGCAACAAGGCGATGGTGGCGGCGATAGAGGTGGGCGCGAATGCAGTGGCGGTAGACTGGATTGGTGGATTGCAATCCGACGAACGTGCTTCAGCCATCAAGGCTCTTGGGTCTGCCTGCAATGACAGTGCGGCCGTGCAACAGTTTTTCGGAGAACGGGCGGCAGAA
>Ga0163108_10003045_pt1 | contig 11995 bp, 3 predicted proteins | sample Fk1155metaG_FD_109644 | JGI IMG/M metagenome (GOLD analysis project Ga0163108, IMG submission 109644) | Marine microbial communities from the Central Pacific Ocean - Fk160115 155m metaG | ecosystem: Environmental > Aquatic > Marine > Oceanic > Photic zone | place: The Central Pacific Ocean...
CATGCAGCGACAAAGTCATCTGTAAATTCACATAGTACTCAATATAGTGCTGGTGATTTATTTGGTAATACAATTTATACTGGAGATGGCGACACTTACCCTTTATTAGCTCATAGTAATTATCCTCCAACTTGGCCAATGGCTTTAAATACAGAAACATTAGTAGATGAACCTTTTTGGCCAGGATGGTATGGAGATGAATATTATGGAGATGATCCAGATTTATGGATTGATGCAGGAATTGATGCAGCTTTATGCGCCTCAAATCCTTCAAGAACGAACCCTGAATGTTGGAAAGAGCTTGAAGGTAGATTTATATCTGACTCTGATATTTATATGGAGTTTGATGATAGATGGGCTCATAGAGCAAATATGATTAATTCTGATAATGAATATGAACAAACAGGCTATCCATTAGGTTTAACTGTTATGTCTATGGCTCATTCTTATGGCGTATCTTATGCAGAAGATATAATGTTTGTTACAGTTAAAGTAAGAAACGAAAGCGGAGATTATGATTATGCATTTAAGCGTAACAAATTTGGACAAAAAGAATATCTTTTAGACTATAATGATAATTTTATAAGTGGTGAAGGTTTAGTAATGCCAGATGGAACTAAGCTAAATAGTGGCCAAGGATTTGATTATGAAAAAATGGCTCTAGGATTTTATATGGATGCAGATGTTTTAATGGGAAATTTAGAAGGTTATAATTCAGCTTTACATACAAATGCAGATGATTTTATGGAATATTATGATTGTGCCAATCCTGATATTGTTGATTCTGAAGAATGGGCCCCTTATACCGATGGGTGTCCTGTAGTTGATGGAGATACATTAAGAATTAGTATGGCGATGATTTATGATTATAATGGAGAAAGTGGTGGAGTTGAAGGTTTTGGATATGAATCTCAAGCAGGTAATTCTGGAGGGTTAGGTATAGTAGCTACTCAACTTCTAGATTCTCCTTATGCAACTAGGCCAGTTGACTTAAATCAAGATGGTTTTGATGATATTTTTCCAGGAGAAAAATTAAAAATGACAGATTGGCATTGGTTTGATTGGTATAATAGACCTGGGGTTGTTGCAAGAGAAGGAAATAATAATTGTTGTGCAGGAGATCCTGGCAAACCAATGGCGCAAAACAAAGAAGAAATACAATATAAACTTTTAGCAGGAGATAATTCAAATTTAACTGATAGTGAGAGTTTATGGTATTTTCATACAGCTAATCCAGACACCGATTCAGATAGCGAATTAAATCCTCATTTTGATTCACTTGAGGGTTTAACAGAGACTACATTTTTTAATCAAGGAGAAGAAGGATTAGATTGTGTTTTGATTATGAGTTGCGCTCCATTTGATTTAGAGGTTGGAGAAGAGGTTGATTTTTCTTTTTGTGTTATTTTTGGGGAAGATAGGTCGGATTTATTAAAGAATGCAGAATTTGCTCAAATTATGTATAACGCCCATTATCAAGGTTATACGGCTCCTAGAAAACCAAAAGTTGCCGTTACAGCTAGTCATAATCTAGTCAAAATTCATTGGACAGATTCACCTCAAACTTCTAAAGATGTAATTACCAGTTATACTGATTTTGAAGGATTTAAAATATATAAGAGTAATGATGGTGGTGAAAATTGGGGTAATGATATTGATAAAGTTTATGATGGAGATAATGTTTTTGTAGGTTGGCAGCCTTATCAACAATTTGATCTTAGTGCAGCTCAAGATGAAGAATTTTGTGTTCTTGGCTTCGAAGATAAATGTTATATCGATGGTATTTTAGATGAGAACCTTACAAATCAAACTTCATGTATGGAGTATGCTGATTTACATAATCAAAGCGGTGCTTGGCTTAATTTTAATGATATAAATCAAGATGGTTTTTGGAATACAGGAGAAGAGTATAACTGTAAAGATGAAGCAAAAAGAGGGATAGCTGTTTCAGGAGAAGATCCTAAAGCTCCGTGGTTTAGCTTAGGAAGTAATACAGGTTTTGATGATATTATTCCATGTGAATGTGTGTGCACAGGTTGCGATAATTGTTCAAATGAATTTTTAAGTCAAGTTTCAAGTCAAGATTGTATTGATTCTGGTTGGGAGTGGGACTGTGAATGCGATTATTATACAGACTCTGAAGGAACTACTTATCAGTATACTTTTGTAGATAGTCTAGTCACAGATGGGTTTGAATATACTTATTCAGTTACTTCCTATGATACAGGAGTTATGTCAGATGAATATATCATTTCAATAGATGATGGTCAAATAACTATTGATACATTATCTGTACCTGATCCAAATGGTTGGGGAGCAATCAATGCATTTCAATATTTAGAAAATTCAAAAGGAACGACTGAATATGATGATAATTTTGTAAAAGTTATTCCGGGTTATAATGCGCAAACTAACTGGAATCAAGTTTTTGTTAGCCCTAACCCATTTATTGTTGGTTCTGATTACCAAACAGATGAAATCTCATTGCTCATAACATTTAATGGATTACCAGAAAAATGTAAAATCAAAATTTATACAGTAACCGGTGAATTAGTTTATGAAATACAGCACAACCCTAATGGAGAGGGTAGTGAGTCTTGGAATTTACGTAATAAAAATAATCAGGAAGTCGCTGCAGGATTATACCTTTATACAATAGAAGATTTAACATCAAACATCAATAAACCTTATATAGGCAAATTTGTTGTTATTAGATAAACAAGAATAGGAAAATAATTATGATAACTAAAAAAATACTATTTATATCTTTGCTTTTAACAGTTGCTTTTTCTGGAGCAAAAGTTGGAACATCTGTTTTTAGATGGGCTGAAATTGAATCAGGGACTCGAGCAATAGGGATGGCAGGTTCTCAGGTAGCATCAGGGAATGATATTTCTGCATTACCATATAATCCTGCTAGTATTTGTTTTATTAATAAAAATGAAATTTTCAGTTCTTCATCTAGCTATTTAGCAGGGACTAAGCATTATACTATGGCTTTTGGAACAAAAGTTTCTCCATCTGATTTTGTAGGAGTTCATTTATTTATTTTTGATTCTGGAGAGATGCCTGAAGCAGTTGCGATACAAGGACAAACAGCATTAACAGGAAAAATGTTTAAATTTCAAGGGCTAGCTGCTAGATTTTCATATGGAAGAAAAATGACTGACAGGCTTAATTTGGGAGCTACTTTTAAAATATTAAATGAATCTGTTACTTCAGGTGATTTAAGTATGACGGGAATAGGCTTTGATATAGGTTCAAATTTTGATACGGGTATTTATGGAATGCTGTTAGGAATGTGTATCAGCAATTTTGGTCCTGAAGCAAGATATATGGGAGATGGTCTTGATGTTCCAGCTTCAGATGAGGGAAATTCTCAAGATGAGCAGAAAAAAACTGAGGAGCATCCAATGCCTTTAACTTTTAGAGTTGGCCTTGAAAAAACAGTTATCGAAAATGATATTCATAATTTAACAATTTCAGCAGATGCAATTAATCCTCTTGATTTTACATTATATGGAACAATGGGAGCTGAATATTCTTATATGGGGTTAGCATTTGTAAGAACAGGATATCATCTTGGACATGATACGGCAGGATTTAGTATTGGCGTAGGCGTTGAATATAGCAACTTCACTATAGACGCAGCTTTTTCTGATTATGGAATTTTAGAATCACACACACAATTTGGTTTAGGGTATAAATTTTAAATATGATGATAAAAAAATATAATATTATGATTAAGCCAATACTGTTTTTATTAGTTGTATTAAATTTTTTATTTTCAGCTGATATGACAGCGCCTGCTATTCCTGAGCTTAAAGCAATTGCTTGGGATGGCATTATTATACTGACATGGGACAAGACTGCAGAAGAATCTCTTGATTCAAACACAGGTTATGCAGATTTTGAAGGATACAGATTATACAAAAGTACAGATGGAGGGCAAACTTGGGGTCAGCCCATTCCTCTTAATGGGAAAGTTGCTGGATATCAGCCTATTTTTCAAACAGATTTAACTGAAGCTCAAGACACAACAAGATGTGTTTATTCTAATAGCTACTATTCTAATAGTAACCAATGCGAAGAAAGAGATGTTGAAATTTCAGGCCCTGATCCGGTAGCACCATGGTTTAATTTAGGAGACAATTCTTTTTTAGAACATTCGTATTACGACTATGATGTAATCAATGGTGTAGAATATACTTATGCTATTACAGCATATGATATGGGAGTGAGGATTGGAAACACTGAATATATTAATTGTACTTATATAGACCCAGAAGATAATCAACCTTATACTGAATCTGAATGTGAAGCAATAATTAATCAAAACACTGAAGATCTTTATTGTGTTTGGAATGAGGGGGCTGAAAATCCTTGTGATTGGATTACTCCTCCTGAAAATGATAGTGAAACTATTATTGATACGTCATGGAAGCGTACTGGGAATCCAGGGAAATTCACCTGTCCAGATGGCTGGATGTGTCCTAGTTTCGAAAGTCCTAAATCATCAGAATCATTTACTGATTACAATGCAAATGGTTTAAGAGATATAATAGAAGATTATGTTGATTCCAATAGTAATGGTCAATATGATATTGCAGAAGATTTTTCAGACACAAACAATAATGGCCAATGGGATGATTTTTTATGCCAAAATCCAAATTTAGATACTTATGAAGAGTGTGTTAACACTTATTATTGTACAGATGATAATTTTTCAGATGAAATAAACTGTTTAGATTTAAAAGAATGTTATGACCCAACTTGGGGAAATGACCACGCAGATTATACAGATGAAGAATTATGTGAAGATGCTGGGCAATGTATTAATGATTATAATGAAATTGTAGAAGAGTACAAAATTCCAATGGATCAGCAGACATGTTTGGACTTAGGCTATACATTTATTGGAGATCCAGATGATCTAGATGGAGATGATTGTATTGGTGATATAGTAGATGATATTGATTCAGATATAGTTATAATCGATGAAGCTACTTGTGATTCATATGATGAAGATACATGGTGGGGGATGGATCAGCAGACATGTTTGGACTTAGGTTATACATTTACAGATGAAGATGATTGTATTGGTGATATAGTAGATGATATTGATTCAGATATAGTTATAATCGATGAAGCTACTTGTGATTCATTTGGTGATTTATATGATGAAAATACATTGTGGTTGAATGATGATTGTTATTATCTGTATATTGATTGTTATTATCTGTATGGGTATCAAATTATTCCAATTACAGATGAAGGTTCTTGCGAAGGTGCGCCATTAGGATGTATAGATAATGTAGGTAATATAATTATTGGATATGACAATCATTTAGATTGTGAAAATGATAATTATGTATGGCAAAGCTTTGAATGGGAATATTATGAATGGTTGTCAGTAAATGATTGGCTGGTATATGTTTGGCTTGAACCAGAAGATTATATTGATTCAAATGATAATGGTCAATATGACATTTCAGAAATATTTACTGATTTAAATGGTAATGGTATTTGGGATGCTACGAATGAGCCATTTCTTGATTGTGGTTTTATTGATTGTGTGACGTTTGAAGGTGAGCTTATTTGTGAATATGATGATCAATGGGGACAAGCATGGATTGATGAGATAGTAGAATCAATATGGGTTTGTGAGGGCGATGAAATTTGGAATGATTTAGTTGGTAATGGAACTTGGGATTCAAATAGAGAGTATGCTATAAACATTATTACTATAGTTCCATCTGTTAATGCGATTGATGTTACATTTCCTACAGATGATACAGTTGATGAATTTTTTATTCCTGATTTATTAAATGTAGGAACTGGAGCTCCTGGTAGAGAAATATTTTTAAAATTAGTTGATGAATCAGATTTAGAACCATATATAGTTAAAATGGAAATACAGGCTGAGGGTGATGATGATGATTTTGAAGGATTTAAATCACGAAATCCACTTTTATATGTTTGGAGAATTGATTCTACTGAATCTCAAAATTTAATTCCAGGGTACTATGCATCTTACACGGTTTCCAGTTTAAGTGAAGAAGAAATAAATAATTATTTAGATATGCCTGGAACAACTTATTCAGAAGATGAAGTTGATATATATGTTCCAACCTATGAAATTGATCCTCATACTATTATGTTTTCTGATGAATTGGGAGCAGAGTCAAATTACACACAATGGTTTAGTGGTATTCAACTTAGATTTGATAATTATTGGTTTGAATTACCTCAAACTAATAGTTTTGCAGGTATAGCTGATGTTGATTTTATGAATTTTAATTCAGTAGATTCAACTACTACTGATTTAATTTACGATTATTTTGATGAAAATGGATTTATTTCAGATGAAAACTATGATAATATTACTGAAACACTTCCATGGCTTTTAGGACTATTTGACACTCCTGGTGAATGGTGGAATAATTCAGGCGGAGATATTTCTCTTTCATATTGGGGAGGGAGTTTTGATTCTAGGCCGATGTTTGATTATAGAATTGATTTTAGTTCTACAGCTTATCCTGATACAGCTTATAGGGTTTTCCCATCTAGTAGTGAAGATTATTGTATTGATGTATCTTTAACTAATGAATCTTGGGATGGAAATAAAGACGAGGTATCATTCCTTCCTATGAAGGTGACAAATTTAGCAACAGGTCGTCAGGTTAGGTCTTGGCATAATGATAAAGGAATTTATACAGCAGATGGTTCTCCAGTTTCAGATGATCCTGGATATGGAGATTGTACATGGAACCCAAATGAAACACTTTCATTTACTCATGATAGTCTTGCATTTTCAGATGATTTAGATGATATTGATGATGAGAAAAGTTTTGAGTTGGTCATCAATTATACTATTTATGGTATGAGACTTAAATATGGGGCAGACTATTTTGAAGGTTTTGAACAGTGGTCTGATAATATAGATACTGAATATTCAATTACTACTATTGTAGAATATGCAGAAACTTTATGGGAAGCAGAAGAGCAAATCAATGAAAGTACTATATACCCAGCCAATTGTGATGGTCCTTGTCCTCCAAGTTTAGTATATGATATTGATGGAGATAATATAAATGATAATCCATGGAAACAGTTATATCCATGGAGAGATGGAGATTATATTATTGTTACTCCTGATAAATGGTATCAAGATGGAGATAATTGGGTCGCAAATTTATCATTACTTGGAAGCGAAGATCCTTCGTTGTTAACTCAAGAAGCTCTTGATAGTATATATGTTAATCCAAATCCATATATTGTAAATTCAGTATTCAATGAAGATACACATGGTAACAGACTAATTTTCGATAAACTACCTAAACAGTGTACAATTTCAATCTATACAATTACTGGTGAGTTGGTTGAGGTAATTGATCATGGAGATGAAAATAATTTAGATGGATTTCATCATTGGGATTTAAGAAATCAAAATGGAGATATTGTTGTTCCTGGATTATATATTTTTGTAGTTGAAGCTGGTCATGGCTTAGACCCAAGAATTGGTAAATTTGTAATTATTAAATAATATTTACAAAATGTTACACATTTTTAAATAAAATTTTTTTTAGATTAAAATAACATAAATAGAAGACAAAGGAAGGTAAAAAAATGAAAAAGTTAATAGTTTTTACATTTTTGTGTTCAATATTACTTCCTAGAGAATTGTTTTTAGATACACATGAGGCACTTTCAGTAAAAAGTACTCAAAATTCTCATATTAGTAATATTGGAAATGAAAACAATTTAGTTGAAAGAACAACTAGAGAAGATATTATTCTTTTTAATTGGGATTTTGAAGCGACAGACTCTCTATGGAATAATGATGCTGGTTGGGAATTAACTGAAAGTGATTATAACAGTGAAACTCATAGTTATAATTCGCCAAATACAGTAGAGAATCAAAATTCTGTATGGAATGTAGTTTCTCCAACAGTGACGATGCCAGCGCTTGGAGATGGTGAAATTATGAGATTTAAGTTTGCTTTAACAGGTGATATGCCAGACACAGATGGTGATAATGATGGTTATCTTGAAGATTATTATCAGCTTGCTATTATGGATCTTGAAGCTTTATCATGGCATGCTTCAGCAAATGCTCCTGATGCAGATGGTAATGCTTATTGGTGCGCTGATGAGGCTATTGGTCCAGATGGTGGTTACTTAGATGAATGGATGCAGTATTTAGATACTCCTGCTCTTACTTTAGGTGATAATGGTATGGTTTCAGCTAAGCTTAAATGGGTTATTGAAGATTGGCAAGGCGCTGTTGTAGGTGGTTCATGTACCGATGGCTGGGATTCAGCAAATGTCAGAATTTCTACTGATGGCGGAGTTACATGGGACTTATTAGAAGATCCTAATATGCCGTATCATTTTGATTGTGGTTATGGCTGGATTTATAATGATGGAGAATATGAGACAGGTGGTTCATTAAATCATCTTGCTCCTGGTTGGGGTTCAACTAGTTTCCATAGCGAATTTGTTGATTTTTCTGCAGATTTATCAGCTTATGCAGGTCAAGAAGTAATCGTTCGATTTGCGTTTGGGTCAGACCCAGCATATAACACATTTGATCAACCTGATATGACTGGTTTTGAAGTAGATAATATTGTTATTGAAGATGATGGCGGTGTTATATATAATGATGATGCTGATGATTCTGCCAATAATAATACTATGATTCCATCAGGTGAGGTTTGGGAAGCACAATTTTATGATTATTTATCTTGCACGGACGCACGTCCTGGTGCTTGTGGATCATGGGAATGGTATGAACCAGGTTTAGCATTTAATGGTAATGTATTACATGATATTTCTCATTTAGCAGGTAAAGATGTGATTATCAAATTTTCATGCCGTTATGATGATAATGATGATGGTGGCTCAGGTACAGGACTTTTTATAGATGATTTTATTATTTATAAAGAATCTTCAGGTAACTTTCCACCTCCTGGAAATTTAACTGCTGAAGCAGGTGATGAGGAAGCTCATTTACAATGGCAAGATATGAATATATCAGGAGATTTTGATTATGATTGGACCAATATGGAAGATGGTTATATGTATTCTATATACATGGAATCAGGATTTGGTTATGCTGGTCAGAAATTTGATGTAGCAGGTGAAGCTACTATAAATTCTATGCAGGTATATAGTTCAATGTCAGCTGCTGCAACAACTAATATTTTAGGCTTTAGTAAGCAAGGAGCATTGTTTAATTCTAGTCCTGATTATACAGAGTATAATGTAGAGCTTCAACCTGGTTGGAATACTATTGATCTATCAGCTTTAGGCTGGACATTTAATAATGGTTTTATTCTTGCATACGAATTTACTGGCCAAGATGTATTTATGGCTACTTTAGATGATACTGCAGTTCCTTCTTCAAATAGTATGGTAAGTTTTGGTGGAGGTTCATGGGGCTCTTGGTCTGAATCTGCATCAGATGGTGGTTTATCTGATGGAGAATGGGCTATTCGTGCAAATGTTACCTTAGCAGGCGCTAATGTAACTTATAATGTTCAAAGAGATGGAGTGCAAGTTGCTTCAGGTCTTGATACTTATATGCACACAGATGGAGGTCTTGTTAACAACTCTGTATACACATATACAGTCTCTGCAACTTATTCTGATGGAACAGAATCAGATCCATCTGAATCAGTAGAGGTGACACCTCAAGCTCAAACAGTTCACCAAGAATCTTATGATGATGGCACCGCTGATACTGGATGGAATCCAGATGGAAGTGGTCAGTTTGCGGCTGTACGTTTTGCAGCTCATGATATGGGCGAACAATTGATTAGATTTCACTGGTATCAAGAAGGTGACGGCGGAGCTTTCTATATTAAAGTATGGGAAGATGATAATGGCTTACCAGGCACTGAAGTGCTTAGTGTAGTTCAAGTAGCTGGAAATGTTGATGGCTGGAATGTAAGAGACCTAGTTTCAGAAAATCTTGATGTAACCTGTGATTTCTGGATTGGCATGAAACGTTTCTCATCATCTATGCCAATTGGTGTTGATACAGATTCTTCATCAGGAAATTCGTATAGTTCTGATGATGGGTCAGCATGGAATATGGTTGAAGGTAATGTGATGTTTATGGTTGATATTGATGCAGGCGAAGATGGCGGAATGCCATGTGAAGGCTCATTAGATAATGTAGACGATATGATTCCTTCTATATTTGAGGTATCAAATGCATATCCTAACCCTTTTAATCCTTCAACAGCAATAGATATTAATATTCCTGAAGCAGGGATGTTAAATGTTGGAGTTTATAATTTAAAAGGACAGTTAATGTCAACTCTTATGAATAAAAATGTATATCCTGGCTCTTACTCATTAGCTTGGGATGCATCTAATCTAACTAGTGGATTATATATTTTCTCTGTTACTTATGGAGATAAAACATATAATCAAAAAGTTACACTAGTTAAATAGATGAAAAATATGTTTTTAAAAAATGCAATTATAACTCTGAGCCTCCTTATTGGAGGCTCAGAGTTTCTGTTATCAAACAATCAAAGTGAAACTACTTTTTTATTTGCGTTAAAACACAGCGTACAACCTTTAAATATTTCAAAAAATAATGATATATTATTAGTTGATAATTCATCTATTCAAGATTTTATTAATACACATAACGTAGCAGATATAGAGTTATGGTTATCAGGAACTAATGAAAATGATTATGATGGAGATATTTATTTAAATAGAATCTATAGAGTATATATAGGTCAAAACAGATCAGATATAACTCACTTAATTTCAGTTATGGATGCTAAAACTGAAACAATATATGCAGAACCAGAATATTTAAGAAAGCCTTTATATACCCCTAATGACCCTGCATTTGATCAGCAATGTAGTATGCCAGCGGTCAAAGCAATACAGGCTTGGGATTTTTGGGATATTCCAGATGTAATGCCTGGTTCTGGCCAAGAAATTTTGCTTGCTTCTGTTGACACAGGAGTAGATTATACGCATCCGGATTTAGTTGAAAGTATTTGGGTAAATCAAGGAGAAATTCCATCTTATATTACCGATGATGAAGAATTATTTCCAATTCTTGATAGTAATGGTGATGGTATTGTTTCTTCTATAGAATTGACTGGGCAGCTTCTGGCAGACTTAAATGAAGATGGGATAGTTAATCTAAAAGACATTTTTGTTGAAGGATCTCCTTTTTTAGATTATTTAGATAATGATGGAAATGGTTATGAAGATGACTTAATTGGTTGGGACCCGGCTGGTAAATGGGGTAATTTTGATCCAGATCCAGACCCCTTTCCAAAAACAGATGGTGTTGCAACTGATGGTGGAACTTGGGCGCATGGTTCTCATGTTGCAGGTATTTTATCTGCCACATCTGATAATGGTGTTGGTATGGCTTCTACTGTATTTAATGGAAAAATTATATCCGTTAAAACATCTACAGATGGAACAAATACCGATGACCCAGGAATAAGTAATGGGTATGATGGAATTTTATATGCCGCTAAAGCTGGTTTTTATGCAGGCACGTTTACTATTATTAATAATAGTTGGGGTGGAGGAGGATATTCAAATAGTGAGCAGACTGTTGTAAATACAGCTCATAATACTTATGGTGGGATAGTAATTGCTGCAGCTGGTAATGGAGATGATAATGGCGGTAGCGGCGGTGAAGAGTATAGTTCTCATTATCCATCAAGTTATGAAAATGTAATTTCAGTATGTGCCATTGGATGTAATGGAGATTGGGGAGGATGGGCGACCTATCATCCAACAGTTGATTTAGCAGCGCCTGGAGAAAGTATTTATAGTGCAATTATTGGAAATGGATATGCCTCTTGGATGGGTTCATCTATGGCTAGTCCAAATGCCGCTAGTTGTATAGGCCTACTTCAAGCTTATTACCCTGATATGGATAATGATCAGCTTATTGATCGTATTTTAAATACAGCAGATCGTTTTATTTATGACCGTAATC
>Ga0163108_10003049_pt1 | contig 11984 bp, 9 predicted proteins | sample Fk1155metaG_FD_109644 | JGI IMG/M metagenome (GOLD analysis project Ga0163108, IMG submission 109644) | Marine microbial communities from the Central Pacific Ocean - Fk160115 155m metaG | ecosystem: Environmental > Aquatic > Marine > Oceanic > Photic zone | place: The Central Pacific Ocean...
CTCAGATGAAGATTATAATAAAGCTATTGCTGACCTGACTGAGTTATCCGCTCATTTACAAAATAATTCTTTAAGTAGTGAATCAGCCATAAATGCGAGTAAGGAAAGAATAGAGGAGGTCGATACTGCACGGGCGGCAAAAAGGGGTATTGATGAAATAAACAACGATAATGAAACAGAAGAGAATATATTGGCATTCTATATAACTGCTCCGATTAATAATCAATTTAATGGCACAGCTATTAAAAAAATATTAACTGATATTGGAATGATATATGGAGATATGAATATTTTTCATTATTACGAAAACGATATAGCAGGTAATTATGATAGAGATGTAAAACTGAAAAATAAGAATGTTGGCAAGCCTCTTTTTAGTGTTGCAAATATGTTTGAGCCTGGCACATTTACTATAGAAATGGATAAATTAAAAACAAAGGGTATTATAGTTTTTATGTATGAGATAGATTCAATTAATAGGTATAAAATATTCGAAAGTATGTTTTTCTCAAATGTACAACGTATAGCAGAATATCTTGGTGGTGAAATAAAAACTTCAGAGCATAAATTGCTTGATGTCACTTTACTTCAATCTATTAGAGAAAAATTAAGATCATATGCAATGAAAGACTTTTTGAAAAATGAACCTAAATGAATCTAGAACAAGCTAGAAGGGGAGCAGAACAACTCCGTAAAATAATCTCAGATCATAACTATCAGTATCACGTTTTAGATGATCCTGAAATTACTGATGCTGAGTATGACAAATTATTTAATAAATTAATTCAAATTGAAGAAGAGTTTCCTAATTTAATTACGCCGAATTCTCCAACACAAAGAGTTGGCGCTAAACCATTATCCGAATTTAAAGAAGTTAAGCATGCAGTTTCAATGCTATCTTTAGCAAATGCATTTGATGAAGATGAAATGGCACGTTTTTATGATCGTGTAAAAGGTAAATTAGAAGATAAAGATTTGGTATTTAGTGGCGAAACAAAATTTGATGGATTAGCTGTTAGTATTCTCTATAAGAAAAGTCATTTGGAAATAGCATCTACTCGTGGCGATGGTTATATCGGAGAAGATATAACTCAGAATATAAGAACTATATCGCAAATACCTTTGACTTTGGTTGGTAAGAATATTCCAGAGAAATTAGAAGTAAGGGGAGAGGTATTTATTAAGCGTAAAGATTTTTCAGATTTAAATAGGAGACAAAAAAAAGATAATCAAAAAGTTTTTGCAAACCCAAGAAATGCAGCTGCTGGGAGTTTACGACAACTTGATCCAAAGATAACTTCAAAAAGACCGTTATCTTTTTGTGCCTATGGGATTGGTGATTACAAAGGATCTTTGAAATTATCTGAACACACACAAGTATTAAATCAACTTCAACACTGGGGGCTACCTATTTCATCTGAATTTCAAACACTCAAAGGATTAGAGATGTGTTTAGAATATTATAAAGAAATTTCCAATAAGAGATCAGAATTAACTTATGATATAGACGGTGTTGTTTTTAAAATTAATAGCATCAATCAACAGAAAATTTTAGGATATGTGTCAAGATCGCCCCGTTGGGCTATTGCCTACAAATTTTCCCCACCAGAAGAAATAACTCAACTAATCGATATAGAGGTACAAGTTGGCCGAACCGGGACGATAACACCTGTAGCACGACTAATACCTGTTAATGTTGCTGGAGCTAATATAACAAACGCAACTTTACACAATCTTGACGAAATTAACAGAAAAGACATTAAGATCGGGGATTGGGTCTATATTCGTCGTGCCGGAGATGTTATTCCCGAAGTAGTACGGGTAATAAAAGAAAAACGCGAAAACGTAAAAGAATTCAAAATGCCATTGATATGTCCAGTATGCGGATCTGACATAAAAAGGCAGAAAGGTAAGGCTGTATTTGTTTGTATGGGAGGGTTATCTTGTGCCGCGCAAAAGATTCAAGCGATTCTTCATTTTGCATCACGTAAGGCAATGAATATTGATGGGCTCGGTGAAAAGATAGTGATCCAACTTACAGAAAATAAATTAATAAATAATATTTCTGATCTTTTTTTACTAGAGCAAAAGCAGCTTATAAAATTAGATAGAATGGGGGAAAGATCAGCGGATAATATTATACAGGCTCTAGAAAAATGCCGTTCTACAACACTAGCTAAATTTATTTATGCTCTTGGTATTCCTGAAGTTGGAGAAACTACAGCACGATCATTAGAAAACCATTTTCATACGCTTGAGCGCATACAAAAATCACCAATTGACGAACTAGAAAGCATCCCAGACATTGGACCGATAGTTGCTAGAAATATCGAAAGTTTTTTTGCTCAAGAAAATAATCTAAAGATTATTAAAAAATTGATATCACATGGAATTAATTGGGATAGTATTCAAATTAGCGCAAAAACACCTTTTAATGGATTATCTTTTGTAATCACAGGTTCTTTAGAAAAGATGACACGGGAAAATTCAAGAGATATATTGATTTCATTGGGAGGTAAAGTGACATCTAGTGTGTCAAAGAATACCGATTACCTTATATATGGTAATAATCCTGGCAGTAAGTATGAGAAGGCTAACGAACTAAATGTAAATAAGATTGATGAAAGGTCATTTTTAAAAATGATAAGAAAAGAAGGGGTTAAATATTAATTAATCTGCGTTTCTGTAATCACATTATTTCGACCAGAATTCTTTGCCTTATACAACAAATTATCAGCACGTTCGATAAATTTTATTGAATTATCTTTATCGTGTAGTTCAACAAGCCCTATAGATAATGAGGTTTTTATTTTTACTCCATTGCAGCTAAAATCTTCTTCACTAATATTTTCTTTAATACGATTAGCAAGAATATTTCCACCATTAAGTGATGTATTTCTAAGGATTATACAAAACTCATCACCGCCATAACGAAATACAAGATCGCTTCTGCGCATAAACTCTATTAATTTCTGCGCTATACTATTGAGTAATATATCACCTGTATTATGACCAAAACTGTCATTTATTTTTTTGAAGTTATCTAAGTCTAACATCATTAATAAAAGTTTTTGCTTGTAACGTTGGGCGAACTCAATTTCCTGTTCGATAATTTTATCAAACAACATTCTATTACTTAATTTTGTTATTGGATCAATACTAGCATTAGTGATGGCTTGTCTAAAAAGCAATGAATTTGTTATTGGATAGATCAAGAGTGATATAAGATCTTCAATTTTTTCAATTTCAGATTCAGTAAATATTTTTTTCTTCGATATTATTAGTGTCCCAAGATTCTTGTTATTTAACTGAAGATCATACGTTAATTTTTCCTGAATTATTTTACCTATATTTATATTTATTTTTTCATCTGGATTTTTATAATTTAAGTAATCATGGAAAATATGTCTTTTTAGTTCGTCATCGAATAGTTCGATAAGTACATTTATATCCAGCGTTTTTTGTAAAATAAATAGAGTATTTAAGGATTCATTAGATAAATTGGTAATATTATCAGCTGATGAAATTATTTTATTTGATATTTTTTGCATTAAAATATTTTGCTTAATAGTTCTTATTATAGAATTATTTTTTTATGCTGCCTCATCACTTTTTACCGTATTTTTAGTTCTTATAATTGTATTTTTTAAGGAATTGATATTATCCATAGCAGGAAAATCAGCCGTGTAATGTAAGCCTCTACTTTCTTTCCTTTGTAAGGCTGACTCAATAATTAGCTCAGCAACTGTTGCTAAGTTTCTGAGCTCAATAAGATCTTTTGTTATTCTAAAATTTCCATAATATTCAGAAATTTCAGATTGCAATAGTTTTACCCTATGGTTCGCCCTGTGTAATCTTTTTGTTGTTCTAACAATTCCAACATAGTCCCACATAAATCTTCTAATTTCATCCCAATTATGACTCACAACAACTTCTTCATCAGAGTCTGTGACGCGACTTTCATCCCACTCAGATATTTTTTCAGGCATTTTTGTTTCAGGTAATGTTTGTTTTATATGTTTAAATGCGGAATGAGCAAAAACAAAACACTCTAATAGTGAATTACTCGCCATTCTATTCGCGCCATGCAATCCGGTATAGCTAACTTCTCCAATTGCGTAAAGTCCCGGAATATCAGTCTGACCATTTTTATTAACTATTACACCACCACACGTGTAATGGGCAGCAGGGACTACTGGAATTGGGTCTGTTGCTATATTAATACCCAACTCTAGACAACGTTTAAAAATATTTTGAAAATGTTGTTAAACAAATTCCTTAGATTTATGAGATATATCTAAATAAACACAATCGGATCCCAATCTTTTCATTTCATAATCAATTGCTCTGGCAACAATGTCCCTAGGAGCAAGCTCTTGACGGCTGTCATAACGTTCCATAAAATTATTACCGTCATTTAAAATTAGTTTTGCACCTTCACCACGTAATGCCTCAGATATTAAAAATGATTTTGCCATAGGATGATAAAGGCACGTAGGATGGAATTGAATAAATTCCATATTTACTATACGACAACCAATACGAGATGCCATTGCAATACCATCTCCGGTACAACTATCTGGATTACTCGTATATAAATAAACTTTGCCCGCACCACCTGTCGCTAAAACAACATTTCGGGCTCTAAAAACTTTAACATTCTTTTCTGCATCGTCAAGAACGTAGGCTCCAATGCAACGAGATTTATCTTTTAAGAATTTATTACTGATAATTAAATCAACAGCTATGTGATGTTCAAATAATTCAATATTTTTATGCTGCCTTACTCTTGATTCAAGCGTAGTTTCGATGGCTTTGCCAGTTGCATCTGCTGCATGAATCACCCGTCGATGGCTATGCCCACCTTCTCTATGGAGATGAAAAGTTGATGACGATTTAGAAGGGTCATTCGACCGAGTAAAATCAACCCCCATATCAACTAGCCAGCCAATACTTTCTTGAGCGTGCTTAACGACAAAATGGACAATTTCAGGGTCGCATAATCCAACGCCCGCTGCTAAGGTGTCTTGCACGTGAGATTCAATTGAATCATGTTTATCTAACGCAGCAGAAACGCCACCTTGCGCGTAAAAGGTAGCGCCTTCTATTAGGGCGTTTTTAGACAGAACGGCTACATTTGAATGATCGGCAAGCTTAAGAGCCAAACTGAGGCCAGCGGCACCGCTACCAATTATCAAAACGTCGTATTCTAGTTGGTCATGCATATTAAGTTAAGGTAATATATTTATTTCTTTGTCTAACTCTTTGATTATATACTATTAATATATCCAGTATATCTATCTATAAAATTTTTAAAGTTTTTCAATATTAACATGCGAAATACTAGCACACGAGGAGGGGCCTAATGGCCGAAAATATTACAGACAAAGAGATTATAGAGCGTGTAAAAAACGGCGACAAAAATGCCTACGATCTTCTTGTACTTAAGTATCAACAACGTGTCATTAATCTCATATCTAGATTTGTTAAAAATCATAGCGATGCATTAGATGTTTCGCAAGAAACTTTTATAAAAGCATATAGGGCATTACCCAATTTTCGTGGAGAAAGCGCTTTTTATACTTGGCTGTATCGAATTGCTGTAAATACAGCTAAAAACCATCTAACTGTACAATCACGTAAAATCACAAAAAGTGATTATGATGTCACTGATATTGAACAAATTGAAGGTAATATGAGTCTAACCGAGCAGACGACACCAGAAAGCTTATTACATAAAGACGAATTACAGGAAACAGTGCTTAAGACTATCGAAAATTTACCTGAGGATTTAAAATCTGCGATTATGCTTAGAGAAATAGAAGGGTTAAGTTACGAAGAGATAGCCGGCGTAATGGATTGCCCTGTAGGGACAGTCAGGTCAAGAATATTTCGTGCTCGCGAAATGATTGATAGTAAAATTAAACCATTATTAGAGAACTAAATAAATAAAAGGTAAACAGTAACAATGCAAAGAAACAATAATGAAGCTCTATCAACACTAGTTGATGGTGAGCATGGTAAAAATAAAGATATTTTAGAAGATCTTGTTCGTGATGATGCTATGAAAGGAGTATGGAAACGCTACCATCTAATTGGAGACTGCCTTCGAGGCAATTTACCAGAAAAAATTTATAATAATTTTATAATAGAAGTAAACCAACACCTTAAGAATGACCCCGCAATTATTTCACACAAAAGAGCCAAACAATTTAAACGAGAACCTATTATTGGTTTTGCAATTGCTGCTTCAGTCGCTGCTCTGGCAATACTAGGCGTTCAACACAAAAATAATATATCGTCAACTGAAATAAAAGATACTGTTGTTATGAATGAGAGTATAATTGATTCTAAGTTAGAAACATTTAGTTTTCCTGAAACTCATATCCGTCCCGCATCTGACAAACAATCGACTCAATTTCATTTAATCACAGAAAAACGACTGAACAATTATTTAATTAATCATAGTAAATATAAACATAATATTAAAATGAACAGCGTATTGCCTTATGCTCGAATTGTTACGATTGAGTCGGAAGAGTAGTTTTTTCTTGTGAAATTTCCATATCTATTTAGTCTAATTTTTTATATCTGCATCCATTCAATATTTGCTCGCGCAGATAATATTGCACCAGATCCAAAAATCTTAATCGCTGAAATGTCTAATGCAACAACCGAATTAAATTATGATGGAATTTTTGTTTATCGATACGACAAACAGATTGATAAAATGAGGATTATTCATAAAAAAAATAGTAACGGTGATGTACATGAACGTCTAGTTTTGTTAACAGGCAATAAAAGAGAAATTATAAGAGATAATGATAGAGTTAAATATTTTTTTCCAGAAAATAAAGTCGTCATTATCGAGAAAAGTAAGTCAGGGCAATTAATTTCATCCCATATTCCTGATACGATTCAATCAATTTCAAAATTTTATGCCTTCGATATTGTGGGCCAAGGCCGTATTGTAGGGTTAAATGCCTGGATAGTGAATATTAGACCAATTGACAGATTCCGATATGGCTATCAACTTTGGATTGATAAGGAATCAAAATTATTGCTTAAATCTAAACTTAAAAATTTCCAGGGAGTGACACTAGAACAAATAATGTTTACTCAGTTAGATGTGTTAGGAAATATAGATGATATGTTATTAAAGCCATCATTTAGTTCTAAAAACTTTACTTTGATTAATAATATTAATGATAAAACTAGTGCTTATAATGTTTCTAGAAAAAAATGGAAGCCTTCATGGATACCTAAGGGTTTTTTAATGAGCGAATACTCAATAGATCCTATGCCAACTAGCGCAATACCTGTAGAGCATTTTATTTATTCAGACGGACTTGCCACAATTTCAATTTATGTTGAAAAGCTCAATAAACAACAACCAATAAGGACAGGAACAACCAATTTTGGCGGAGTTAACACATATTCGTTATCAACTGATGGTTATCAGATAACGGCTATCGGAGAAGTTCCAAAAACAACTGTTCAGTTAATTGTAAATTCTGTGAAATCATCTCCGTAACAATCAATTAAATAAAGGTATAAAGATATGCAGGAAAGACTATTGAGAAATTTCTTTGTTTTCTATTTATATATCTGTGGGAATTTAGCGTATTCACAATCACTTCCTGACTTTACGTCCCTTGCTGAGAAAAATTCAGCAGCAGTTGTTAATATCAGTACCAGCTCAAAAGTTTCAGGTAATGCATCACCCCAGGGTTTTAATATGCCTGATATTCCTGAGAATAGTCCATTTTATGATTTTTTTAAAAAATATTTTGGTGATATACCAGAGGGCCATGGTCAGTCTCAAGAACGTTCGTCATTAGGCTCTGGTTTTATAATCTCAAAAGATGGGTATGTCATAACAAATCATCATGTTGTAAAAGATGCGGATGAAATTATTGTAAGACTTAATGATAGAAGAGAGTTTATTGCTGAATTAGTTGGTTCAGACGCAAGAAGTGATATAGCTGTTTTGAAAGTTGAAGGAGAGAAATTACCTTTTTTAAAACTTGGTGATTCATCTAAAGTTAGCGTTGGGGAATGGGTGCTAGCGATTGGCTCTCCTTTTGGTTTCGATTACTCGGTTACCGCTGGTATCATCAGCGCTATTGGACGTAGTTTACCGAATGAAAACTATGTTCCTTTTATACAAACAGACGTAGCAATTAATCCTGGAAATTCAGGTGGTCCCTTATTTAATCTTGATGGCGAGGTCATTGGAGTTAATTCACAAATATATAGTAGAACTGGTGGTTTCATGGGTTTATCGTTTGCGGTTCCAGTTAATGTTGTTGAAAATGTTTATGAACAGTTAAAAGGGAAAGGGCGTGTTTCAAGAGGTTGGTTAGGTGTGTTAATTCAAGATGTAACTCGAGAATTAGCTGAATCTTTCGATATGACACATCCACATGGAGCACTAATTGCAAAAGTTTTGCCTAATGGGCCTGCGGAAATAGGCGGTATTGAAGTTGGTGATATAATCGTAAAATTTAATGGGAATAATATTAGTTTCTCTTCCGATTTGCCTCCTTTAGTCGGCGGAACATTAGTTGGTAGTACTGTATCAGTAGATATTATACGTCGTTCCAAGCCTAAAAAAATTGAGATTAAAATACTTGAATTACCCACTGACGATCAAATGGCAGCTAAAAATTCAGCTAACAAACCAGATTCTTTAAAAAACCCCTTGAATATAGTTGTTAAGAGTTTAACGGAAGAGCAAAAGAAACAAATTGATATTTACGATCACGGTGTTCTAGTTGAAGATATTTCCTCTGGTCCAGCGCAAGAATCAGGTATACGTAGAGGTGATGTGCTCCTTCTTTTAGACAACATAAAGATAAAGAATGTTGAGCATTTTAATAAATTGGTTAAACAATTACCAAAAGAACGATCAATATCAGTATTGATTCAAAGAAGAGATGGTCCAGTTTTTTTAGCTTTGAAGTTAGAAAAATAATCAAGATAGTATATTATTTTTATCAGTATCAAGATTTTTATGCATATACTGATTGGATATATTTCTATGATTTCGTTTAAAGCCTGACTGATATCGTATAGAATCCCGCCATTTGCATAATCTTTAAAATATTAGTAACTAATGATGCCAATGGAACATATACGAAATTTTTCAATTATTGCTCATATCGATCACGGTAAATCTACATTGGCCGATCGATTCATCCAGATCTGCGGGGCATTAACTGAGAGAGAAATGGAGGATCAGGTATTAGACTCTATGGATATTGAACGTGAACGTGGAATTACAATAAAATCCCAAAGCGTTACCCTTAATTATGAGAAAGAAAATGGAGAAAAATACCAATTAAATATTATTGATACTCCTGGGCATGTTGATTTTAGTTATGAAGTTTCTCGATCATTAGCTGCGTGTGAAGGCGCGTTACTCGTTGTTGATTCTGCTCAAGGCGTTGAAGCTCAAAGTGTTGCGAATTGTCATACTGCGATAAACAATAGTTTAAAAGTTTTACCCGTATTAAACAAAATTGACTTACCATCGGCTGAACCAGAACGTGTTATTTCTGAAATTGAAGAAATAATAGGAATTAGCGCAGAAGATGCTTTAAAAGTTAGTGCAAAATCTGGAAAAGGTATTGCTGAATTACTAGACCAATTGATAGAACTGATTCCTCCTCCTTCTGGAAATAAGAATAATCCTCTTAAAGCACTAATAATTGATTCTTGGTTTGATAATTACCTTGGGGTTGTGTCATTAGTTAGAGTTGTTGATGGGCAACTTAGCATTGGGGATAAAGTTAGAGTTATGTCGTCAGAACGGGATTTTCTTGTTGACCAACTGGGGGTATTTACACCAAAGCGTAGCCCTAAAAAATCACTACTTACCGGTGAGGTTGGCTACGTAGTTGCAGGAATTAAAGATATTGATGGAGCTCCAGTTGGTGATACCCTAACATTAAGTAATTCCCCGGCATCTGAAGCCTTACCAGGATTTCAAACTATAAAACCACGCGTATTTTCAGGTCTTTTCCCTATCGATTCGGCTGATTATGAATCATTTAGAGAAGCATTATCGAAATTAAAATTAAATGATGCCGCGTTACATTTTGAGCCAGAAACATCACAAGCTCTTGGTTTTGGTTTCCGATGCGGGTTTCTTGGAATGTTACATATGGAAATTATTCAGGAGCGTTTAGAGAGAGAATACAATCTCAATTTAATAGTAACTTCACCAACAGTTGTCTACGAAGTAGTTACAATGGATAAATTAGTTATTAATATTGATAATCCTGCTAAATTACCTCCTATAAATAAAATTTTAGAGCTAAGAGAGCCCATAATTGCGGCTGATATTCTTGTTCCGCAAAAATATTTAGGAAATGTTATAACCCTTTGTATTGAAAAACGTGGAATACAGAGAAAATTACAGTATTTGGGTAGTCAGGTATCATTAACATTTGAAATGCCAATGAGCGAAGTAATATTAGATTTTTTTGATAGACTTAAATCAGTTAGTAGGGGATTTGCATCTTTTGACTACACTTTTTTAAAATATGAAGCAGCTAATTTAGTTAAACTTGAAATACTTATTAATAATGAATACGTAGATGCATTATCATTTATTGTGTACAAAGATTCTTCACAAAATAAAGCCCGCGCTCTTACTGAAAAAATAAAGGAATTTATTCCTCGCCAAATGTATGATGTTGCAATCCAAGCAGCTATCGGTTCTAAAATTCTTTCTAGGCAAACAGTAAAAGCAATGAGAAAAAATGTAACAGCAAAATGTTATGGTGGAGACATTACTCGAAAACGTAAACTTTTGGAAAAACAAAAAGCTGGAAAAAAACGTATGAAACAATTTGGTAGCGTAGAAATTCCCCAAGACGCTTTTATGGCAATTCTACATGTAGGGAAAAATAAATGAATTTTGAGTTACTATTACTCACCTTAACAGGGATTAGCGGTTTAATTTGGCTGATTGATTATTTTGTATTCAAATTTAAAGGACATCATTTTTATGAAAAGATTGACGAGAATAACCAAAAAAAACAATCTTTTTTTGTTGAGCAGACTATATCATTTTTTCCTATTTTTTTAATAGTTTTAGTTTTACGTTCATTTATTTTTGAGCCATTCAAAATACCGTCGGCCTCAATGATGCCGACTCTATTGATTGGTGATTTTATACTAGTAAATAAATATGAATATGGCCTGCGTTTACCCGTTATTCATAATAAGTTCGTTGATAATAATGCTCCAAAAAGAGGTGATGTTGTAGTGTTTCGTTACCCTGAAAACCCAAAAATACCTTACATCAAAAGAATTATTGGATTGCCAGGTGACAAAATTGCTTACTATGATAAAACACTATATATCAATGATATATTAGCCGAACAAACAGTGGGTAAGGTATATCCAGCATATGGTTCAGGATTAACGATGAGTGGTTCTCTACTAATCTCAGAAGATCTTGGTAATATTGAGCATGAAATCTTAATCGATCCTGAGAGAAGTTCTCTAGAGTTTGAGACAATAGTGCCAGATTCTCATTATTTAGTTCTTGGGGATAATAGAGATAACAGTAAAGATAGCCGATATTGGGGGTTTGTGCCTGAAGAAAATCTAGTTGGCCGGGCCTTTCTATTATGGATGAATTGGGACTTGAAGAGTAAAGATGTTGTAAATTTTCAACGAATTGGTAAATTTATAAAATAAATTTAAAAAGAGAGTAAAAGAATATGAAATATCTATCAAAAAATCAAAAGGGGATGACGTTTCTCGGAATATTAATGATATTTGCCATGTTAGGTTGCTTTTTCCTTTTTGGGTTAAGGGCATTCCCAGTCTACACTGAATACTTTGCTATGAAACAGTCGATGAAAGCAGTTGCAAATCAGCCATTATCAAAAAGGCCAAATACTCGTCAAGTACGGGTATTGTTATTAAGAAATTTAGACCTTAATAGTGTTTATAAATTTAATCAG
>Ga0163108_10003054_pt1 | contig 11975 bp, 5 predicted proteins | sample Fk1155metaG_FD_109644 | JGI IMG/M metagenome (GOLD analysis project Ga0163108, IMG submission 109644) | Marine microbial communities from the Central Pacific Ocean - Fk160115 155m metaG | ecosystem: Environmental > Aquatic > Marine > Oceanic > Photic zone | place: The Central Pacific Ocean...
CCATACTTACATACGCCTCTACAGCAGCGGTGGCTGGGCAGTCGGAAGATCCAGACTCTTGGGCGACGGGTTCGGGAGGGGGAGCATTAGCTCTTATTAACCCGGTAAACTACTGGAGAGGCTGGGGATCAGATAAACACCTACAGCTTCTGTCTAGAGGCGAGGACATCGTTAGCCTCCGAGAAGAGCTTAACCTCCGGAAATTACAGGCAGCGTCTTACTTGCTAGACGGCGCGGAGTCTATGGGTCTCGTATCCCCGGAGACCAACAAAACGGGACAAAACCTAGCGGAGTTCCTTTCCGGCTTTAGTTTGGCTCTAATAGATCCGGACGTGTTTTCTCTTATGACTTTCGGTACGGGCAAGCTAGCCAAGCTACAAAAAGTGGGTAAGATAGGGGATGCGTTGGGTACATCTTCAAGGGCACACGTTATCCGCAGAATGGATAGAGCCGAAGAGGCTGGCGAGCAGTTAGCCAACTTGGCCCTATCTGGGGAGCGGGATACCTTTGCTCTTAGTAATGACGTAGATAAGATCTTAGGTTCCGTCGATTACGAACAGCAGCAAGTAGCCCTAAAAATTGCTAGAGCTATGATAGCCAGTGATCCCAAGGCATCTAAGGCTACAGAGGCCATCTTTGAGGGAAGGTTAGCTAAAGCGACACCGCGAGGAGAGGTTAGGTCGAAGGCCAAAGCCGCACGGCTGTACGGCCAAGAGGTGGTGGGAAAGGTAACAAGCAGGGTAGAAGGAGAGCAGACCAGCACGCTAAAGGCAGCACGAAAGAAGCAGGAGACCCTAAAAGCAAAAGACACCGCCGAACTGCGGGCAGCCAGAAAGGGCAAGAAGGGAGTAGTAACTGCCCGTAAAATAGGTAACGATATAGAGGCCTACAAGAAAGCACAGCTAGAGGACATGTGGGCAGCAAGCCAACTATCAGACCTAAGAACGCAAAAACGTATAGTGTCTCGGCTAAAAAACATGACTAGGGCGTCTAAAGGTGTGGAGAGGTCTGACGAGGCTATACACACGTCCCTAAAGGAATCTGCAGAGAAGATACATGCAGCACGGCAGAAAATGCAGGAAGCATTTACGGAGACTCCCAAACCTCGGGGAGGTCACCATACTGGCGCTGGTCCACAAACAAAAAAGTATGCCGAAGCCCAGAGAGAGTACAACCTAGCGACTTCCCAGTTCCGCAGGGCGGCTATGGAGGCGTCTACAAAAGCGGGGAACGACGCAGAGAGATTCCTTGATGAGCTTATAGCGGGAGCAACCCAAGTCCAAAAGAACACAACCAAGAGACTAGCGGACACGACGGCAAAGATAAATGCTAGGGGCACCTTCAAGGTAAACCCCAAAGAGCACACTGACCTAGTGACTGCCCTATTGAAGAACGCACCACATGCCTTAGAGGAGCGGGCACTTATATCGGCCCTAGCTGTAGCCTTTAAAGAGCAGGCAGCAGCCTACAAGAAGCTGAGCGCCTTTATCGGAGAAACCCCAGAAGCAAGAAGCGCGTTCTCCTGGACACGTACAGGCGGAGCATCCAAAGCAGCAGAGCTTTATAGGAAGGCGCACCCAGAGCGAGCCGATGACCTTATGGCGCTCTCCATTGGCCGACCCGCCGAGGTAGGAATCAAGGGATTTAAGACAACAGAGGAACTAGGAGAAAAAATAAAAGAACTCAAAACTTCTAGGAAAGTCGCAGAGTTTATAGCCAAAAACGCAGAGGACGCATCTTATAGAGAGATAGCTAAAAGGATACTGGATGAGTTACCGGACGATGCACTTATACACGTAGCAGATGAGCTAAACGGCCCCGGTGCCCTAATAAAGGCTGGAGCAGTACAGGCTAGTGATACTCTTAATAGTCTTGCATTAGGCTCCGCAGAGGGTATGTACCAATTCAACCACAAAACCGGTAAAGGCGTTATAATTATTAGGGGTATGGATACGGCGGACGGCAGAACAACAAAAACAGTTCTACACGAATTACTACACGCGGCAACTTTTACTAAAATAAGAGAGGCAAAGAAGCTACCCGGCAGACCAGAGTATAAGGCAATATTTAAGGAGTTCAAGAAAATAAACGGTGCAGTAGTTGAAGATCTTAACGCTAAAATAGAAGCCGGAACTGCGACAGACCTAGAAAAATTCTGGGGTAGAGCAATAACCGGGAATGTTGATGAGTTAGTAGCTTGGGGCTTTACAAATCCAGGGTTTAGGGACTTCCTAAAAACCATAAAGATGCCAGGAGAGGCTAACCAAAGTGTATGGAGTAAGTTCGTAGAAACCATTTCTAGGGTTTTGGGGCTCGATGAGAGAATGTATGGCTCTTCAAAGACAGCCCTAGATAGCCTATTAAAAGCCGTGGACGATTTGATAGATCTACCGGCACCCGCAACTAAGGCCGCACCTAAAGAACTCGGAGCCGAGTCCATATCTAAAATGGCCGCACCTGCCGCACCCCCCCGGTCGTGGAGGACGAGGCTCGGAACCGATTTTGATATTACATATACGGGTTTTAAGGGGATAAGAGACCGTTCCGAGCTTAGAGATAAGTTAAAGGAGTTGGGTAGTATACATAAAGTGGCAGAGTGGGCAGCACAGAATGCTGAAGATCCCGTATTGAAGAATATAGCACAAAAACTAGCTGAAGTTGTGCCAAAGGATCCCCAAGCCAAAGTTATACTGGTGGACCGGGCAGGGTCTGGTCCTGGAACCGGTGCCTATCACGAACTGGAAGGTGCCTTAGGCCACTCAAAATGGCGTCAGCGACCAGCATCCACCGAGGATATAAAGTCCCAAGCTCCAACGGGGTGGAATCGGCCCCCACTTGGATACTCCAGCGAAGTCGTTCTTAGTGCACTAGACCCCCACACTACCCGAGGTATCCACGGGCGCGGAGAATCCGCTTTTAAGGGACTTACTGCCGAGACAATATTACATGAGATATTACATGTGGCCACCCAAGAGCAGGTAAGTATAGCCTCTGCGGGTGCGCTGGACCTGTCGGTCTTGGGCCTTGCAGTTGGACCTAAGGCACCAGAACTAGCCCATGCCTATAGGCGTCTTGAGAAAATAGCAGATGCAGTTTACCCTACATCTAAGTACGTAGCGAAGAAGTGGGTAGTAGATGCTGCTAAGCGCATGGAGGAGGTGGTTTTCTCTCCAGAGCTTACAGATGACGTTTTTTCAGAGACGATGTCACGGGGGCAGCGCCTGATGTGGAGTGCAAAGTACAGACCGCACGTCGATGAGGGACTTCCTACTGAGTTGGTAGGCAAAGCAGCACACGTTAGAGCGCGAGACATAGTTAAACTTAGGGAGGAAATAGCTTTTACGTTGGAACACTTAAGGGGCGAACTTCGGATGCCGGGTGGGCCTGTGTATGTGATGAAGAACAAGCACATCTCGCCGGGTCGGGCGGCGAAGGGGCTCAGTTACCGTATAGGAGAGCTTAATAAACATATTGCGGGATTGGAGGACATAATAAACCCAAAAATTTTCTCAGACGGTACCAAATGGGGAGGCATAGCAGACATACAAAAATTCCTAAAAGCAGCAAAACTCCCCGACACTACGAAGGAGGTACTAGATTTCCACAATACGCTCAAAAATGCCGTTAAAGAATTAAACGTAGCCAGGGAAACGCTAGATAACGCTAAAGAGCTTACCTTCAGGATGGGCCTTATTGGCGGACCCGACGCGATACACACCGGAAAGAGAGGCAAAGATTTACATGAGCTAATAACTTATGGACTAACTAATAAAGTAGTAAGAGACTTTATGAAGACCGTAGTTATGCCTGATAGCAAAGAAACGATTTGGTCCAGCTTAGTGTCTTCCATTATGAAGCTACTAGGGATAAGCCCCACCGAGCCTAACAAGTCAGCCATAGCTGAGCTTATTAGTACTACTGAACAAATAATGGACATCCCCCTGTCCAAAGCCTTAGAGCAGGCTGGACCAGAGGTTGCAAAAGACTGGAGTAAGGGTAGGCTTCCGGGCCTGAGTGCCAGGGAAGATCTCTCTCGGTTGGCTGCAGACGTTCCCACTACAACCGCCGAGGCCCGAAAAGCCAGCGACATGTACATGATCGAGCAGGTAGAGCTTTATAGTGGCTGGGCGGCAAAGGGCGCTAAGTACGGCCAACTTGGAAGGACGTTTAAATTTATCCAGAAGGGCTTAGAAGATGTATGGAACCCCGCGCAGGCGTTGCTGGGTCCTGCGGCTGACGAGGTGCACCAGATAGGTATAGCCCTGTTCGGTCAGGTACGGAAGATGCAGGAGGACATAGTGGGTAAGATGCACCCTGCGGTGGCAAAGGCCGGAAAGGAAGCCCTTAAGCGTGCAGAGGAAGCTGGAAAGTTCGCAGGAAAAGAAGGCGACGAGTTACAGAGGGCGCGAGATTCTGTAGTAGCTGAGGCGGAAGCTAAGGTAGTGTCCTCCTATATTACGTCTTCCAAGTCTATAAACGGTAGTTTAATAAATACCATATTCGGGGAGAAGTCTTTGTGGGATGTGGCTAAGCCCATGCTGCGGGCTTCTTCCGGCATGGGGGATTTAAAAAATGCAGAGATGGCGTTCAACACCCTATATAAGATGTGGCTTCCGGAAGGCACCGAAATTAGCCCGGCCATAGAGGGGTCCCTAGGTAAAGCGGCGCGGTACCTGCTTAAGTACGGAGCCGCCCGCCCGCAACTAACGGGCAAATCTGCCGAGGAGTTGGCGGCCCTACGACAGGCTGGAGATAATATAACCTTTGAACAGTTCTCTGAGGGGATGCGTAAGGCTACCGCGCAGGATCCCCACATAAAAGCGGGCGGTGGAGCGGGCGGTTTTGACAGTAATATAGTCCGAGTAAACTACTTTGCCGTCCAGGCAGTTACCCAAATGGCCCTTATGAACATGGCGTCCACTCGGATTAACAGGGTATTAGCGGACTTCCCACAAGAGTCCATAGAGGCTGCGGTGCGTCTGGCGTCTGGAGATTCCTTAAACCCTGGCCAAGATATGGTCGAGGCCATGCAGGTTTTGAACAAGTTAAAAGTCCCAGGACCCCTAAGAGATCTCGCCACCAGCGCCAACAAGCATTTATTGGTAGGCCTTAAGATGTATTCGGATGGCGACGGATTCAAGGCCATTGTTCCCAGGACATGGATAGATAAGGCATCTGAGCTATTAAGCAATATCGAGAAAACGGCAGAGGCTGCATCACACGACATTAAAAATCCCTGGGAAGTGCAGGGCGTGAAAACGTATCAGGGCATCTATAGGCTTTGGCATACGGCCATCTTAACGGGTCTGTTTATTCCGCGTGCCGCGTACTTCACCAATATATACATAGGAAACTTTAGCCAGATTGTAGCCTCACCAGCGGGCTTTCGGGGAGGGGCTCGCTTCATCGGGGAGTCGGCAAAAGATATCTTTTTGTGGGCACCGCAGGCGCTGGCTAAGCAGACCCCGCTAGGTAAATACGTAGACGAGGCCATGGATAGAATGGCCGCCAAGTTTCCAGGACAGGAGTTTATGTTAGCCTCACCAACTAACGCCCTAATCAATAAGCATATCAGCGAAATGATGGATCCCCGTTTGGGAGACGCCTCTCGCAAAATTATAGGCAAAGGCGGCGAAGAGTTTACCATGGGTGGCCTAAGGCGCAGCGCCGTAGAGCAGGGAATCTACACCTCCTTCGTAAGCGGTTCGGGCCTATCAAATTTAATGCTTAGAACAAACCCAGGGTTCGGCAAAAAGTTTTGGGAGAAACTCACCTCGGGCGGCCGCGCGGCTAAAATCTATGCCGACTTTGCCAATACCTTAGAGCAGCGGCAGCGCGTAGGACTTTTTACGGACCTAGTAGTTAATAAGGGCATGACTCCAGAAGAGGCCGGTAAAATTACTAGAGATGCTTTGTACGATTGGGAAGCGCCCATGACGTACTGGGAGACCCAATTCGCTAAGAGGGTATTTATGTTCTATAACTTTACCCGCAGGGCTATGGGTCAGGCTATGCGTATACTATTAGAGCCTTACACTAAAGCAGCAGACGACACCCTAGCGGAGGGGTTCTTGCGGTCGTCACCCGTTCTTGCTGCCGCGACGGGTAAACCCGCCTACGCAATGGCAAATGTTGCGGCCCTAGAGAAGACGCGCAGAGAGACACATGAGTACATGTCTGACGAGGACACCGCAGCAGAGTACCCCTGGTGGGCCAAGAAGGCCAAGAATAAAATGTTCTTACCCAATACCCCCATGGGAGACCCAAACAAAACCGGAACCCGTGCGTGGAACTACTCCCAAACCTTGGGGCGGGATGTAGACTACAAGGTAATGACAATGCCATCCTTTACGCCCGTGGAGATGATAAACCAGTGGGGAGATATAGCTAGAATACTCGGAGCATATGGTGTAGCAAGCGCGGAAGACGCAACAGCATATATAATAGGGGATCCAAGACGATCCCAAGTAGGGACAGGGGATACCCTTAAGGCCCTCGGTGAGAAATTCGCTGAGCAGGGAGGACCCATATCAGAGGACGCGATGAAGGGGATTATGGCAGGCTGGACAAATGACGAGCAAAGCTACCTACTCGGCGGAGTCAACGTAACGCGGCTATCCGACCGCAAGATACTTGAGTGGCTAAGCCAGGCAGCGCCCTTTATGGACGGGCTATCCTGGGAAGATAAGAAAAACCCAGGCATGGTGAGAACAGACCCAACAACAATGGCGCTACTTAGGGGTGTTCCAGGAATAGCAAACGAGATAAACACCGTTTTCGGGCCATTCCTGGACGTATCGGCTGAGGGTGGAGAGGTTGGCGAGCAGTTAAAAGAGTTCCTACTGTCTTACCTTAACTTCAAAACCTACAGGTACAGCCCAAAGCAGGTACGAGAGTGGGATGAGAAGGAGATAAAGACGCGGATGGGGGTTAGTATAAACGAGGCAAAGCGTAAAATGCCCATAGGGACTGCAGAAAGGGAAAGGGCTGGGAGAGCACCTTCGGAGGACCTGGAGGGCTCGGAGGACTTAGGTGACATTCCCAGTCTTGATGACTTATTTAAGTAGGCTTGCCTTAAGGTAGGTTACATGTTAGAGACCCTTTACCCGGCTAACTACCGGCCCGTCCAAATACCTGGGCGGCGATGAACAGGTGAAATTATGGCTATTAAGTCAAAACGTATTGGTGAACAGGTAAGCCGAAATACCCTCGGTCGTATCCGTGTCCTTAATGACTCCGGTGTGGCTATCTCCAAGGGAGATATCCTTTCCGTTACTGCGGTGTCCGCAAGCGGTGGCCACTTAACTGTGGTTAAGGGGGACGCTGACGCCGCAACGAGCGTTAGGTGCGATGGAATGAAGCTCGTCGCGGACCACGATATTGCTACCGGAAGTACTGGCATTGCGGTGGATTGGGCTATTGTAGACGGCAACACTAATGGCATGACCGTTGGGGAAGAGTTGTACCTAGGCAATGGCGGTGACGCTGGAGGCTGGGTACAGGTAGGCGGAAAGATGCCAGCAGCGGGAGGTCATTACACGGCCATTGTAGGTCAGGTACTTGATGTGGCTGTTGCCGGTAAAGTTCTCTTAGCTCCGCAGAAGTGGCGCGAGATCCCTACCTGAACGCTGGCCCCAGCGGTCCCTAAACCTGCCTCTAGCCGAGGCCCAGAAGGATCGCGAGTACGACGCGGGTAGTGGCGGAGCGGGGCCTGACAAAGATTTTAACGTGAGGCGCGACTAGTGGAAGAAGCTGGATTCACAACCTTATTGCTGGAGTTAGCAGAAAGTAACGGTACCTGGAAGGCTGTAGCTGTTGGTATCCTTGTCCTGGCGTGGCGCTGGTGGAGGAGTGTATCCAAACACCTGTGCCAAGCTATACCAGATGCCTTAACTATTGCTCGTAATGTGACAGAGGACGGCTTAAATATCCACCTCAAGGTACACATGTGCGACGACGATGCGAAGGGCAGCGACGACAAGTAGCGGAATCCCCTAGATCGTGTTATGGTCAAACCAAGCACACATACACCTAAAGCGGAGAGTGCCTAACATGTTGGCTCAAATTATTAATGGAGTTTTTCGTCTCCTCTTTCCTAAGGCCCCGGCTTGGGTGCCTCAGCTTTTAGCCCTGGCCATCCCCTCAACCATTGAGATGGTTAGAGAGCTTAAAGAGCTTCAAGAGGAGGGAAAGGTTAAGTTCGGAATAGCTGTGAGTGAGATCTCAGAGCTGCTGGACGACGCCTTTGACGACTTGCCCGAGTGGTCCTCTTTAACAGAAGAACAGCGAGACCGGATTATTGGTGGGCTGGTAGAGCTTGCCGTATTCTTAGAGGGCCTTGTGGGAAAGATGGGAAAGAGGAAAACGCTTAGGTCTGCTCGGAGTATCATGCGAGGCCTACGTAAGGCCGCCCGCGAAAACTAGGAGGCCATGTGTCTAATTCAGACTTTCCACGTATGCGCTACAGCGATGTAGAAGAGATAGCGGTACTGGGTACTGCCGCAGTACCTGCGACCATAGACGACCTAACCAATGGAGGACTAGCAGATGTAGTCACGGCCGAGGGTACGCCCGCGTGCCAAACTTCCTCGCTAAATATACAGGGCTGCAAGCAGTTAGATATCTTCATTGATATTACAGCTAACCCCGTAGCCGCATCGAAGCTATTTGTTAAGGTGCGCTTCTCCGGTAAAGAGTCTCCGGATACCTCCGTAGTTAGAGACTGGGGGTATATCCAAATTGATGACGTCGATTCTGCCACTGGCGTAAGCACGGTAATGGAGTACTTGGTAGAAATAGATTTAGATGCTGTAAACGGAGTAGCTGGACCTGCGGGGGCTGAGAGACGGTATTGTTTAAGGATTCAACAGATTAGTGGTCGCCATGCGAGCGCAATTGTTTGGACAGATGTAGCGTTGGTTGAGGGCGTAGTGTACTTTATGCGCCAAGGTGGGAGTATGTAAATGAAGTATTACTACACTCCGATATACTACGACACACCTACCAGCGTGGTATAGCCCACAAAGACGCGAGGTAAGCGCCCATGGCTATTAACAAAAATCTGGTCGGCTACTACCCGCTGGACATCAATTCTGACGATTACTTGGGCCTGAATGACGGAACCGACACGGCGGTGACTTATTCCGGGGGCGCGGCCGTTTATAACGGGTCCACTGCCTTCACCGCACTTGGGAATGTCTTAAATTTCGGCACCGGCGACTTTACAGTTGCCGCATGGATAAAGGTAGCCTCCACCCCACCGTCGGATCCCCACCAGAGTGACGTCTCCTATGGTGCAAAACCAATAGTCCACTGGAAATGGACATATCCCGATACGGGATGGAGCTTGACCCTATGGCACAGTGATGCCACGTATGCCATTCCCAATGCTGACATCATCCAGTTCCATCTGGCGAACGGCACAATCGGGGGGCCGGTAGAAACGACAATCCCTGGGTTGTCCACATGGTTTCACGTCGCCGCAGTTCGATACGACGACCCCTTTGGGGCCGGGTACTATATGGTCCTGTACCTAAATGGGGTAGCTGTGCACACCCTATATATCTGGACCAATATGGATGTATCGGCCTACACTACCAATCTCCAGTTTGGCGCTGGCCAGGAAGGCCCAGGCTACGCGTCTTCTCGCTTTTTTGATGGAAGCCTGAAAGAGGTGGCATTCTGGGACAGGGCCGTCACTGCTCCAGAGGTAACGGCTATCTACAACGCGGGGGTTGCGGGCAATCCCTTATCTTCTCTGTTTCCAGTCGCGGTGGTACCGGACATTGCGGGCGCTCCAGCAGTTCCCGCAACCTTTGACGGATCGGGCAGTACAAATGTTGATTACTACCATTGGAGTTGGGACGGCGTGCCCACGCCCTTCCCAGATAACCAAGCAGCCACTCCGATTGACATGACGGACAACGAAGGGCTGTGGCATTTTGATTCCAGTGTAACAGCGGATACCAGCGGGCTAGGGGCGAACTTTACAGCCACGGGGTCACCTACTTTAAGCGCACCAGGTAAGATTGGGTCTAATAGAGTCGTATTCGACGGCACAAGCGGACTAGAGGTGCCCTTATCTGGAACAAGCTCTACAAGTGGTACAATTTCAGGCTGGGTAAATATTGGTCCTGCCGGTTTTGATGGTGCCAAAATAATCTTTGGTTTAGAGGATGGTTCTACTATTGGAGGTTGGAGAGCACTTAACGTCGGGGGTACTGGTATCCTCAACTTCTATTTCTATGGGGGCTCTATAGCTACTGCGGCTACACTCTTCGCTAGCACATGGTATCATTTAGTTGTTTCCTGGCAACCGGACGGAGGCCAAGATAGAGTCAAGGTATACGTGAATGGGGCATCGGTATTAAACACTCTGACAGGTAGCCTCGTTACCCTACCAGCTAACACCCCCTTTCTAGTGGCGCTACACGGCACATCGGGAGCCTGGCCTTACACACCAACTTACACACCAATGGAGGCTGATGAGTTGGCCGTGTGGAGCAGGGTGTTAAGCGACACGGAGGTTTCGGGAATCTATGCGGCCCAGAACGTTGGGCCCCTACTCGTACCGAGTGGTAGCACGGTGGACAATGCGCCCATCCCCTTCCCAGACAATAAGGCCACTGCGCCCATCGACATGACAGGCAACGTAGCCCTCTGGCATTTTGAGGGTAACGCCAACGACACGAGCGGAGATGGGAACAACGGCACGGTAAGTGGGGCCACACAAGTTGCGGGTAAGGTGGGCTCTAACGCCTACAGTTTTGATGGGATCAGCGACTACATAGATGTTGGTAGCAGTTTTGCATATACAACAGAAGACTTTTCCTTTTCTTTTTGGGTACAAGAAGGAGCATCCCAGAGTGGTTACGTCAATATATTTGGGAACCAATCGGGGCCATGGCCGAATAAAGGTTTCTGTTTAGAAAATGATTCCTCAGGTAGCCACTCATACAGGATTGTAACCGGAGACGGTAGCTGGACGTTTGGCTCGGCAGTGACGTTGACCCCAGGGGTTTGGACGCATTTAGCAATTACTAGAAGCGGAACAATGGTAAGCATTTATAGAGATGGTGTACTTGCTGTGTCGGACAACTCATTCCCGACAACTATTACAGCAACAACCATACCAACGTATTTGGGTGCTAATCAGTCTTTTGGGAACTATTGGAATGGCATACTTGATGAATTTGCAATTTGGGAAAGAACACTCGGCGCTATTGAGGTATTCAGTATCTATAAAGCCCAGAGTGGGACCATAGCGGGGGTTGGCGATTCCGCCTTCACGTTCACTCCTGACATTGTTGGCACCTACACCGCTAAACTGGAGGTCGCGGACAGCCTGGCGACTAACACAAATGCGGATGCGGTAATAGCGGCAGGAGGGGGCGGGGGCCCACCAGGGCAGGGCGGTAGTTTACAAGGGAGCACCCTTCAGGGAGGCAACCTTGAGGGGGATATCTAAGGGCTTCTGGTACCAATAGGTAGCCACCCATCTCTCAGTAAAAATACTTTGTATCGGCCCTTAGGAACCACTAATGATGTACCCAATCTCCACGAAGGACGCTGGGGGTGGGGTGACATCGAACATAACGGTGTTACGTGGCTCGTCATAGTGCCAATCTGTGTTTAGGGCGCCGTCTATAAATACCCTAATAGAGGATGCCAGAGGGGCGTACACAAGTTCCCACTCTTCATAAGGCTCAATCTTAGTGGCGGCGTCTGCCACACCTGCTGACCAGTCTTTTGTGCAGATATCCACCACCGTACCGCTGTAGTAATTGGTGGCCTCTATATACCGGTCTCCCGTCCAGGCATCATAGTCACTACACAAAGACTCATCTGGTGGAAGGTGCACAATAGAGGACAGAAAAGTAGAGCCCTCTGGTCGGAGAGCGGTGTACCAGCCTGTGAATCGAGAAACCGTGGGGAAATCTACGTGGCTTTGGTCGTCCTCATCGGATACAAATACA
>Ga0163108_10003055_pt1 | contig 11972 bp, 12 predicted proteins | sample Fk1155metaG_FD_109644 | JGI IMG/M metagenome (GOLD analysis project Ga0163108, IMG submission 109644) | Marine microbial communities from the Central Pacific Ocean - Fk160115 155m metaG | ecosystem: Environmental > Aquatic > Marine > Oceanic > Photic zone | place: The Central Pacific Ocean...
CTGCGCGGCCCAAGCCGGTTGGCGAGTCCGGACGGCGCGGCGGAAGGGCAAAAAAAGGGGGGTCGGACCGGGCAGGCCCGGTCCGGTCGCTGCCGCTGGGCGTCAGGCGCGTGTTGCGCGTGACAGCCCGTCGCCGGCCGCGCGGTCGCCGCGACGCAGCGGCGCATTGACGGCCCGCCCCGTCCGCGCGAGACCGGCGGCATGGCTCGCGAACCCGCTCCTATCCCCGCCGAACTGGTCCGCATGGCGGCTTCGCAGCAACGCGCCCTGCGTCTGTCCGCATCCCTGAGCACACTGGCAGAGGCGCTGTGGCTGCCGCAGGCCGCGCTGCTGGCCTGGGCGCTGGCCGGGCTGGCCACCGGGCGCGTCGTGGCCCTGAGCTGGTGCGCCGGCGGCGTGGCCGCGATCGGCATCCTGCGCGCCGTTTCGGGCCTCTGGGCGGCAGGCCGGGCCGAGGCGGCCGCCGATGCGGTGATCGCCGATACCCGTTCCGCGCTTTTGTGCCGCGCCGATCGCCGCGCGCCCGAGGCCGCCGCGCCCTCGTCCGCGGCAACCGCCGCCTTGCTGGTGGACAAGATCGAGATGCTGCGACCCTATCTGCTGCGCTGGCACCCGATTCGTGCACGCGTGGCGGTGATGCCCTTGCTGATCCTGTCGGTCAGCACCGGCCTGTCCTGGGCGGCGGGGCTGATCCTGGCCATCAGCGGGCCGGTGATCCCGATGTTCATGGCGCTGATCGGTCTGGCGGCGCGGGATGCCGCGAAACGGCAGATGGACGAGATCTCGGATCTGAATGCGCTGATGCTGGACCGGATCGGCGCGCTGGTGGATATCCGTCTGCTGGGCGCGCGGCGGGCGATGCTGGCGGATTTCACGTTGCGCGCCGACCGGCTGCGGGCGCGCACGATGGCCGTCCTGCGCGTCGCCTTCCTGTCCGGTGCGGTGCTGGAACTGTTCGCGGCGCTTGGTGTGGCGATGATGGCCGTCTTCGTGGGCTTCACGCTGCTGGGCGCGCTGGATTTCGGCACCTGGGGCCGCGATCTTGGGCTGGCCGAGGCGATATTCCTGCTGCTGATGGCCCCGGCCTATTTTCAGCCCCTGCGCGACATGGCCGCCGCCTGGCACGACCGGATCGCGGCCCAGGCCGTCGCCCGCGATCTGCTGGCCGATGCCGCCGTGCCCGTGCCCGCGATTCTGGGCGCGGGCCATGCGGGCAGGGCGCTTGCCGGCACCGTCACCACGCATGGGCTGGTGCTGCGCGGCCATGCGCTGCCCGACCTGATCATCGCGCCGGGCGAGGGGGTGGCGCTGACCGGTCCCTCGGGCGCGGGCAAATCGGCGCTTCTGCTGGCGATTGCCGGGCTGTTGCCGGGCTATGGCGCGCTGCGGATCGACGGGGTGCCGCTTGGTCAAAGCAACGCCGACGACTGGCGCGCGGCACTGGCGCTGATCCCGCAAAAGCCGCATTTCCGCGATGTAAGCCTGCGGGAGGAACTGACCTCCGGCCGGCCCGCAACTCCCGGTGCCATCGCCGATGCGCTGCGCCTGGCCGACGCCCAGGGCATTGTCGCGCGTTTGCCAGAGGGGTTGGAGACGCGCCTGGGGGAAAGCGGCGCCGGTGTCTCGGGCGGCGAGGCGCGGCGGCTGACCATCGCCCGCGCCGCCCTGCGCAGGCCGGCGCTGATCCTGGCCGACGAGCCGACGGCCGATCTGGACGATGGCACCGCCGAGGCCGTCATCGCCGGGCTTCTGGAAATGCACCGCAAGGGTGCCACGCTGGTCGCGGCCAGCCATGATGCGCGGCTCATCAAGGCGCTGCCGCGCCGGATCGAGGTTGGACGATGACACCGCTGCTGACGATCGCGACGCTGTTCTGGCGCGACCAGCGCCGCGCGATCCTGCGCGGCTTCGCGCTGTCGGCCGCCGTGGCTCTCAGCGGTATCATGCTTCTGGCGCTGTCGGGCTGGTTCATCCTGGCCGCGGGCATGGCCGGGCTGGCCGGGCTGGGGACGGTGTTCGACGTGTTCCGTCCCTCGGCCGGGATCCGGTTCCTCGCCATTGCCCGCACCGGCAGCCGATACGGCGAACGCCTGGCCACGCATGACGCCACGCTGAAGGTTCTGGCCGGGTTGCGGGTGCGGTTGCTGGACGGGCTGTCACGGGCCGACTTCACGCTGCAATCGCGGCTCAGGGGCGGGCAGGCGCTGAATCGGCTGACGGCGGATGTCGATGCGCTGGATGGCCTGGCGATCCGGCTGGTCTTTCCGCTGCTGGCCCTGCTGATCGCGGCGCTTGCGGTCCTCACCGGTCTGTGGCTGCTGGTCGCACCCTCGGTCGCGCTGTGGGTCGCGGGGGCGACTTTTTCCGGCGCGGTCGCGGTGCTGGCATGGGCCGGCAAGGCGGCTTTCGGTCCCTCGACCGAGGCCGAAGCGCGACGTCAGGCGCTGCGCTCGGCCACGGTCGATCATTTGCGCGGTCGCGACTGGCTGGCCGTGGCGGGCCGGCTGACTGCTGCGCGCGAAACCGTTCTGTCGCAGGATCGCAGGGCACGCGCCGCGGCCTTGGCACAGGCGCGGATCGAACATCGCGCCACCGCGGCCTTGCAGGCCGCCGGTGCCATGACGCTGGCGGGAACATTGTGGCTGGCGGGACGCCTGGCAATGCAGGCGCAGATCACGGCCCCGCAGGCCGCCCTGGCGGTTTTCGCGGCCCTCGCGATGGGCGAACTGGCCCTGGCGCTGCAGCGCGGCATCGCCGAACTGGGTCGGATGCGCGGCGCCGCCGCCCGCATCGCGCCGCTGCTGGAACCGCGATCCGCGCCCGCCGCCCCGGACGTGTCGGGGCCGGCCGGGCTGGCCCTGACGTGTCTTGCCGTGGCCGCCGCGCCCGGTCTGCCGCCGGTCGTGACCGGGCTGGACCTGTCTGTCGCACCGGGCGAGACGGTCGCGCTGAAAGGCGTCAGCGGGCGGGGCAAGACCAGTCTTCTGAACGCTGTCGCGGGGCTGGTTCCCCCCGTGCAGGGCGAAATCCGTCGCGGGGGAACCATCGGCTACCTGACCCAGAGGCCCGCCCTCGTGGCCGGCAGTCTGCGGGACACGCTGCGGATGGCCGCGCCCGCGGCGTCCGAGACGGATCTGCGCGCCGTGCTGGATTGCTGCCGGCTCGATCTGCCGCTGGATCACGTTCTGGGCGAGGGCGGCGCCGGGCTTTCGGGCGGGCAGGCGCGCCGGCTGGCTCTGGCACGGGTGTTGATCCAGCGCCCCGGCATCCTGCTGCTGGATGAGCCGACCGAGGGGCTGGACGCCCGCACCGCCGCGCGGGTTCTGCACGGCATCCGCGACTGGCTGCCCGACGCCGCCATCCTGATCGCCGCCCATCGCCTGGCCGAGATCCGGTTCGCCGGAAGGACCCTCGATCTGGATCTGCAGGACAGCGCAGCCTAGGCCCCGCCCATTCCCGTCCCGGCGGGTGGGCGCGGCCGGGACCAGTCGCGCCGCGTCAGTTCCTGCTAGCCGCCGATGGCGATGCCTTCGCGGCGCGGATCGGCCCCGCCCTCGAGGCCGTCGGGCGTGACCGCGATGCCATGCAGGCCGGAATTCAGCTCTGTCTCATTCACCTCGAAGCCCAGATCGGTCAGCGGTTGAACCAGGGCGGCCGCATCGGTGCCCGCCTCGACATCCATCGTGCCGAAGCGGTTCACGATATTGGGCAACGCCACTGCCTGCTGCACGTCCAGACCCCAATCGACGTAACCGATGATCGCCTTGGCGACGTAGCCGATGATCCGGCTGCCGCCGGGCGAGCCGATGACCAGAACCGGCTTGCCGTCCTTCATCACGATGCTGGGTGACATCGACGAACGCGGCCGCTTGCCCGGTTCGACGCGGTTGGCGATCGGATAACCCGCCTCGTCACGGGTTTCGAAGCTGAAATCGGTCAATTCGTTGTTCAGCAGGAAGCCCTGCGTGAACAGGCGCGAACCGAAGCCGTTCTCGATCGTGGTGGTCATCGACAGCGCATTGCCGTCCCCGTCCACGATCGAGATCTGAGAGGTCGACGGAAACTCGATCGCGCTGTCCTGCCCCCAGAGCCAGGCATGGCTCCAGCCCGGCGATCCGGCGCTGACCTCGGGCAGCGCGTCGTCGCCCGACAGAAGCTGGCCGCGCCCGGCCAGATAATCGGGATCCAGCAGACCCTCGGTCGGCATCGGCACGAAGTCGCTGTCGGCCATGTAGCGGCCGCGATCGGCGAAGGCCAGGCGCGAGGCATCGCCGATCAGCCGCCAGCTTTCCGGGTTGTCGGCCCCCAGGCCGGCCAGATCATAGCCGCCAAGCGCGCCCAGAATCTGCCCTACGGTCAGCCCGCCCGACGAAGGGGGGCCCATGCCGCAGACTTCGTTGTCGCGGTATTCGACGCAGACCGCAGGACGTTCGATCACCTTGTAGCGCGCCAGATCCTCGGTCGACAGGACGCCCGGATTGCCCTCGGCGTTGCGGATCGTGGCAACGATGTCTTGTGCGATTTCGCCGGTATAGAAGGCACGGCTGCCGTCGGCGGCGATGCGGCGCAGGGTCTTGGCATAGGCGGGGTTCTTCAAGGTATCGCCGGCCGCGATGGCAGTGCCGCCGGGAAAGAAGTAATCGGCGGTCGCGCCAAAGCGTTGCAGCGCCTCGCCTTCCTCGGCGACCAGCGAGGCCAGGCGCGGCGACACGTCAAAGCCGTTCTCGGCCAGATCGATGGCGGGACCGAACAGCCCGCGCCAATTGGCCTTGCCCCAGCGGCGATGCGCCTCTTCCAGCAGCGCCGGCGTGCCCGGCGTGCCGACCGACCGTCCGCCGACCACCGCCTCCATGAATTTCAGCGGCTCGCCGTTCTGGTCCTGAAACAGCGTCGGCGTGGCCTCGGCGGGGGCGGTCTCGCGGGCATCCAGCGTCGTGACCTCGCCGCTTTCGGCGTCATACCAGACCAGGAAGGCCCCGCCGCCGAGGCCCGAGCTTTGCGGTTCGACCAGACCCAGCACGGCCTGAACCGCGATCATGGCGTCGGCGGCGCTGCCGCCGGCCTCCAGCACCTTGGCGCCGGCCTCCACCGCCAGCGGGTTGGCGGCCGCCACCATCCAGTTCGGCGCCGAGACGGGCTTGCCCGCCTGTTTCGCTTCCATCGCGGCGCGGGCGGCCTCGCCAAGGCCGGCAAAAGCTTCGGGGGTGGCCTGCGCCCGGGCTGCGGTCGCGGCTTCGGGATCGACGCTGTCGGCGGCCTGCTGGGCCATCGCGGGCATGGTCCAGACGCTGCCCGCCAGAAGCGTCATGAGAATTCCGGTGCGTGTCATCGCTGACCTCCCTGATTGTCGTTGGATTGAGATCAGTTTGTCGCGCGCAACCCTCGCGCGCAAGCCGCATCGGTTCCGACCGGCACCCGCCCCCGGTCCGGGACTGCCTGAAGGGCCGTCGGAAACGGGCGCGGGGCTTTCTGTTGGCGACAGGGGCGCCCCGTCTAGTTCGCGGCCTGTCGTGCCTTTTCCAGTTCGGGCAGGAACCGGTTGGTGTAGTCCTCGCGCAGCAAGGGGCCGGCAAAGCGGAACAGCACCGTGCCCTTGCCGTCGATGATGAAGGTTTGGGGCGGGCCGGTCACACCCCAATCCAGCGCGGCGCGACCGGCGGGATCGGCGGCGATGGCGCGGAATGGATCGCCGTATCTGTCCAGGAACGCGGCCGCATCGGCCGGCGAATCCTTCAGATCGACGCCATAGACCGGCAATTGCTTTGACAGGGTTGTCAGCGTCGCATGTTCGGCACGGCAGGGCGGGCACCAGCTGGCCCAGAAATTCACCAGCTTCAGGCCCGGCTGGCGCAGCATCGGGTCGGTCAGTCCGGGCTTTCCCGCCAGCACCGTCGCCGGCAGGGGCGGGGCCTTTTTGCCGATCAGGGCCGGGGACGGGCCTGTGGGGTGGACGCGATCCATGTTCCACAGCAACAGCGCCGCCAGCGCCGCCAAAACCAGCGCCGCAATCGCGACAAGGCGGCAAACCCTAGCCATGACCCTGGTGCTTTTCCAGCGCGCGGCGGGCGCGGGCATTGGCGGCCGCGCTTTGCCAGACGATGCCGATCAGCAGCGCGGCGGTGACGCCATAGGCGGCCAGCACGGTGACCGCGTATTTGCCAAGGTCGATCATGCGCGCGTCTCCCGGGCTTGCAGCGCGGCCAGGCGCCGGCGGCGGATCTCGGTCCGGGTGCGGATCAGCAGCAGCGCCAGAAACAGCAGGAAAAAGCCCAGCATCGACAGATACAGCGGATAGCGATAGACCGCGCTCATCCGTTCGCCCGGCGCGACCGAGAGCGAGGCGCCCTGGTGCAGGCCCTGGTTCCAGAACAGAACCGCATAGCGCGACAGCAGCGCGAAGACCGATCCGACAAGGCAGAGAACGCCGGTCAGGTCGGCGGCGCTGTCGGGATCCTCGATCGCGGACCACAGCGCGATATAGCCGATATAGAACAGGAACAGCACCAGAAAAGAGGTCAGGCGCGGATCCCATTCCCACCAGGTTCCCCACATCGGCTGGCCCCAGATCGCGCCGGTGGCCAGCGCGATCAGGGTCATCACGGCGCCGACCGGGGCAGCCGCCTTGGCGGCCAGCGCACTGACATGGTGGCGGCGGATCAGCCAGATCAGGGACGTGACCAGCATCATCACCCAGATGTTGATCGCCATCATCGCCGAGGGCACGTGCAGGAAGATGATCTTGACCGTCGCGCCCTGCCTGTAGTCCTGTGGCGTCAGGAACCCCCACAGGACGCCGCCGATCGTGAAGATCGCCGCGCCGGCCACCGTCCATGGCAGGATCGCGTCGGACAGGCGCATGAACTTGACGGGGTTTGCATATTCCCAGATCGACATGGACATTCCCTAGCGGCGGCGCGGACGGGGCTCAAGTCACATCAGCGAAGGTTGATGCGAAGGGCGGCGGCGGCGGCAAAGGGGACCAGCGCCAGAACCGCCAGGGTGATGCCGGCGAGAAACAGGATCGGCGTGCCCGGATCGCCGCCGTCGGCGCCGCGGCGCACGATTTCGGTCCCGAAGATCAGCGTGGGAATATAAAGCGGCAGGACCAGAAGCGACAGCAGAAGCCCGCCCCGGCGCAGGCCCATGGTGATCGCGGCGCCGAAAGCACCCAGCATCGACAGCGCGGGCGTGCCGATCAGCAGCGAGATGATCAGCCAGGGCATTGCCTGACCCGGCAGGTGCAGCAGGATGCCGAACAGGGGCGATGCCGCGACCAGCGGCAGGCCGGTGGTGATCCAGTGGGCCAGCGCCTTGACGGCGACGGCGCCTTCCAGCGGGACCGGGGCGGTGGCCAGCAGATCGAGGCTGCCGTCTTCATGGTCCAGCGCGAAGATGCGGTCCAGCGAGAGAAGGCAGGACAGCAGCGCCCCAAGCCAGAGGATGCCTGCGGCGATGGGACGCAGGGCCGCCACGCCCGGTCCGACGCCAAAAGGCACCAGCGCACTGATGATCAGGAAGAACGCCACCGCAAGGCCGAAGCCGCCGCCTGCGCGGACAGCCAGCACGAGATCGCGTCTCAGCAGGGCAAGCATGGATGTTTCCGCCCCTCTGCCGGCGCCGCGCCGCCGGCGGCGGACCCGCGCCCGCGGCCCGCCTCCGGCCCGGATCGGCATCGCCGGGTCCGGAAGGCCGGACGGCGCGCGGCTTCGGCGTCGACGCTCATGCGAAGGCCTCGTTGAAACTGGCGGGTCGTCGCGGGCTGCCGGGCCGGGCGCGGAACGGCGTCAGGTCCAGTTCGCGCGCCTCGTTCAGCCCAAGGTCGGTATGGCTGGCCATCAGCGCCGCGCCCCCCGTTGCCAGATGCGCGCGGATGACGGCGCCGAAACGTTCGACCGAGGCGCTATCCAGCGAGACGGTGGGTTCGTCCAGCACCCAGAGCGGGCGGCCGGTCACCAGCAGCCGCGCTAGCCCCAGCCGGCGTTTCTGGCCCGCCGACAGCGCCGCGGCCGGCCGCTCTGCCAGGGCTTTCAGGTTCATCGCCTCAAGCGCGTCGCGGGTTCCGCCGCCGCCGAAGACCCGCGCCCAGAAGCGCAGGTTCTCGGCCACGCTGAGTTGCCCCTTCAGGCCATCGGCATGGGCGGCATAGGCCACGGCATCCTCGGCCATGTCGATGCGCCCCCCGACAGCCGGTTGCAGCCCGGCGATCGTGCGCAGAAGCGTCGTCTTGCCGATCCCGTTGGGACCGCGCAGGATCAGTGCCCTGCCCGCCGCCAGGGTGAACGAGACGCCCTCGACCGCCCGCAATCCGCCGCGCGACACGGCCAGATCATGGACGGACAGCAGATTCATACCGGCAGCAGCGCACAGGCGACCCGGCGGCCTTCGCCCAAGGTGACGTTGTAGGTTCGCGCCGCGGTGGGCGAGGCCATCGCCTCGACCATCACGCCGGCCTGTTCCAGGGCCTCGACCAGATCGCGCGGCGGATGGGCGATCTGGTCGCCCATCCCCAGGAACAGCACGTCCACGCGGCCCGACAATGCCAGCAGCGCATCGGTATCGTCCAGCCCGCCCCAACCCTGGCCACCGCCATCGGTGACAAGGACGGGGCCGTGAAAGACCTCGCCGCCAACGCGGAAAAAGCCGGGGCCATAGCCGTCGACCGCCACCGCGCCGCCGAAATCGGTCGGCCGCATCGCCATCAGGGGGCCTCGGCGCCCGACACGGGCGAACCGTCCTGACCGGGATCCTTCTTCGTCCAGTCGCGCTTGACACCCAGCCAGAGAACCACGTTCTTGGCCACATAGATCGAGGAATAGGTGCCGATCACGATCCCGAAGGTGATCGCGAAGACGAAGCCGCGGATCACGTCGCCGCCCAGCACCAGCAGCGCGATCAGCGCCACCAGCGTCGTGCCCGAGGTCATCACCGTCCGCGACAGGGTCTCGTTGACCGACAGGTTCATCAGATCGCGCAGCGGCCGCTTCTTGTATTTCATCAGGTTCTCGCGCAGGCGGTCGAAGACGACGACGGTGTCGTTGATCGAATAGCCGACGATGGTCAGAAGCGCCGCGATCGTGGTCAGGTCGAACTTGATCTGGAAAACCGCGAAAACGCCCATCGTGATCAGCACGTCATGGACCAGCGAGACGATCGCCCCAAGTGCGAACTGCCATTCGAAGCGCAGCCAGATATAGACCGAAATCGCCACCAGCGCCGTCAGGACCGAATAGACCGCCGTCCGGATCAGCTCGGCCGAGACCTTCGGGCCGACCGATTCGACCGACGGGAAGGTGATCGGCGGATCGACCTGTTTCAGCGCGCCCTGGACCGCCTCGATGGTCTGCGGCGTGACCGCTTCCGCGCCGCTCTGGGCGCCGATGCGGACCTGGGCCACGTATTGATCCGCACGGAAGCCGGGATCATAGACCTGGGTGATGGACACGTCGCCCAGATTCAGCGGCTGCAGGGCCTGGCGATAGACCCCGACATCGATCGGCTGGGTCGATTCGGTGCGGATCGTGGTCCCGCCCTTGAAGTCGATGCCGAAATTCAGCCCGAAGATCAGCAACGCCACGACCGACAGCAGCGCCAGGGCCGACGAGATGCCGAAGGTCAGCACCTGCCAGCGGAAAAAGTCGATCTTCGTCTCGTCAGGAACCAGTTTCAGACGGAAAGCCATGTCACACCTCGATCTGGCGGGGGCGGGCGCGTTCGAACCAGGCGACGGTCATCAGCCGGGTGACGTAGAGCGCGGTAAAGACCGAGGTGACGATGCCGATGCTCAGCGTCACCGCAAAGCCCTTGACCGGCCCGGACCCCAGCACGAACAGGATCGCCGCGATGATCAGCGTCGTGATGTTGGCGTCCACGATGGCCGACATCGCCCGTTCATAGCCCAATTCGATCGCGCGCGCGGGGCCGCGTGCGGTTTTCATCTCTTCGCGGATGCGTTCGAAGACCAGCACGTTGGCGTCCACCGCCATGCCGATGGTCAGCACGATGCCCGCGATGCCGGGCAGCGTCAGCGTTGCCCCGATCATCGACAGCACGCCGAAGATCAGGCCCATGTTGACCGCAAGGGCCAGCGACGCGAACACCCCGAACAGCCCGTAAGAGGCGATCATCAGCACGATCACCGCGACAAACCCCACGGCCGAGGCGATCCTGCCCGCGTCGATGCTGTCCTGTCCCAGTTCGGGGCCGACGGTGCGTTCTTCCAGAAAGGTCAGTTTGGCCGGCAGGGCGCCGGCGCGCAGCAGCACCGCCAGGCGGTTCGCCTCGTCGAAATTCATCGACCCGGAAATCTGCCCCGAACCGGTAGTGATCGGCTGCCGGATCACCGGGGCCGAGATCACCTGATTGTCCAGAACGATGGCGAAGGGCTGGCCGACATTGGCGCTGGTATAGGCGCCGAACTTGCGCGCGCCACCGGGGTTGAAGCGGAAATCGACCGAGGGCAGCCCGTTCTGGTCGGTCGAGAGCAGGGCGTCGTTCAGCTCTTCACCGGTCACGACGGGGCTTTCCTCGAGCGTGTAATAGACACCCTCGCGTTCGGCATCCGGCAGCACGATCTGCCCCGGATCGGTCGGCGCGTCAGCATTGCCGCCTGTCGCCACGACCGAATTGAAGGTCAGTTTCGCCGTGGTCCCGATCAGCGCCTTCAGTTCCGCCGCCGAGCCGATGCCCGGCACCTGGATCAGGATCCGATCCTCGCCCTGTCGGGTGATGGTGGGTTCGCGGGTGCCGACCTCATCGACGCGGCGGCGGATGATTTCCAGCGATTGCTGGATCGTGCGGTCATCGGTGACGGCCTTTTCGGCATCCGACAACCGGATCGTCATCGCGCCGCCCTCGGCGGTGATGGCAAGGCTTTGCTGCCCGGCGCCGCTGATCGTGGTGACCGGATCGGAAAAGCCGCGCGCGATCTCTGTCGCGCGGGCCATCTGGTCGGGATTTCCGATCGAGACCTTCAGCGTGCCATCGGGCGAATCCAGGCGGCGAACCGCGCCGATGGTGGCGCGCTCGTCGGCCAGCGCGCGGCGCAGTTCGGGCCACAGCGCGTCCATGCGGGCCTTGTAGACCTGGGCCACCTCGACCTCGCCCAGAAGATACGCACCGCCGCGCAGATCGAGCCCGAGATTGACCAGCCCACTGGGCAGCCAGCCCGGCCAGCCGGCGCGGGCCGCATCCAGTTCCGGAGTGCTGGCACCGGTCTTCTCGATGGTGGTGATGGCGTCGTTATGGGCCTCGACGCGCTTGTAGAACAGGTTGGGCATGGCATAGGCCAGTCCCAGAAGGCAGATCCCGATGATCAGGATGCGCTTCCATCGGTCGATCTGAAGCATTGCGGCTTACGCCTTTCGCGTCTGGCGGATCATTTGTTTGCGGCGACCGGTTCGGTCTTGCCCAGCACCTGCGAGATGGTCGAGCGGACCACGCGCACCTTCACGCCCGGGGCGATCTCGACTTCCAGATCGTCGTCGCGGATGCTGGCGACCTTGCCGATGATGCCGCCCTGGGTGACGATCTGATCGCCTTTCTTCAGCGCCTCGACCATGGCGCGGTGCTGTTTCACGCGCTTCTGCTGCGGACGGATCATCAGGAAATACATGATCGCGAAGATCAGGATCAGCGGGATGAACTGCGCGAAGGCGGCGCCCGAACCGGCGGCGCCGGAAGCCTGAGCGAAAGCGGGGGTTGCGAACATGTGTCGTCCTTACATTGGTGTCAGCGATCGGAAGGCCGGCCCGGAAATCCCGGACCCCGCCCTTGCGAATTGGCGCGCAACCTATCCGCGCCGCCTGCCCTTGGCAAGAAACTGCCTCGGGCGCCGCTGTCGCGGCCGGTCAGATCCCGTCACACTGCCGTGCGCCGTCTCCCGCGCGGCACGCGCGGCGCAAGGCCCAGCGGCAGCGACCGGGCCGGGCCCCGCCCGGCCCGCCTTCCGTTCCGGCTCGACGCGATGGCGGGCA
>Ga0163108_10003056_pt1 | contig 11970 bp, 9 predicted proteins | sample Fk1155metaG_FD_109644 | JGI IMG/M metagenome (GOLD analysis project Ga0163108, IMG submission 109644) | Marine microbial communities from the Central Pacific Ocean - Fk160115 155m metaG | ecosystem: Environmental > Aquatic > Marine > Oceanic > Photic zone | place: The Central Pacific Ocean...
ATCAAAAGAAACCTATTTTGGTAAACAAAAATGAGAAAGAGATTTTTAAAAAACCCATATTTATTGCAGCACAAAAGAACAATGTAATGGTCGAGTGTTCTTTGGAGTGGAACGCAGGATATTCCGAAGAAGTTTTAGCTTTTACAAACAACATACATCAAAAAGATGGAGGAACTCATTTATTGGGATTTAGGAGCGCCTTAACAAGAGTTATCAATAAGTATTCATCAGAAAAGAATGCTAACAAAAGAAACAGAGTAACTCTCTCAGGAGACGATATCAAGGAAGGTTTGACAGCAGTATTGTCTATTAAAATGCAAGATCCAAAATTCTCATCTCAAACAAAAGATAAACTAGTATCTTCTGAAATCAGGTTAGTCGTAGAAAGTATAATTGGTGACAAAATTTCTACTTGGTTTGATCAAAATCCAGGAGTGGCAAGATCTATTTTAGAGAAAATTACTCAGGCAGCGATAGCGAGAGATGTAGCGAGAAAAGCAAGAGATAACGTGAGAAGAAAAGGCGCTATCGAATTATCCGGCTTACCTGGAAAACTTGCAGATTGTCAGATATCTAAAAAAGAAGGAACTGAACTTTTTATAGTCGAAGGAGATTCTGCAGGTGGTTCAGCTAAACAAGGAAGAATGAGAGAATATCAAGCAGTACTTCCTTTAAGAGGAAAAATTTTAAACACTTATGTAGGAAATGGTGTTAAAAAAAATGGAGCTAATGGAACTGATGGCGACCATACAACAAAAGCCTTAGCTAAGATGATGTCTTCAAGCGAAATAGTAACACTTATTAATGCTCTTGGAACTGGCTCAAAAGATTTTGACTTAGAAAATTTAAGGTATGACAAGATAATAATAATGACAGATGCTGATGTTGACGGATCTCACATCAGAACTCTTTTGCTGACTTTTTTTAACAACAATCCTTTTAATCAATTGATTGAAAACGGACATCTTTATTTAGCTCAACCTCCATTATTTAAAGTTACAAAAGGAAGTAAGGTTGCTTATATTAAAGATGAAAAAAATCTAGAAAACTATATTTTAAAAACATCAGAGGGAACTAATAAAAAAATAAAAAAAGGTTCTAAAGAATTTATAAAATTTATGGAAGAGCAAAAACAAAAGCTTTCAATACAAAGATTTAAAGGTTTAGGAGAGATGAACCCAAAGGAGCTTTGGCAAACAACCTTAGATCCGAAAAATAGAACTTTATTGAAAGTACAATATTCAAAAGGAACAAAGGAAAAATCAAAAGAGGATCAAAAAATTATAGAGATATTAATGGGTGATGAAGTTGCTCCTAGAAAAGATTTTATTACCACCAATGCTCTTGAAGTTGATAATTTAGATATATAGTTTGATGAATTTATTCGGCCTCTTCAGAGAAGAAGAGAATCTTCAATTAGAAAAGAGAACTTTAGCTATTTTAAGATGGATAGCTATAATTGGTCAATTAATTACAATATATACAGTCTATTTCATTTTTAAATTTCAACTTCCTGTTCTTTATTGTTCATTAATAATTTTTTTTGGAGCAATTACCAATATTTATTTGCAATTTTGGTTTAAAAAAAACGAATTAAGGAATTTAGATTCAACTTTTTTTTTATTTTACGATCTCTTGCAGTTAAGTTTTCTACTATATTTAACTGGTGGAATAAAAAATCCATTTGTAATTTTCTTGATTGTGCCATCGATAGTATCTTCTACGTTATTAACTTTAAAAAGCACTTTTTTGTTGGGATTCGGAACAATAATTATTTTATTAATAATGACATTTTATCATTTACCTCTACCTCATCCTGGTGATTTTGATTTTATTGTTCCAAGCTATTATTTATATTCAATGCCAGCATCAATTGTTATTGTTTTAGTTTTTCTAACTTATTTTGGAGCTCGATTTGGCATTGAATCAAGAAAAAGAGCAGAAGCTTTAAATAAATTAGAACTAATTTTAGCAAAGGAACGAGAGCTAGAGTCCATAGGCCATCAAGCAGCTGCGGCAGCCCACTCATTAGGAACTCCACTGTCAACTATAACAGTAATTGCCAAAGAACTTAAAAAAGAAATTAATAAAAATCCCAAATATATAAAAGATATTGATTTGTTGTTAAGCCAAGCCAAGAGATGTAGCGAAATACTTAAAAAAATATCCTTAAATGAAATGGGAGACGATAAATTCATTAGCAATGTTACTATTCAAAATTTACTTATTGAAATAATAAGATCGTTTGAAGAAATATCAGAAAAAAGAATTTCTTTGAGTTTAAATCAAGCTCAAAAAGAAATACTGATTAAAAGATCTCCTGAAATTACTTATGGAATTCGTAATTTTGTTGGAAATGCAGTTAAATATTCAAAAAGCGAAGTGAAGGTCGATTTGTATACAAGCTCTGATAAAGTAAGAATAAAGATTATTGATAATGGACCTGGTTTTCCAGATGATATTTTTAGCGTTATCGGTCAGCCCTATATATCTTCTAAGTCAGCAGTTTTAGGTGAAAAATCAGGTTTAGGACTTGGAACCTTTATAGGAAAAACACTTCTTGAGCGACAAAAAGCTTTTCTTAATTTTTCAAATTTAGAAAAAGGAGGAGCTATGGTTAATATAGATTGGAATACGTCTGATATTATAATTTGAAATCAACAAATTTATAAGAAAGTATTTTATAAACCAACTTTGCTGCTAAGAAATTATAACTTTGAAAACCTTTTATTGGCGATAGCTCATTAACATCTGCCCCAATTATTTTAGAGTATTTGGATGCAATTTTTATAATTTTTATTGTTTCGTCCCAAAACAGTCCACCCGGCTCTGGAGTCCCCGTTGCTGGCATTAAGCTCGAGTCAAAACCATCAACATCAAATGTAATATAAACTTTTTTGTTTTTTATTAATTTTTTAAAAATATTTAAGTTCCATTTTCCCTTATCCTTTGCCCAAAAAATATTTATTCTTTTTTTATTTTTATTTAGATAAGTAATTTCATTTCTGGATATGTTTCTTATTCCAAAGGATATGACATTAATATTTTTATAATCCAAACATCTTCTTATCGCTGAAGCATGTGAAAATTTATTTCCATTATAACTTTGTCTTAAATCTGCATGAGCATCAAAATGCAACAAAAAAATTTTATCAAATTTTTTTACAAAAGGTTTAATGCATCCTGGTGTAATCGAATGTTCGCCTCCAAGAACCATAGGAAAAATATTTCTTTTTAGAAGAAGTTCATTAATTTTTGAAATTTGTTCAAGAGCATCTTCCATTTTTTTTTTAATAGTAAAAGGCCTCAATGTTTTGATCCCGATTTTTCTATAAGGTTCACAATTTAAATCTTCATCAAATAACTCAACCTGATGTGATGCTTTAATTATTTCTTTTGGCCCATTTTTTGTTCCTCCACCATAACTTACAGTTTTTTCTAATCCAAAAGGAACAACAACGGCCTTTTCTTTAATATTGAATTTGTTCTCGACTCCCAAAAAACCTTGTTTGTTAGGTAAATAATTCAATTTCTATCCAAATAATTTTGAGAAATTTTTTCTTTCTCTGTTTTGCCAAAATTTACGATGGTAAGCATCACTTGCAATTAAAGGCAATATACTTGTAGCTTCAGCAAAAACCATTTGTTCTTTAGAGATATCAACTTTACCCCAAGAACTTGCTTCCTTTAAGGTAGAGCTGCTACAAGCTCCATCTCTTGTGTCAGCAACAGTTATTTGAACAGCATATTTATGCATATCAACTTTTTTACCCAAAAGTTCTGCGCAAACAACTGTATCTTGAATAAAATTTTTAGGGACACCACCACCAATCATTAAAAGCCCTGACTGCTTTGACTTCAATTTTATCTCAGTGAGTTCTCTGAATTCTCTAATAGAATCAATCGTTATGTGTTTTTTTGGATTTTGTTCTTGGTGCATAACTAATCCAAAACCAGCTGAACTGTCAGTAAAAGCAGGGCAAAATATTGGAACATTGTTGTCATAAGCCGTTTCTATCAAGGAATTTTTTTTCTTTGCATTTTTTTTTAAATATTTTCCTATTTCTTTTATAAACTCTCTAGAAGTATAAGCTTTTGGCTCCAGTTTATTTGCTATATCACATATAGTTTTATCGCATGCTTGGAGCTCTTCTTCGTCAATATAAGTGTCGTATATTCTGTCTATATAGTTGTTTCTAAGAACAGTATCGTCTTGAAATTGGGAACCTTGATAGTGTTTAAAGCCTAGAGCCTCAAAGAAGTCCATATCTATTATGGAGGCTCCTGTAGCAACAACCGCATCTATCATATTGTATTTGATTAGGTCTGAGTACAAATTCATACAACCTGCAGCTGAAGTAGAGCCAGCTAATGTTAAAAAAATAGAACAATCTTTGTCCTTTAACATTTCATTAAATATTTTAGCTGCATTTGAAGTGTCCCTTGAAGTAAAAGACATTTTTTCCATAGAGTCTATTATTTTACGAGAATCAAAAGAGGTTATATCTATATGTTCAACAGGTTTTTCTAAAAAAGATTTTTTATTGTGTCCGATATTTGGACTGTTTTTTGATTTCATTAAGCGACCAAGTAATCAAACTTGTCAGAGTCCTCGTACATAGAAATGATTGGTTCATCATGTAATTCAAATATTTCGTTAGAGTAGAATCCATTAAATTTTGTTCTAAAGGTTAGAGCGTAAGCTCCTAATTGGCCAAGCTCAATGTAATCTCCTTCTTTAATGTTGTTGGGAAGCAAGAATGGTCCCTTCATATAATCTAGGCTGTCACATGTTGGTCCATAAAAACTAAAAGAAGTAAGTTTTTTTGATTGAATTCTTCCGTTAGCAATCATTCTAGAGGGCAATATAAAATTAGGTACTCCAGCATCAAAAAGACTTCCATAGGTCCCATCATTAATGTAGAGCTTTTGTTTTTTTCTTAGATTAATTTTTACAATCGTTGAACCACTTTCAGCAACAAGAGCTCTTCCTGGTTCACAGATTATTTCTGGCACATTAGACAGTTTAAGATTTTTAAGAGCTTTTTTTATCTCATCAATGTAGTTTTTTAAAGGTTCAGGATTAAGATCAGGATAGACAGAAGGAAATCCACCACCAACATTAATCACATCTGGAATTATTTTGGTTTTTTTGATTATAGATCCAATTTCGTTAATGGCCTTTGAGAATGAGATTTTATGCATACATTGTGATCCGACATGAAAACTAATTCCAATTTTTTTTGCATGTTCTTTGCATAATCTTATTAAACCCAGGGCTTCGCTTGAAGAAGCTCCAAATTTTTTAGACAAGTCAATTTCCGCATGTTCGTTTGAAATCGCTATTCGTACGTATAGACACAAATCTTTTGCTCGTTTCGTTGCTTCTAAGATTTTTTGAAACTCATCTTTAGAGTCAAGAGAAAAGTTTTTTACTCCTAATTCAAAATAAGCCCGAGATATATCTTCTCTGCTCTTAACTGTATGCATAAAATATAAGTTAGCATCAGGTTTGATTTTTTTTATTAATTTGATTTCATTGATAGAAGCAACATCAAAGTCTTCTATGCCGTTATTAATTATATGTTTTAAAACTTTTTCGTTTGGATTTGTTTTAACAGCGTAAAGAACTTTTCCTGGAAAATTTCTTTTAAAAAATTCTGTAGACCTTTTTATGGAATCTGGACGTATACAATAAACCGGATAATCAGGTTTTAATGTGTCAACTAATTCGTTAACGTCTTTAAATTTTCGCATCTCATGTGTCCCTCTTTTTGTTTACACAGCAAGGTTTCTAAAAAATTTTAATAAAAAAACCTTATATTTTTGCATTTAAGGTTATTTTCACCCTATGTAAAGGAAAAAATTATGGTTACTCAGTTGCAATTTTATATTCAATGATCATATAATCGTCTTTAATGAGAGGTTTAAATACAGCTCGAACAGCCCAACTTAAAATAGAAGATTTTGAGGACAAATCTCTGCTTATAGTAGATGACGACGATCCTTTGAGAAATAGACTTTCAAGGGCCATGGAAAAGAAAGGATTTAAGACTATGGAGGCAAAAACTGTTGAAAATGCACTAAATATAGTCAAAAAAACACCTCCTGTTTTTGCTGTTATCGACCTAAGGCTAGAAGGTGGAAGTGGTTTAGACGTTGTAAAAGAACTCTCAAAAATTAAAAAGGAGAGCAGGATTGTTATGTTAACGGGCTATGGGAACCTTCCTACAGCTGTAGCAGCAGTTAAGGCTGGTGCAATAGACTATATAGCCAAACCAGTCGATGCTGACGATGTAGAGGCTGCTTTGCTCGCCAGCCCAGAATCTAAAGCAAAACCACCAGAAAACCCTATGTCTGCTGACAGGGTTAAGTGGGAACATATTCATCGCGTATTTGAATTATGCAACAGAAACGTGTCTGAAACTGCTAGGAGACTAAAAATGCACAGAAGGACTCTTCAGAGAATTCTTTCAAAAAGATCTCCTAAATAAAATAAAGTCTATATAAAATCTCTTATTTTTCTTATTTTAGAAACAGCAAAGGTTATCAAGAGTATTTTAAAAAGTTCAGCAAGCAAAAAAGGCTGTGCACCCAACTTAAATATTGGTTTTTCCCAACCTATTAAGGTTCCTAACCAAATCATTCCAAAGATGTAAATAAAACTTGTAGCAAAAGTAAGTTTGATAAAATTCTTAATTATGTTTTTATCATAATGGAAAATGCCTGCTAAAAATACAGCTGCCAGAAAACCGATCAAGTAACCCATGGTCGGACCTGTAAAATAAATTAAACCAACACCTTTTTCTGGAGTTCCAGAGAACACAGGTAAACCTATCATCCCTTCAAATAGATATAGTGAAATGGCTGCTAACCCAAGTCTCCAACCTAAAGCTACACCCAAAAACAAAACAACAAAAGTTTGCATAGTCATAGGCACAGGATAAAACGGAATTTTTACTTTGGATGAAACTGCTAAAATAATTGTTCCAATTAATGCAATAAATATACTTTTTGCTAGCTGTGATAACTTGATTGTTTTTATTAATTCCATATGAGTATATTTACTTTTTTTTTCAATTAAATCTAGTTATTTGTTAGTTGTATAAAAACATCTTCTAAATTGCCATCATCTGTTGAAATATCTAGTATTTCTAAGTTGTTTTTTTTTAAAATTTCCAAAATATCATTGAATTTATGCAAATTTTTTTCATAAATTGCCGTAATTGTATTGTTAGAATTATCAAAGGAGAAGCTTGTTCCATTCAATTCTAAACTATCTATGCTATTGATTTTTTTAACTCTAAAAAATATTTTTTTAGTTTTAATTCTATCTAGTAATTTTTGAGTAGTATCTAGAGCAACTAAATTTCCTTTGTTAATTATTGCTATACGATCACACATTTCTTGAGCCTCAAAAAGATAATGAGTTGTAAGAATTATTGTTACACCTGCTTTATTTAATTCTTTTACGTTATCCCAAAGATTTTTTCTTAATTCAACGTCTACCCCTGCCGTTGGTTCATCTAAGACTAAAATTGGAGGTTGATGAACCATTGCTTTTGCAATCAACAAACGTCTTTTCATACCACCGGATAAACTTCTAGAATAAGAATTAGATTGTTTTTCTAGAGAAACCATTTTTAAAATTATGTCAGTGATTCTTTTATTCTTAGGCACACCATAGAGGCCAGCTTGCAATTCTAGTAATTTTTTTGGACTGAAAAAAGCATCTAAGTTTACTTCTTGAGGCACTATTCCAATTGACCCTCTTACTTGTCTTGGATTTTTATCAAGATCAAAACCCCAAACTTTAATTTTTCCTTCAGACTTTATGACTGTTCCTCCAAGAATATTAAGAAATGTAGTTTTTCCAGCTCCATTTGGACCAAGAAGACCGAATATTTCACCTCGTTTAACTTCAAAGCTTAAATTATTCAAAGCTCTCTCCAAGGTTTGTTTTTTTTTATTTTTTGAATAAATCTTAGTAAGATTTTCAACAGTTAGAGCAATTTTATCCATAGTTTATTTAATTATATCATAAAAAAATTTAAGGTATTATGAATATATGAGTTCATTAAAAAAGTCAGATCATTTTTATCTTATAGATGGTTCCGGTTATATTTTTAGAGCATATTACGCACTGCCACCACTTTCAAGAAAGAGTGATGGACTTCCTACTGGAGCAGTAAGTGGTTTTTGTTCTATGTTGTTTAAGCTTTTGGAAGATTCTAGATCTGATGACTCAGATCATAAACCGACTCATTTTGCAGTAATATTTGATTCGGCAAGAAAAAATTTTAGAAATGAAATTTATAAAGAATACAAAGCTAATCGTAGCGAGGCACCAGAAGATCTTGCTCCTCAATTTGAGTATATTAGAAAATCTGTAGAAGCATTTAATTTGCCTTCTATTGAACTAACTAACTATGAAGCTGACGATTTAATAGCAACTTACGCAAAGCAGATAATCAATGCAGGCGCTAAGGTAACTATTATTTCTTCTGATAAAGATTTGATGCAGCTAGTTTCAGACAAAGTCAGATTATATGATCCGGTAAAATTTAAAGTTTTGGGAGAAAAAGAGGTTATAGAAAAGTTTGGCGTTAAACCCGACAAGGTTATTGATGTACAGTCTTTAGCAGGAGACTCATCAGATAATATACCGGGAGTTCCAGGAATTGGCATAAAGACAGCTGCAGAATTAATTAACAAATATAAAAATTTGAACAATTTATTAAAAAAAGCAGATGAAATTCCTCAAAAGAAGAGAAAAGAAACTTTATTGCTAAACAAAGACAAAGCTCTTTTAAGCAGACAATTAGTAACCTTAAAAAACGATGTTCCAGTAAAGGAAGACCCAAGCACTTTTCTTCTCAAAGATGTAAAAAGGGAAAAACTTTTTGATTTTTTAAGAGAGATGGAATTCAATAGACTGTTAAGTCAGGCTATAAGTTTTTATGGAGAAGATGATAAAAAAACTAAAGATAAAAAAAATGGAAAAAAATTAGAAAGAATAGACACCAAAATCTATGAGAGTGTCATAAATGAAAATAGTTTAGAAAAATGGGTAAAGATTTTAAGTGAACAATCAATTATTTCTGTAGATACCGAAACATCTTCTTTAAATCCAATGGAAGCTGATTTAGTTGGAGTGTCTTTTAGCTATAAACCTAATAAATCTTGTTACATTCCAATTAACCACAAAAATATAAAAGGACTCAAAAAAGATTTAGTTTTAAAGAAAATTAAACCCATCTTGGAAGATGCAAGCATCAAAAAAGTTGGTCAAAATATTAAATTTGACTACATGATTTTAAAACAACAGGGAATCACAATTAAATCTATGGAAGATACCATGTTAATTTCTTATATATTAGATGCAGGTCTTAATCGACATAACTTAGATACTCTTTCAGAAATTCATCTAAATCATAAAACAATTTCATATAAAGAACTTGTAGGTTCTGGGAAAAAAAAACTTAATTTTAGTGACATCGAACTTAAAAAAGCCACTGAATATGCCGCTGAGGATGCTGACGTTACATTAAGACTTTATAATAAACTTAAAAAGAGAATAGACGAAGAAAAATTAAACAAGAATTACGAACTATTTGAGAAACCTATGATTAATTTATTATCTGAAATAGAGTTTAACGGTATTAAAGTAGACAAAAATTATCTTCAAATATTATCAAAAAAGTTTGAAAAACAAATAAAAAAAATTGAAGAAGAGATCTATTCTTTAGCAGGCAAGGAATTTAATATTGGATCACCCAAACAGCTTGGGGAGCTAATATATAATGAGCTTAAGATAGCTAAACTTAAAAAAACAAAAAAAGGGAGTTTAGCTACGAGCGCAAAAATTTTGGAAGAATTGGCATATACAGGCCACAAGTTTCCAAATTTGATTTTGGAATGGAGACAAATATCAAAACTAAAAAATACTTATTCAGATGCTTTGCAAGACCACATAAATACAAAAACTAAGCGAGTTCACACATCTTTTTTATTAGCAGCTACCAATACAGGAAGATTAGCTTCAAGTGATCCAAATTTACAAAACATTCCGATTAAAACTGATGATGGAAAGGAAATAAGAAAAGCTTTTGTTGCTGAAAAAAATAAAATTTTAATATCAGCAGACTACAATCAAATTGAAATGAGGATTTTAGCTGACATTGCTGACGTCAAGGAGTTAAAAAAGGCATTTAAAAACAATGAAGACATTCATAGTTTGACTGCAAGTCAGGTTTTTAATGTTCCTATTAATTTAGTTAACGAAGAACTTAGAAGAAAAGCAAAAGCAATAAATTTTGGTATTATTTATGGAATTACTCAATATGGGTTGGCCAAGCAAATATCTGTTTCCAATCAAGAAGCATTAGATTTTATTAATTCATATTTTAAAAAATTTCCTGAGATAAAGGAATATATGAACACCACAATTAAGACTTGTAGAAAAAATGGATATGTAAGCAATATTTTTGGAAGAAGAATTCACTTAAGAGGGATTAATGATAAGAATTTTAGTGTAAGAAGTTTTCAAGAAAGAGCAGCAATTAATGCACCTATCCAAAGTTCTGCAGCAGATATTATAAGATTAGCAATGATTAAAATAAACGATTTAATAAAAGAAGACAAAAAAATTGAAGCTAAAATTTTACTTCAAATTCATGATGAGCTTATTTTTGAAACTCCTGAAAGAAACAGAGATTATGTTAAAGAAACTATAAAAAAAGCAATGTCTTCCGTTTCGAGTTCTGAGCATCATATTTTTTCAATACCATTAGAAGTTAGTGTAAATTCAGGGTATAATTGGGATGAGGCACATTAATTAGATTTACAAACGCCTAAATTTTGACAATTTAATTAGGATTATTGAAATTTATATATGGCACAAACTATTGCACTTGTTGACGATGATCGTAATCTTCTTACAGGAATAAGCATAGCGCTTGAAAGAGAGGGTTTTAAAGTCCAGACTTATATAGATGGAGAGTCTGCTTTGATTGGATTAACAAGAAATCCTCCCGATCTAGCGGTTGTGGATATTAAAATGCCTCGAATGGATGGGGAAGAACTTCTAAAAAAATTAAAAAAAAAAATGTCTATTCCTATTATTTTTTTAACCTCCAAAGATGACGAAGTAGATGAACTTCTTGGACTCAAATTAGGAGCTGATGATTTTGTTAAAAAATCAGGCGGTTTTTCCATGAAAGTTTTAATTGAAAGAATTAGAGTTCAATTAAGAAAAAAAAGCGATGTAATTGACGATTCGAAAAACATTATTAATCATGGCAAACTTAAGCTAGACTCTTCTCAGCTGGAGTGCGAATGGGGAGGCAAACCTTTGCCAGATAAGTTAACTACCACAGAGTTTTTAATAGTTAAAGAGCTAGCTAAGAGGCCTGGAGTGATTAAGGAACGAGCTCATTTGATGGATATAGCTTATAAAGAAAATAGCGAAATAGAAGATCGAACAATAGATAGTCACGTAAAACGTATTAGAAAAAAGTTTAAAAAAGTCGATGAAAAGTTTTCTGCGATTGAAACTAGGTATGGAAGCGGGTATAGATGGAATGTTAGTTAATGAAGCAGAAAAAATCAGCGTCAATATTAAGAAAATTTTTATTATTTAATTTACTAGTTTTTTCAGTACTAGGTCTATTCACAATACTTTATTTAAAAGCAATCCAACCTGATTTAGTCAAGAAAAGAACAATTAATCATATTACTATAATCAACAATACATCCGATCATCTAGAAAGGCTCAATGTTAAGTTTGAAAAAGAAAGCATCAAGACTTTTTTACTATCAACTCGATTTCTTTTTCAAAGTTTAGATAGAGTTCAGTTTTATGATAGAGATGGAAATATTATTGGAGATACTAATATTTTAGATTTAGATAAAAATGTTTTTTCCAAATCAGATTCTGTAATAGAGTCAAGCATTGACGGAGTAAAACAG
>Ga0163108_10003062_pt1 | contig 11956 bp, 10 predicted proteins | sample Fk1155metaG_FD_109644 | JGI IMG/M metagenome (GOLD analysis project Ga0163108, IMG submission 109644) | Marine microbial communities from the Central Pacific Ocean - Fk160115 155m metaG | ecosystem: Environmental > Aquatic > Marine > Oceanic > Photic zone | place: The Central Pacific Ocean...
CAATAAATAAAGAAACCAAGACTTTAATGAAGAATGATATCTGCCTTCACGCTATTGGAAATTTAAAACAACTTCCTAACAAATGCAAACAGGAGTTAGAACAAGCTATTGAAAAAACAATAAACAATAAACGAATGACTCTCGTTTTAGCTCTTAGTTATAGTGGAAGATGGGAAATACTAAATGCGATAAATAATATCTTAAAAGAAAGCAAGCATAATCTACCATCTGAAATAACAGAAGAAACATTTCAGCAATATTTAAGTACAAAAAACGTTCCTGATCCTGAGCTTTTAATCAGAACAAGTGGTGAAAAAAGAATCAGTAATTTTTTACTTTGGCAAATTGCCTATGCTGAATTATATTTTACAGATACGCTTTGGCCAGATTTTAGAAAAGAGGATTTGATTAGTGCTATTATCGATTATCAAAAAAGAGAAAGAAGGTTTGGGCAAAGCAAGAGACAAATAAAAAACTAAACATTGAAAAACTATATTTTAATATGCAGTGCTCTAATATGGAGCTTTTTTCAAGCCAAAGCTCAAGTTGCAATCCATAAAGATTTATCTGGCATTGAATACAGCAATCCTAACGAATATACTATTGGTGGTATTACTATTTCAGGAACTAAGTATCTGGATCATTCTACGTTAATAAATATATCTGGTTTAGAAGTGGGAGAAAAAATAATTGTTCCGGGAGAGCAGATAAGTGCTTCTATCAAAAAATTATGGAAACAAGGACTTTTTTCAGACATAAAAGTTTCTGCTACAAAAATTCAGGGAAATAGTATTTTTCTCGACCTTTATGTAGAAGAACACCCCCGGCTTTCTAAATTCAAGTTTCTCGGTAAACTAAAGAAATCAGACGTTACTACTATAAAAGAAAAGTTAGACTTAATGAAAGGAAAAATCCTTACCCAAAATATCGTAAACAATAGTGAACAAAAAATAAAGGACTACTTTATTGAGAAAGGATTCTTAAATATTGAAGTAAGCACTAGTCAAACTGCCGATTCAACCCTTGTAAACTCTGCTATTTTGGTTTTTACTATTAACAAAAAGAAAAAGGTAAAAATCAATACTATAAAATATATTGGACTAAAAAAAAGGGGAGAGAATAAAAAAAGCTTTTCTGGTAAAGAACAACCTTATGTGATTTCGATAAGAAAACTAAAGAAAACAATGAAAGATACCAAAGAGAAAAAATGGTATCGAATTTTTAAGGCCTCTAAATTTTTATCAGACGCCTACAAAACCGACAAGAATACCATCATAGAAAAATACAATGAAAAAGGGTTTAGAGATGCCAGAATAATTAGTGATACTACTTACCTAAATCCTGATAATACTTTGAATATTGAACTAACAATAGAAGAAGGAGATCCTTATTATTTTAGAAATGTTAGTTGGATTGGGAATCAAAAATTTAGCAATGTAGAATTAGATAAATTACTCGGAATAAAAAAAGGAGATATCTTTGATCAAAGTATTTTAGATTCTCGACTTTTTGGAAATCCTAATGGAACAGATATTAGTTCTTTGTACTTAGATGATGGTTATCTTTTCTTTAATATTACCCCTGTTGAAATTGCTACAAATAACGATTCTATTGATTTAGAAGTTCGAATATATGAAGGCAAACAAGCCCGTTTGAATAAAGTAGCTGTAATTGGAAATAGCAAAACAAACGACCATGTAGTAATGCGAGAAATTAGAACAAAACCAGGTGACTTATTTAACCGATCAAATATTATTCGCTCACAAAGAGAGTTAGCCCAATTGGGTTATTTCGATCCTGAAAAATTAAATGTAGATATTGACCCAAATCCTGTCAAACATACTGTGAATGTAGATTATATTGTAGCTGAAAAACCTTCCGATCAGATTAATTTGCAAGGTGGTTGGGGGGCTGGAAGAGTAGTTGGCTCATTGGGACTTGTATTTAACAATTTTTCATCAAGAAACTTTTTGAAAAAAAATGCTTGGACACCACTTCCTGCTGGTGATGGTCAAAAACTTTCCTTAACTGCATCTTCAAATGGAATTTATTATCAAAATTATAATATCTCTTTCACAGAGCCATGGCTTGGCGGGAAAAAACCAACTTCTCTTACCTTTTCCTTATACAAATCAGTTTCATCAAATGGACAAACTGGGGACGATAGAGAGTCTATTGAGATTTCGGGGGGAACTATTGGATTAGGAAAAAGATTAAAATTCCCAGATGATTATTTCACACTTTTTCAAAATATCAATTTCCAACAATATGAACTAAACAACTCACAATCTTTCTTTTCCTATACTAATGGCTATTCCAATAATATGAGTTATGGCATTACTCTAGGCAGAAGTTCAGTAGATCAACCAACTTTCCCCAGAAAGGGTTCTAATTTTTCTTTAAGTTTAAAACTAACGCCACCCTACTCCATGTTTGATGGAGTAGATGATTATTCTACTCTGGATGATCAAGAAAAATATAAATGGATTGAGTATTACAAATGGAAATGGAAATCAACTTGGTACACTGCTTTTGCCGATAAATTGGTATTAGGTACTCGTATTGAAATGGGTCTTTTGGGTGGTTATAATAGTAGTTTAGGTATTTCACCTTTTGAAAGATATTATGTGGGAGGTGATGGCCTATCTGGTTATGGAAGAATTATGGATGGAAGAGAATTGGTTTCTTTAAGAGGATATTCGAATAACTCTTTATCGCCATCAACTGGAGGAACAATTTATAATAAATATACAGCAGAACTAAGATATGCCATCAGTTTGAATCCTACTTCAACAGTCTACGCTTTAGGATTTTTCGAAGCCGGTGATGCTTGGAGCAATTTTGATTCTTTTAATCCGTTTCAGGTAAAGCGTTCGGCCGGATTTGGAGTTAGAATTATGCTTCCTATGTTTGGGTTGATGGGATTAGATTACGGTTGGGGATTTGATGAAGTAATAGGAAATCCGGATGCTAATGGAGGACAGTTTCATTTTTCAATTGGACAACAATTTTAATTCGTACATTTGCACCTTTAAAGAATAAATTATGAAAAAACCACTTTTAATATTAGTAAGCTGTCTATTTCTTTCAGTAGTAAGTTATGCTCAAAAATTTGCTTATGTGGATACAGACTATATCCTAAATAATATTCCAGAATTTAACCAAGCACAAGATAAGTTAGATGAAATATCAAAACAATGGCAAGCCGAGATTGAAGGCATTTATGCAGAAGTTGATAAAATGTATCGCGATTATCAAACCCAAGAAGTATTGCTTACTGATGAGATGAAGAAGAAAAGAGAAGAAGCGATAATTGCAAAGGAAAAATCTGCTAAAAATCTACAGAAAGAACGATTTGGTCCAGAAGGAGACTTGTATGGCAAACGACAAGAACTAATCAAACCAATACAAGATAAAGTATATGATGCTATTCAGCAATTAGCTGCTAATAGTAAATATGCCATAATTTTTGATAGCTCAAGTGATTTGATAATGCTTTACTCAAATCCTAATTTAGACAAAAGCGACAAGGTATTAGAGAATATGGGCTACATAGGAAAATAAAACTTAATAATAATACAAAAACAAAATCAAAAAATGAAAAGAATAATAATTTTAAGCTTTTTAGCACTTTTAAGCTTTAGTACTTTTGCTCAAAGCAAATTTGGATATATTGATTCTAGCGAATTGTTATCCATTATGCCAGAAAAGAAAACAGCAGAAGGAGAATTGCAAACTTTTGCAAACAGTTTAGAATCTCAACTGGGGGCAATGCAATCAGAATACCAAGCAAGCGTACAGAATTATCAAAGTAATGAAGCAACTTATACCGATTTGGTAAAGCAAGATAAAATTGCTGAAATACAAGGGTTAGAACAAAGAATTCAAACTTTTAATCAGAATGCTCAGAATGCATTACAGAAAAAAGAGCAAGAACTATTAGAGCCAATTCTGACAAAAGCTAGAACTGCAATTGAGAATGTAGCAAAAGAAGGAAAGTTCACTTATATTTTTGATTCTAGTATGGGAAGTATTCTTTATGCTAATGAGAGTGAAAATGTAATGTCACTTGTTAAAAATAAATTAGGACTCTAAACAAAGAAAAATCTCAAATTAGAAACATTTTTTTAGATGCTTTCTTTACTTTTAAATCATGCAAAATTTACCAATTGGCATATTCGATTCTGGCATTGGCGGACTTACAGTTGCCCATGCTTTAAAGGAAAAACTTCCTAATGAATCTATCATTTATTTTGGAGATACCGCGCATTTACCTTATGGTGAGAAATCGGATGAGGCTATTGGAAATTTCAGTAAAAGAATTACGAGATTCTTAATTAGTAAAGATTGTAAAGCAATTGTAATAGCATGTAATTCTGCGTCTTCTGTTGCATTTGATTTAGTAAAAAAACAAGCAAAAAATATTCCTGTATTTAATGTAATTGATCCTGTTGCGAATGCAGTTGCTTCCAACTGTTCGAATTTCAAAATTGGAGTAATTGGTACAAAAGCGACCATACAATCAGGAGTTTATACGAGAAAAATTAAAAAAATTTGTAGTTCTGCAATAGTTGCTTCATTAGCAACTCCTTTATTAGTTCCTATGATTGAAGAAGGTTCTATAAATGAAGAAGTTAGTCATAAAATTATTAGTAATTATCTTTCTAATAGATTGCTTAAAGATATTGATTCTCTTATTTTGGCTTGCACACATTACCCGTTAATTCTTAATGAGATTAATGCTTTTTATAGTGGGGCAGTAAAACTAATTGATTCTGCAACTATAGTTGCAGATTCCATAAAAGTTGAATTAAAGAATATGCAATTATTAAACCTAAATAATAATCCAAATTATCAATTTTATATTTCTAATTATACCAAGTCTTTTGCGAAAAGTGCAAAGTTCTTTTTTCAGGAGGAAATAAAAATTGAGGAAGTAAATATTTGGAATTAAAAAAATTAAAATGAATTATAGTATTTATGCCGAAAGCACTCCAAACCCTGCAGTAATGAAATTTGTTTCCAATAGAGTTTTGGTTTCTGAAAATTTGGAAATCCTTAGTCCAGAAGATGCAAGGAAAATCCCTATTGCTTCTGCTATTTTTAATTTTCCATTTATTAAAGGTCTCTTTATAAGTGGAAATTTTATTGCTATTACCAAAAATGCAGGTGTAAAATGGGATGATATTGCTATGCAATTACGAGTTTTTATTACTGATTTCTTGAATAAAGAGGGGCTTGAAATAATAGAGGAGAAAATGTTTAAAGAAGCAGAGCAAGAAATAGAAAAGCAAGTAGTACCTTTTTCTGAAATGGAAAAAAAAATAGCAGCCATCTTGGAAGAATATATTCGGCCAGCTGTAGAGTCAGATGGTGGTTTTATTTCTTTAAAATCATTTGAAAATGGAGTGGTTTCTGTTATTTTGAAAGGAGCTTGCAGTGGCTGTCCTTCTTCATCTTTAACGCTAAAACAGGGAATTGAAGGGTTGTTAACACAAAGGTTTCCAAATCAAATAAAAGAAGTTGTAGCCCATGAAGAATAAATTATTTTTTATAGCTTTTTTGTTTTTAACAATCTCCATAAAAAGCCAAAACCGAATTTATGTAAAAGATAAGAAACTCATGCCCAGGGAGCATAATGTGGATATGACTCATTTGTTCTTGGATATAAAGTTTGAGCCAGTAATTGGAAAAGTAATTGGAAATGTTTCCTTAAGCTTCACTCCTCTGCTCAGTAAAATTGACACTCTTTATCTAGATGCACCCAACATACAGGTTCATAGTATAAAAATGGAGGGAAAAGAAGTTTCATTCTCTCAAAATGAAAAAGGGATTACTTTAAATTTTTCTGAAAATCTAAGTTGGGGAAATAAGTATACTATAACTATTGACTACCATTGCTTCCCTAGAAAAGGGATTTATTTTATTGGGTGGAATGATAAACAAAATATAAGCAGAAAACAAATCTGGACACAAGGACAAGGAATTGATAATAGGCATTGGATTCCACATTATGACGACATGAATGACAAACTTATTACGGAAATTATTGTGCATTTTGATAAAGATTATAAAGTGTTATCTAATGGAAGCTTGATTGAAAAAACAGAAGAAGAAAATAATTTAATACGATGGCATTATAAAATCACAAAACCACATGCCTCTTATCTTATTATGCTAGGAATTGGTAAGTATAATATCCTAAAAGAAACCTCAGAGAATGGTATACCTCTTAATTTATGGTATTATCCTGATTGGGAAAAAAGAGTTACTTCTGCTTATCGTCTAAGTAAAGAAATGTTTGATTACTTAGAAAGGGAAATTGATGTTCCCTATACTTGGGAAAGTTACTCTCAAATTCCTGTACAAGATTTTATGTATGGTGCAATGGAGAATACTACAGCTACACTTTTTGGAGATTTTTATTTTGTAGATTCCGTAAGTTTTAATGATATAAATTATGTGTATGTAAATGCACACGAACTCGCTCATCAGTGGTTTGGCAATTGCATCACTTCCAGAACTTCTTCTCATCATTGGCTGCAAGAAAGTTTCGCTACTTATTATGGTTATATGGTAGAAAAGGAATTTTTTGGCAAAGATTATTTTGACAATACTAGAAGAAAAGCAAAAGAAAAATCCTTAAAAGAAGCCCTTAAAAACAACAATCCAATCGCCTGTTCTTACTCTGGTTCTGTAAGAAAGTATCCCAAAGGGGCTATGGTTTTAGATATGCTGAAATATATTGTTGGAAAGGAGGAATATAGAAAATCTATCAAACATTATTTGGAAAAACATGCTTATAAAAATGTTGACTCAGAAGATCTTTTAATTGCTTTTCATGAAACCTTGGGCTATTCTTTGGATTGGTTCTGGGAGCAATGGATTTATAAAGGTGGTGAACCAAGTTATAATGTAGAGTACAAAAGAATTCTGCAAGAAATCACTTTTATAGTAGAGCAAATACATGACACTTCTAACCTTGTGGGGCTATTTAAAATGCCAATTATTTTTGAAATTCATTGTACGGATGGATCTTTCATTAGAAAAACGAAATGGATTAAAAAACAAAAAGAAGAAGTAAAAATGAAGATTCCTAAGGGGAAAAAAGTAGCCTATGTTCTTTTTGATGTAGATAATAAAATTTTGAAAAATGTTGCTTTTAAAAAAACATATAATATGCTGAAAGCACAAGTGATTTCTGCTAAAAGTTTATTAGACAGACATGATGCTCTGTTAAATTTACGAGAAACGGATTATGCAAAAAAGAAAAAGCTTCTTTTTGAAATTTTTAATAAAGAAGAATTTTATTTGTTAAAAACGGAAGTGATTAATCAGCTGGAAAATAAGGATGCAAAATTACTAATTACAGATTTTACTGAAAAACATACAAACCAAAATGATGTGAAAGTCAAAAATGCTTTGCTCAATAAATTGGAAGTAAGTGAGCAAACAATTGACTTTTTCTTAAACGCATTGGAAGATTTATCCTACAGAAATAAAGCTCTTGCTTATAAGAAATTAGTGACATACAATCCTGACATCTTAAATCAGGATATGGAACGAAACACAAATGGTGAGAATGATTATGGAAGAAAGTTAAACATTATCAAATTAGGGCTTTTTATCGATTATGGAGTAAGTAAAGATTCGATTATGGCAGTGGATCAGTTAATCGAATACACATCTTCCTCTTTTGAATTTTTGACAAGAGTAAATGCTATAAGTCTGTTAAAAAATAGAAATATCTACAATGAAATTTTAGTAAATAATTTGTTAAATGCAATTTACAACCCTAACAAAAGATTAAATAAACCTGCAAAAAAGTATTTGAAAGAATTGTATAAGAATGAAGATGTAAAATTTTGGATAGATAAAGAAGAGGTGGGGCTTTCTGATTGGAAAATAACTTTGCTGCAAGATCTTAAATAAAAGAAGCTCTTATAGGGCTTTCTTTTATTTTCTGATAATTCTTTAATTATCCATGCATCCAATCTTTCTTCTCCAACAATTCCTCTTCTGTTTCTACATTGTCATCATCATCAATACAACAATCTACTGGACAAACAGCAGCGCATTGTGGTTCTTCATGAAATCCTTTACACTCAGTGCACTTATCAGTAGCAATATAAAAAAACTCATCCGAAAAACCTCCACCGTCTTGATCTTCATCAGCATTTGCACTACCTCCGCCAGGAGTAGTAATTGCTCCCGCTAAATTTGTTCCATCTGCATATTTCCAAGTTTCATCAGGAGCATAAATAGCATTATTCGGACATTCTGGTTCGCATGCCTCACAATTAATACAATCATCTGTTATTATAATAGCCATCTTTTCTTTTTTAAGATTAGTTTATGTAATGCAAAAATATGTTTTTTTTATTAAAGAAATCATTTTCCTTAAATTTATCTCTATTCGAATAATAAGAAAAGAAGGTTGTAAAATATGTTGTTAAAAAACAATAAAAATAATTAAAAAAAAGTGCGTCAGATTGCTAACGCTATGTATTTTTGCAATCAACTTATAACTCAATTAAAATATATAATGAGTACAAAAACCCAAGCTGTAGAACTTGATAAAGTAGTTATTAAGTTTGCAGGAGATTCCGGAGACGGAATGCAATTAACTGGAACCCAATTCACTGACACATCTGCTTTACTAGGTAATGACTTAGCAACCTTTCCTGATTTCCCTGCTGAAATTAGAGCTCCTCAAGGAACTATTGCTGGCGTTTCAGGCTTCCAGGTTCATATTGGAAATACAGAAATTAACACCCCAGGAGATATTGCTGATGTTTTGGTAGCTATGAATCCTGCTGCCTTAAAAGCAAATAGAAATTGGATAAAGGATGGTGGAACAATCATTGTTAATGTTGATGGTTTTGACAAAAGAGATATTGAAAAAGCCGGATATGAAAATAATCCGCTTGAAGATGAATCTTTGGAAAGCTATAATTTAATTCAAGCTCCAATAACATCTTTAACTAGAGAAGCCTTAAAAGATTCAGGGCTTGATGGGAAAAGCATAGGGAGATCTAAAAATATGTTTGCTTTAGGTATTGTGTATTGGATGTTTTCTAGACCAATGAACCAAACAGAGAATTTTTTGAAAAAGAAATTTGAGAAAAAGCCTGAAATTATTGATGCTAATATTAAAGTATTACATGCTGGACATAATTTTGCAGAAACAATTGAGGCTCTACCGTCTTCTTATACTGTGCTAAAAGCTGATATTGAAAAAGGTGTATATAGGAATATAATGGGGAACCAAGCAACTGCTTGGGGGTTTATTGCGGCTGCTGAAAAATCAGGAAAAGAATTATTTTTAGGATCATACCCTATCACGCCAGCAACTGATATTTTGCATGAGCTGGCAAAACATAAAAATCTAGGGGTAAAAACTTTTCAGGCTGAAGATGAAATAGCTGGAATTTGTTCAGCAATTGGAGCCAGTTTTGCTGGAGCGCTTGCTATTACTACTACTTCTGGTCCTGGTTTGGCCCTTAAAGGAGAAGCTCTAGGATTGGCTATGATTGCCGAACTTCCACTAGTAGTTGTGAATGTGCAAAGAGGAGGTCCTTCAACAGGACTACCTACTAAAACTGAACAGTCCGATTTATTACAAGCACTTTATGGCAGAAATGGTGAAAGTCCAGTTGCAGTTATTGCGGCTAGTACGCCAGCTAATTGTTTTGATTGGGCTTATGAAGCATCCAGATTAGCATTAGAACATAACACTCCTGTTGTACTTTTAACGGATGGCTATTTAGGAAATGGTGCAGAGCCCTGGAAAATAAAATTGGTAAAAAACATGCAAGATATTACTCCACTTGTTGCAAGAGAAGGTGAGGATTTTCAACCTTATGCAAGAAGTAGTACAACTCTTGCAAGAGAACATGCAATTCCTGGGACAAAAGGATTAGAACATAGGTTAGGAGGATTAGAAAAAGATAGCCTAACAGGTGATGTTTCATACGATCCTGATAATCATGAGAGAATGTGTAAGATTAGAGCAGAAAAAGTAGAGAAAATTTCTGAATTTATATCAGAACAAGAAATCTTTGGCAATAAAAAAGGTGATGTTTTAGTTGTTGGTTGGGGAGGCACTTACGGACATCTTTATACGAGTGTAAAACAATTGAGAGATGAGGGGAAAGATGTAACGCTTACTCATTTCAACTATATTAACCCTTTGCCAAAAAATACTGAAAAAATATTTAAAAACTATAAAACAATTGTTGTTTGCGAGATTAATAATGGTCAATTTGTGAATTATTTAAGGATGAAATATCCTCAATTTAAATACAAACAATTTAATCATATTCAAGGTCTGCCATTTCAAACAACAGAACTAAAAGAACACTTTAATACTTTATTATCTTAAATTATGTCAGAAGTAGCTATTCAACCATTAACAAACAAAGATTTTTCAAGCGACCAAGAAGTAAGATGGTGTCCTGGTTGTGGAGATTATGCCATTTTAAGGTCTATGCAAAAAGCCCTACCTCAACTAAATGAGAAAAAAGAGAACTATGTTTTCGTTTCAGGAATAGGCTGTGCTGCAAGATTTCCTTACTATATGAATACTTATGGGTTTCATACCATTCATGGTAGAGCGCCAGCCTTTGCCACAGGAATGAAATTAGCAAACTCAAATTTACAAGTTTGGAATATGACTGGTGATGGAGACGCATTAGCCATTGGAGGGAATCATTTTATTCATGCAATAAGAAGAAATATTGATATCAATATAGTGCTATTTAATAATGAGATCTATGGACTAACAAAGGGGCAGTTTTCCCCTACTTCACAAACTGGAATAAAAACAAAATCGAACCCTCACGGAATTACTGATAGTCCTTTTATCCCAACAAAATTAGCTTTAGGTTCAGGTGCAACTTTTATTGCTAGAATTACAGACACCAATCCAAAAGGAATGCAAGCGGTATTTTTAGCCGCTGAAAATCATAGGGGGACTTCCCTTGTTGAAATCCTTCAAAACTGTGTTATTTTTAATGATCAAACTTTTGGAGATGTAACAGGAAAAGAGGTGAAACATGATATGCAACTTTACTTAGAACACGGAACCCCTATGATTTATGGTAAAGATAGTAGTAAAGGAATCGTCTTAAACGGACTAAAATTAGAAACGGTAACTCTTGGCGAAAATGGAATAACAGAAGATGACCTTTTAGTACATGATGCGCATGAAGAAGATATCAGTTTGCACATGATGATTGCTAATATGACCGCTCCTGAATTCCCAGTTGCAATGGGAGTAATTAGAGCAGTAAAAGCTCTTACTTTTGATGAAGGAATGGCGGCTCAATTAGAAGAAAACATTAAAACTGCAAAATTCAAGACTTCTGATGAGCTTTTCAATTCTGGTGATACTTGGGAAGTAAAATAAATACAAATGAATTCAGAAGCTTTAATCTTATTTTTTATTGCCGGAATTATCATGGTTGGAGCAGGCATGCTTGCTGCCGATTTATTAGCTCCTAAAACCAAGAATGCCGTAAAAGAAGAAGCTTATGAATGTGGTATCCCAACAGAAGGCCCTTCATGGATGCAGTTCAAAGTGGGCTATTATTTATTTGCTATTCTGTTTTTGATTTTTGATGTGGAAACAGTTTTTGTTTTCCCATGGGCAGTCGTAATGAAAGAATTAGGAATGGTAGCTTTTATTGAAATACTAATCTTCTTTTTTATTTTAGGGCTTGGCCTTTTATATGCATGGAAGAAAAACGCACTCAAATGGGAATAGATAATTCAAATACGCCAACCCCTGGGCAAAACCCAGAACTTCCAAAAGATTTTCCTGGCGAAGTAATTGCTGCTGGAAATGGAGCAAATATTGTTGTTACTTCTATTGATACAATTATTAATTGGTCAAGGGCTAATTCACTATGGCCACTTGTTTTTGGAACTTCTTGTTGTGCCATTGAAATGATGA
>Ga0163108_10003065_pt1 | contig 11947 bp, 11 predicted proteins | sample Fk1155metaG_FD_109644 | JGI IMG/M metagenome (GOLD analysis project Ga0163108, IMG submission 109644) | Marine microbial communities from the Central Pacific Ocean - Fk160115 155m metaG | ecosystem: Environmental > Aquatic > Marine > Oceanic > Photic zone | place: The Central Pacific Ocean...
AACTTTAAGCCATATAGAACAAGGCTAGTTACGGGAGAAACAATTCCAGAATTAATGGGAGTTTTTAATGAGCTTAAAGAGAGAGCGAAAATGTTTGAAACTACAGTTTGATTTTTTTCAAAGCAAGCAAAGACAAAAGAGCACCGCCTGTTCCAACCAACATCATCCAACCAACTACAACGCCAAAGTTATTAATGTCAAAGACTACGGGATAAGGAATAGAGGTTCCAGAAAGGGAGATAATTCCAAACTGCTCTTGAAGGAAAACAATTAGGCACCCTAATAGAAGGCCAATAGATCCTCCAGAAAAAGACAAATAAAGACCATGTTTAAAAAAAACATTAGACACCTGAGTTTTGTTTGCTCCAATTTTATATAAAGTCTTAATGTCTTTTTGTTTTTCAATTATTAAAATAATTACAGCCCCAACGGTATTGAACATAGCTACAATTAAAATAAGCCCTAGAACAAGGTTTAAGATTAGCCCCTCGGCATTCAGCATTTTATAGTAAGTCTCGTTTAATTCTTCGCGAGATTTAACAGAAAAATCATCTCCAAAAACCTCTTGAATCTTTTTAATTGTTTTTTTGTTGTCGTTAGGATCAGTGAGCTTAATAGCAACAGCAGAAATCTTATTGTGATCAAGGCCTAAAAGGTTTTGTGCAGAAGCCAATGGAACAAAAATGTTTTTTTGATCGACAGTTTCGCTCGATCCGAAAACACCCGAGACCATATAAAGAGAGGAATAAAAAGGGTTTTGTAAAAGAGAGTTTCTTGTTTTTCTAGAAGGAATCAGCACGGTTAGGCCTCCCCCATAATTATACAGACCAAGGCTGAGTTCATCGGCTAGGGCATGGCTTACAACAGCTTCATTGTTGCCAGGAAGAGGACTTAGCCATCTGCCAACACTAATAGTTTTTTCAATATCAAAAACAGAACTGTACTGTTCTTCAACCCCATTCAAATATGCAAAACCGCTATTCTCGTTGTTTTTTACAAGCACTTTTTCTTCAACAAGTTTTGAAATAAAAGCAATGTTGGGAGCGTTTGTTAATTGTTCAGACAGCGCGGCGTCAAAGTAAAAATGTTTAGACCCTTTAGAAAAAACTTTAACATCGGGATCAAACGCTTTTGAATAATCAGCTCCAAAAACTTTTAATCCTGAGAAAACTGATAGAACAACAAAAAAAGCACATACTGCTACGACTAAAACAAAAGAAGCAGAACGGCTAATTATGTTTACAATATTCCATTTGCTTTTAAAACTATAGTATCTTCTCGCTATAAAATTAGAAAAACCCACGTTATATTGATTTTCTTTTGTTAAGAAGGGCGGAATTTTTAATAGGATCCTCCACGCCTTTTAGAGCAGCTTCTATTTTATCAATATGTTCAAGAGAATCATCAATATAAAAAGCAAGATCAGGAATTCTACGAACTTGATTTTTAATTAATTCGCCAAGAGAACGTCTAATAGAATTTTTGTTTTTGCCAATGAGCTTAAGTATGGAGTCGGCATGTAAAACAGGGAAAACACTAACATAGATTTTTGCCAACGAAAGATCAGGGGAGACCTTTACCTTAGTTACAGAAGAGAGAATGTTGCTCTTTCCAGAATTTTTTAAAAGGGACAATAAAAGAATGGCAAGATCATTTTGTAAGATGCCCGCTATTTTTTTTTGTCTTGTTGTCTCCATTTAACAAAAATAAGGAAAAGCAGCCTGTTTATATTTTAGAGACCCTTAGGGTGTTTACTTCTCCTCGTTTAGCAATAGGCATTGCAGACAAATTAATTACAAGATCACTCTTTTTTATAAAGCCTTCATCTTTAGCTAGGGCATTTACTTCTTCGATGGTGTTGTCAGTGCTGACAAAATTATTGTAAAACATACATTTTACTCCCCAAAGCAGGTTTAACTGAGCAAGTATTTTTTTGTTTGAAGTGAAAACAAGGATCATGGCATTAGGCCTCCATGATGAAATCTGCCAAGCGGTATAGCCGCTGTTTGTAAGAGTGCATATCGCAGAAGCGTTAATTTCGTTTGCTATTTTACACGCGTGGAAACAAACAGTCTTTGTTAGAAGCCTTTTAGCCTTTGTACTAGGCTGGTCATGAGGGGTTTTTATTAACGGAGAACCCTCAACGCGACTTATAATTTTTTCCATTGTTTTTACTACATCAACAGGAAACTGGCCCAAAGAAGTTTCTCCCGAAAGCATCATTGCATCAGCGCCATCCATTACAGAGTTTGCAACGTCATTAACCTCTGCCCTTGAGGGGGTAAGACTGTCTATCATAGACTCCATCATTTGCGTAGCAATTATAACAGGTTTTCTAGCTTTTTTAGCTGCGATCACCAATTGCTTTTGGTTTAAAGGAACTTCATCAGAAGGAATTTCAAGCCCAAGATCCCCTCTTGCTACCATAATTCCATCTGCCTTGTTTAGGATTTCATCTATATTATTAATTGCTTCAGGCTTTTCAATTTTAGCTATTACAGGAATTTTGAAGCGGGATTCTTTTTTAATGATCTTTTTTAAGGCTAAAACATCATTTTTAGACCTAACAAAAGAAAGAGCAATCCAGTCGAAACCAGCTTTAATTGCAAATAGCGCATCTTCTTTGTCTTTTTTTGTCAAAGCAGGCAGCGAAATGGTAGTGTTGGGAAGATTAACTCCCTTTCTAGACTCTAAAGGCCCTCCTTGCAAAACCTTAGCTTCTACTAGATCTTTTTTATTTGATTTGACGACCTGAAGAATCAGCTTGCCATCGTTTATAAGAATTTTTTCTTTTGGATTAACATCTAGAGCAAAGTCAGAATAATTTATAGAAACACAGCCCGCGTCACCTTTCTCAATCTGTTTAGAGGAAAATTTAATAATATCACCCTTCTTTAAAGAAACCCCATCGTTTACTTCTCCAATCCTTATTTTGGGCCCCTGAAGATCTCCTAAAACAGACGCATGGATCTTCAGCTCCTCACTGAGCACTCGAATGTATTTAACAGCAGCTTTGGCCTCTTTGTGTGTTGCGTGTGAAAAATTAATACGGAATACATCAACGCCAGCTACCATCAATTTTTTTAGCATAGCCCTTGAATTAGACGCAGGCCCTAAAGTGGCGACAATTTTAGTTTTATTCAGCTTCATGAATCAAAGGATTAAATTGTGTTTAGACTTTATTTTTGAATTCTCCACTTTATAACAAGAGGAAATTTCTTTAAGCAAAGATAGAGATTTAATAAAAGACTCCAGGGTGTTCTTTTCATCTACATATTTAATTAGATAGTCTGCTTGTCTAAGCTCTGGCATCAAAGCATACTCTGTGCTTTCCTGATCAAAAAGCAAAGGGGAGTTTTTATTAGTTTGGGACTTTATATATGAATTAGAGAAAAGAAAAACTAAGGCGCCTTCAGAGCAGGATTCATTAGAGTAAGCCATGTAATTTTCTTCCGTTTGCTTAAAGCTAATGTCATAATTTGTGCGAACCAGCTTGATGTCTAAACGACTATTGATTTTAAACGCCAGGTCAAAAGGCTCTAAAGAACAATGAACAGCAATGATTTCACTCCTGTCGTCCGTTTCGCTATGAGATAGTACGTGATTAGACACGCTCAAAGATACAATTTGTAAAATTTAGCTTAGAAAGGAACAGGGCGGCTATTCTTCATGTTTTTTAAAAAGAACACAAGCGTTGTGGCCTCCAAAGCCAAAAGTATTACTCATTGCAATATTGACTTTTCTTGTTTGGGCAGTATTGAATGTAAAATTAATTTTATCATCTATTTCCTCATCCTTTGTGTGGTGATTGATTGTAGGAGGGACAATACCTTTTTTAATTGAAAGAATAGAAGCAATTGCCTCAACAGCTCCAGCAGCACCAAGAAGATGTCCTGTCATAGACTTGGTAGAGTTAATATTCATAGAGTATAGGTGTTCTCCAAAAACATCACATAAGGCTTTCGCCTCAGCAACATCTCCCAATTGCGTAGAAGTTCCATGCATGTTCACAACATCTATTTCCGACGGGCCAATCTTAGCATCATTAATACAGTTTTGCATCACTTTTATTGCGCCAACCCCATCAGGATGTGGAGCAGTCATATGGTAGGCGTCTGCAGAAAGACCTCCGCCAATAAGTTCCGCATATATTGTGGCACCTCTATTGACAGCATGATCATAATCTTCTAAAATAAGACAGCCTCCCCCCTCGCCTAAAACAAATCCATCTCTATCCTTGTCAAAGGGGCGAGAAGCAGTTTTAGGATCTTCGTTTCTTGTGGATAAAGCATGAAGAGCATTAAATCCTCCAATACCTGAAATTGCTACGCCCGCTTCTGATCCTCCTGACACAATTATATCAGCATAGCCTAGACGAATATAATTTAACCCATCTATTATAGCGTTAGCGGAAGAAGCGCAAGCAGAAACAGTAGCAAAATTGGGGCCTCTAAAATCATTTCTAATTGAAATTATTCCAGGAGCAATATCGGGGATCATTTTAGGAATCATAAACGGATTAAACCTAGGGGTGCCATTTCCCGAAGCAAAACCAAGAACTTCATTTTGAAAGGTTTCTAGGCCGCCTATTCCAGCGCCCCAGATTACACCAATCCTATCTTTATTCAATTTATCCAAATCTATCTTAGCGTCTTTAATAGCCTCGTCCGAAGAAACAATCGCATATTGAGCAAAGCGATCCATTTTTCTAGAAAGCTTTCTGTCCATAAAATCTTCAGGATTAAACCCCTTTAATTCACAAGCAAATTGAGTTTTAAACTTAGAAGCATCAAAGTATGTTATAGGCGCAGCTCCGCTATCCCCACTAATTAACCCTTGCCAATATTCAGGGACGGTATTACCTATAGGGGTGAGAGCCCCTAGGCCAGTAACAACAACGCGCCTTAGGCCCATAGAAATGTTATTTGGAACTTTCGATATATTGAATAGCCTGTCCGACAGTGGCTATTTTTTCAGCTTGGTCATCAGGGATTTGAATATCGAATTCTCTTTCAAATTCCATTATTAGCTCCACAGTATCAAGAGAGTCTGCTCCTAAATCGTTTGTGAAACTAGCATTTGGAACAACTTCGTTTTCGTCGACACCTAATTTGTCAACAATGATTGCGTTTACACGAGATGAAATATCTGACATAATTCTTTTGTTTAAAGTTCTGACAAAAATAAAAAACTTTACATTATAACAACTCTTTTTTAAAAAAATTACAAAAAAAGAATGCACATTTAAGTTGATTAGAGCGTCAGAATTGCGTTATTTTGTCTTAGAGTTATATATAGATTGAACACAAAAAAAATTATAGTATTTGCCTCGGGTTCGGGATCTAATTTCGAAGAGATATGCAAATACTTCAAAGACAGAAAAGAAATTTCAATCGACCTATTGATTTGTAACAATTCAAAAGCAAAAGCTTTAAATAAAGCAATAAAACATGGGGTAAAAACCTTGCTTATAAGCAGAAACAGCTTTTATGAAACAGACGCTGCATTAAATGCAATTTTAAAAATAAGCCCAAACTTAATAGTCCTTGCAGGCTTTTTATGGAAGATGCCAACTAAAATAATAGACCATTTTCCGAACAAAATACTAAACATACATCCAGCGCTCTTGCCTGATTATGGAGGAAAAGGAATGTATGGCATGAATATTCACAAAGCTGTTATAAAAAACAATGAAAAGGAATCAGGAATAACAGTTCATTATGTGAACAAGAATTATGATGAAGGAAAAATTCTTTTTCAAAAAGCGATAGCTCTTGAAGAAAAAGAATCTTCAGAATCTCTGTCAAAAAAAGTTTTAAAACTAGAGCACAGTTGTTTTTCAAAAATAATTGAAAAGACTTTAATCAATGGATAAAGAAGTAATAAACATATATACCGACGGCTCATCAAGAGGTAACCCGGGTCCAGGAGGCTATGGAATCGTTATTGAGCAAAAAGCAACAAAGCGCTTTAAAGAGTTTTCAGAAGGATTTAGAATGACAACTAATAACAGAATGGAGCTATTGGCGGTAATAGAAGCCCTAAGAAAACTAAAAAAAGAGGGGCTGCAGGTATCAGTTTATACTGATTCAAAATATGTTTCAGATGCAGTAGAAAAAAAATGGGTCTTTGATTGGAAAAAAAAGAATTTTAAAAAGAAAAAAAATGCAGATTTATGGATGGGCTTTTTAAAAATATACCCTAAACACAATGTCAAATTTTTTTGGATAAAAGGGCATAATAATCACCCACAGAATGAGCGATGTGATTATTTAGCAGTAACAGCCTCAAAAAAGAAAACTCTTTTAATAGACAAGGGTTACGAAAAATTAAATCAAGTTTGATATGAAAAAAACATTAATTGTAGGAACAGTTGCTTATGATGACATTGAAACGGCTTATGGATCTTCTGGCAGAACTTTAGGAGGATCAGGCACATACATTGCTTTAGCCTGCGCACATTTTAAAACCCTCTCTTCTGTTGTTTCTGTTGTTGGAGGAGACTTTGAACAAAAGCATTTGGACCTTTTAAATAAAAAAGGAGTTCAGACCTCTTCAATTGAAATTATTTCTAATGGGAAAACTTTTTATTGGAAAGGGAAGTATCATAAAAACTGGAACAAACGAGACACAATAACTACAGAACTAAATGTTTTAGAGGAATTTAACCCTCTAGTTTCAGAAGAATTTAAATCCTCTTTTGTAGTTGTTTTAGGGAACTTACATCCATTAGTTCAAAAAAGTGTTCTGGATCAGTTAAACGGCAGTCCAAAAGCAATTATTTTAGATACTATGAATTTTTGGATGGATACAGCCTTAGAAGATTTAAAGAATGTTATAAAAAGAGTAAACATAATAGTGATTAATGACGAGGAAGCAAAACAGCTGTCAGGCAAGGAGTCTTTATTTGAGGCTGCTGAAGAAATTTTAAAATTAGGCCCAAAATATATTATAATTAAAAAAGGAGAAAACGGATCGGCGTTGTTCGGACAGAATCAGCATTTTAATTTGCCGGCATTTCAGGTGAATAACGTGATTGATCCAACAGGGGCAGGAGACACGTTTGCAGGCGGGTTTTCAGGATTCCTTTCAGAAAAGGAAAATATAAGCTTTGAGAACCTTAAAGATGCGATGGTCCACGGAACTGTCATGGCATCTTTTTGTGTAGAAAACTTTGGAATACGATCAATGGAAAATTTAAAAAAACAAGAGTTTGTAAACAGGCTTAATGATTTTAAAAAAAGACATAATCTTTCTTGAAAAAAGTTAAGAATTTGCCTACAGAACTATAAATAAAATACCTACTTTTACAGATAATCTCAATAGCATCTATGAGTGACCAAATTAAGCATGAATGCGGAATAGCTCTTATACGACTGCTTAAGCCCCTGGAATTTTATCAGAAAAAATACGGAACGAAAAGTTATGGCGTTAATAAGATGTATTTGATGATGGAGAAACAGCATAATAGAGGTCAAGATGGAGCAGGCTTTGCAAGTGTAAAACTAGATACAAGCCCTGGTGAAAAGTATATTTATCGAGAAAGGTCAGCAGGCAAACAGCCCATACAGGAAATTTTTTCAGAAATAAACACACAAATTTACAATGAAACTAAAAATAAAGAAAAAGCGAATATCCCCTATTTAGGACAGCTAATGTTAGGCCATGTTCGGTACGGAACCTTTGGCAAAAATAACACAGAAAGCGTTCACCCATTTTTAAGACAAAACAATTGGAAACACAGGAATTTGATTGTAGCAGGAAACTTCAACATGACTAACAATCAGGAGCTTTTTGATAACTTGGTTAAGCTAGGGCAACATCCAAAAGACAAGGCAGACGGAATTACAGTAATGGAAAAAATAGGACATTTTTTAGACGATGCCGTATTAAAAATTTACAGAAAATTAAAAAAACAAGGAATTGGGAAAATTGAGGCTTCTGCTTTAATTGAAAAGAAACTAAATATTGCCAAAATCTTAAAAAAAGCCTCAAAAGACTGGGATGGAGGATATGCAATGGCAGGCTTAATAGGGCATGGCGACGCATTTTTTTTAAGAGACCCTGCGGGAATTAGGCCAGCATACTATTTTAAAAATGAAGAGCTAGTTGTTATAGCTTCAGAGCGACCAGTAATTCAAACAGTTTTTAATGTAGGGTTTGAGCAGGTCAAAGAGCTGGAACCCGGTAAAAGTATAATAATTAAAAAATCAGGAGACTTTTCGATCGAATCCGTTTTGGAAGCAACTGAGAAAAAAGCCTGTTCTTTTGAAAGAATTTATTTCTCAAGAGGAAGTGATGCAGAGATATATTCTGAAAGAAAAAACTTAGGAAAATATCTTTTTCCAAAAATATTGGAAAGACTGAAGGGGGACCTTATAAACACAGTTTTTTCATATATCCCCAATACAGCAGAAACCTCTTTTTATGGACTAGTTCAAGAAGCACAAGAGTATATGCACACCCAAGCAATAAGCGAAATAGTTGAGAATAAACAAAAAATAACAAAAGAGAGACTAAGTCATTTGTTCTCTAGCAAACCAAGAATAGAAAAGGTAGCAATTAAGGATGCAAAGCTTAGAACCTTTATAGCTGATGACATTAATAGAGACGAGCTAGTTGCGCATGTTTATGATATTACATATGGCTCAATAAAAAACACAGACAACCTTGTTATTATAGACGACAGTATAGTTAGAGGAACAACTCTACAAAAAAGCATTTTAAAAATCCTAGACAGACTTAATCCAAAAAAAATTATAGTGGTTTCTAGCGCCCCGCAAATTAGATACCCCGACTGTTATGGAATTGACATGGCCAGGATGGAAGACTTTATTGCATTTAGAGCAGTGTTGGAGCTTATAAAAGAGAAGAATAAAGACCTTTTAGAAAAAACCTATAAAGAGTGCTTAAAAGAGTTAAAGCTGCCTGTTGATAAGATGGGGAACAAGGTAAAGGCAATATATAAAGGCTTTTCAAGCGATGAAATCTCACAAAAAATATCTGAGATTCTAAAAGAAGAAACCATTAACGCTGAGATTAATGTTATTTTTCAAACAATAGAAGGGCTGCACAAAGCTTGTCCTAAAAATTTAGGAGACTGGTATTTTACAGGAGACTACCCAACCCCTGGAGGCAACAAGGTTGTTAATCAAGCGTATGTTAATTTTTATGAAGGAGTTAAAAAAAGAGCGTATTAATAAAGCCTAACTTTTTTTTGAGAAGCTTTTTGAAACAGCACTCCAATTAATAACATTAAAAAACCCCGCTATATAATCAGGCCTTCTGTTTTGATAATTTAGATAATAAGCATGCTCCCAAACGTCTAGCCCGAGAATAGGATATCCCCCACACCCAATACCTTCCATTAAAGGATTATCTTGATTTGCTGTAGAACAAACTTCTAGCTTTCCTCCAGGATGAACGCAAAGCCAAGCCCACCCAGACCCAAATCTAGTTGCGGCAGCTTTAGAAAAAGCGGTTTTAAAATTTTCAAAACTTCCAAAAGAAGAATTGATAGCAGAAAGCAAGTTGTCATCAGGACTCCCTCCACCACTGGGAGATAGTATGTTCCAAAAAAGACGATGATTAAAAAAGCCACCACCATTATTTCTGACAGCTTTATTACTCATGTCCAAAGACGATAAAATTTCTTCAATAGAAAAGGATTCAAGCCCTGTTCCCTTGATTGCATTGTTTAAATTATTAGTATATCCAGCATGATGTTTGCCGTGATGAATTTCCATAGTTCTTTTATCTATATGAGGCTCTAAGGCGTCATGAGAATATGGTAGTTGAGGTAATTCAAAGCTCATAATTAGGATTTTTATTTTTATAAAATTAACTAATAATCATGTATTTTTATACATACACAAACATTTTTTTTGAAACCTAATTATGAAATTTATAACGCTTCGGCAGGCTCGGGGAAGACCTTTGCTTTAGCAACTAAGTATTTAGCAAGATGCTTAGGCTCTAGTGAAAACGATTTTTATAGAAGAATATTGGCATTAACCTTTACTAATAAAGCTTCAGAAGAGATGAAAACGAGAATTTTGTCTTCTTTAAAAGAATTTTCAAAAACGACGTCAATTCAAAATCCGTCCGAAATTTTTAAATCCGTTAAAGAGGAGCTAAACATTCCCTTTAAAGAAATTCAACTTAGAGCAAAAAAAAGACTACAACACTTGCTTCATAATTATTCCTTTTTTCAAGTCTCTACTTTAGATAGCTTTAGTCATAATCTTATAAAATCTTTTGCTCAAGACCTTAAGATAGTTTCAGATTTTCAGCTCGTCTTAGACCCAGAAACTATTCTTAACGAATCAATTGACAGACTTCTTGAATCTGTCGGGGAAAACAAGACAATTACAGAGGCATTGGTGGGATTTGCAAACACAAAAGTTGCTGAAGGAAAATCCTGGGATATTAGCTTTGATTTAAAAGAGCTTTCACAGCTAATTACAAATGAAAATCATTATCATAAAATAAAAGAATTAGAAACAAAAACCGTCAAAGATTTCTTGTTGGAAAAAAAAGAAATTTTGAAATCACAGAAGAAGCTAGAGGCAGAAATCATAAAAGAAGCTAGCCTTTGCCAAGAGAGAATTAACGCTACAGGCAGAGAGCTGGGGTTTTCAAGGAATTCTTTTCCAGGATTTTTAATAAAGCTTAAAAACAAAGAGTTTCAAAACAACAATTTAGCATCGATAAAAAAGCTATTTCAAAAAGATGCTATAATTACTAAAAAAGGCGCTTCAAGCAATCAAGAGATTCTTTCAGAATTAACCCCAAAATTATTAGTCAGCTTTAATAAAATTGAACAAAAGCTATACAAATGGCAGATTTTGAAGGCCTTTAGCAGCTCCATTGTCCCCCTTTCATTATTAACGCAGATAAAAAGAATTTCTAAAGAAATCCAAAAAGAAAAAAGCGAAATTTTAATTAGTGAGTTTAATCAAATAATTAATGAGGAAATCAAGGGACAACCTGCGCCATATATATATGAAAAGACAGGAAATAGATTTAAGCATTATTTAATCGATGAATTTCAAGACACCTCTATGCTGCAATGGTCCAATTTAACACCGCTTATTTCTCATGCTTTAGAATCCGGAGAATCCGAAAAGGACCAAGGATCTTTACTGTTGGTTGGAGACCCAAAACAATCTCTTTACAGGTGGAGAGGAGCAGATCCAGACAAATTTATTTCGCTATTAAATGAAGAAAACCCATTTACGATCCCAAAGAGAATTAAAAATTTGCCAAAAAACTATAGAAGCTGCAATGAAATTGTGTCGTTTAACAACAAACTTTTTGAATATGTTTCAAAACAGTTTGAGTTCAAGGAAAATACCCAAATTTATTCTTCGGGGGCAAAACAGGAATTAAATGAAAAAAAGGGAGGCTATGTCTCCGTTGAGTTTATTAAGAATTTAACGGAAAAAATTTATAGTGAACAGCATTTTTTAATAAAAACACTAAAAATAATTAGCGAGAATATTTATAGAGGATTTTTGTATCTGGATCAGTGCGTGTTGGTTAGAAACAAGAAGCAACAAGCCCTAGTAGTAGAATTCTTAATAAACCATAAAATTCCTGTAGTTTCATCAGAATCACTCTTGTTAAAAAACTCTTCTGCTGTTAATGTATTAATAGAGCTAATAAGACTCAGAACAGATCCAAAGAATCTAAAATCTAGAAAGGTTATTATAAAATATTTTATAAAAGATAAGGCTCCTAAAGATGTTTTTAACTTCCCCAAAGATGTTTTTAGCTTTTTCAAAAAATCCCTAAACTTAAGCATTGAAGAATTTTTTAAATATTTTTTACAAGCTTCGTACGAAGAATTTGTTCAAGCTCCGACATATAATGCAATATCAAAAGTAAATAGAAGCTTACGTTTAGACCAAAAAGAAGATGCACACGTTCACTTTTTTATGGAAGA
>Ga0163108_10003066_pt1 | contig 11947 bp, 10 predicted proteins | sample Fk1155metaG_FD_109644 | JGI IMG/M metagenome (GOLD analysis project Ga0163108, IMG submission 109644) | Marine microbial communities from the Central Pacific Ocean - Fk160115 155m metaG | ecosystem: Environmental > Aquatic > Marine > Oceanic > Photic zone | place: The Central Pacific Ocean...
AGATTAATGAAGAAGCTTTGCTTGCATCAGACCAGATAATTCTAAGCCCGGGAGTTTCACTAGATAACAAAAGCATCCAATTATCAATTGAACGTAACATACCGGTTTTTGGCGATATTGAATTATTTTGCCAAAAAGCAGAAGCACCGATAGTCGCAGTGTCTGGCTCAAATGGTAAAAGCACAGTGACAACTATAGTTGCGGAGATGGCGCGTTCAGCTGGCTTAAAAACATATATTGGTGGAAATATCGGTGTTCCTGCTCTTGATTTATTAGATGGCACAGTTCCTGAATTATATGTACTCGAATTATCAAGTTTTCAATTGGAAACAACTTTTTCATTAAATGCTCACGCAAGCGTGGTGTTAAATATATCACCAGATCATATGGATCGTTATTCAAGTTTTGATGATTACGTAGCTGTCAAAAAAAGAATTTATTCAGGACAAGGTTTGATGATACTTAACAGGGACGAAGAATATTCTCATTCTGTTATCGATGATAATCGGAAAATTATTTATTTTACTCTTGGTACTCCAGAAGAAGGAAACTATGGATTAATAAATCATGAGAATGAGATTTGGTTAAGTTGTGGAAATAAAAAGATTATAAATCGAAGTCAATTAAAAATAAAAGGTGAACATAATGTTAGTAACGCATTAGCAGCTATGGCATTGGCGGACACAGTTAATGTACCAACAAGCACAATGGTTGATGTTCTAAAAGATTTCACAGGCCTTCAACATCGCTGCCAATTAGTAAGAAAAATTAATAACGTTAGTTGGTACAACGATTCCAAAGCAACAAATGTTGAGGCATGCATAGCCTCAATTAAGGGTCTTTCCGCATTTGGCAATATAATTCTTATTGCAGGAGGGGATAGCAAAGAAGCAGATTTATCTGGCCTTCATTCAGTAATTAAAAAATATGTAAAAAAAGTTTTTTTGCTTGGTATTGATGCAAATAGATTAGTAAATGTTATTGGTTCTGATGTTGAAAAAGAACTTGTTAAAAATATGAGTGAGGCAGTAAAAGGTGCAAACAAAATTGCAGATTCTGGTGATTTAGTATTACTTGCTCCAGCTTGCTCCAGCCTAGATATGTATATAAATTATCAACAGCGTGGGGATGCGTTTATTACAGCAGTGAATGCATTATCAAATGATGTTTGAGAAGCGTAGACAACAGACAATATTGTCACAGCGAGGTCGTCGACTATCACCAGTGGGTAGCTATGATTTTTGGTTGGTATCTAGTTTATTCTTAATAATTTCTGTCGGGTTAATTATGGTTGCTTCGGCGACTATTTCGTATGCTGATAAATATTTCTTAGACCCTCTGCACTATTTTTGGAATCAGGGTCAGTCAATTATTTTAGGTTTATTTTTCATATTATTCTTTTTAAAAATACCAACTTTATATCTACAAAAAGTGAGTAGATTATTGTTAATGGTAGCGATTGTATTATTAACATTTACATTAATTCCTGGTATTGGGAAAGAAGTGAATGGTAGTATGCGCTGGATTCAACTGGGTCCCAAATCTTTTCAGGCAGCGGAATTAGTAAAATTCTTTATTATTACTTATTTGGCAGGGTATCTCGTTCATCATAACGAATCAGTTCGGTCTGATTTGATTGGTTTTCTTAAGCCAGTATTTATTTTAGCAATTATTTCTATACTACTGTTAAAACAACCCGATTATGGTTCATGTGCTGTACTATGCGCCACAGCAATTGGTATGATATTTCTAGCTGGTGCCCCGCTAGTAAGATTTTTTGTTTGGCTTCCACTTTTTGTTAGCGCATTAGCCTCTCTAATCATTCTTTCTCCATATCGTATGCAACGTTTAATGAGTTTCCGAAATCCAGACCAAGATCCTTTCGATACCGGTTATCAACTAATACAAGCGTTAATAGCTTTTGGTCGTGGTGATTGGATTGGTGTTGGTTTAGGTAGCGGCGTACAAAAACTTTTTTATTTACCAGAACAACACACAGATTTTATTTTTTCCGTTATAGCTGAAGAGCTTGGTCTTATAGGAACTATTTCAATTATTTTATTGTATTTTTTTATCGTTTGGCGTGCATTTATGATCGGTAGATTTGCTGAGAGTATTAAAAAATATTTTTCAGCTTATTTAGCCTATGGGATTGGATTGATTATAGGTCTTCAGGCGTACATAAATATTGGTGTAAATATGGGAGTGCTACCAACTAAAGGATTAACTCTGCCATTTATCAGTTATGGCGGTAATAGCATGATCGTTTACTGTATTTTATTTGGCGTGCTTTTACGGATTGAGTACGAAAATAGACAGAACATAAGAAGTGTTAACAGAAGGCCGGTATCTACCTATGAGACATAAAAATATCCTTATTATGGCGGGTGGAACAGGAGGCCATGTCTATCCAGCATTAGCTGTTGCCGAGAATTTAAAACTTAAAGGATTTAAATTATTTTGGTTAGGCACTAATTACGGCCTAGAAAAAAAGATTGTTCCAAATTATGGTTACCCATTACTTAAAATTAATATAGTTGCAATCCGAGGCAAGGGTTTTTTACGTTTATTATTAGCACCTTTTTTACTTATATGCTCATTATTTCAGGCAATAATCATAATAATTAAGGTGCGTCCGGTTGTTGTCTTAGGTATGGGAGGGTTTGCAAGCGGGCCAGGTGGAATTGCGGCGTGGCTGATGCGTATTCCTCTTCTTATTCATGAGCAAAATGCAATAGCTGGTTTAACTAATAGACTATTAGCTCCATTTGCTTCTTCAATAATGACAGCATTTCCTAAGGTTTTTAAAAAATCAAACAAAGTCATTGTAACGGGTAATCCCACAAGAGAAGATATTAAGAATATTTCTAAACCAGATCAGAGGTATGAAAATCGTAATGTAAAAATATTAAAAGTACTTGTTCTTGGTGGAAGTCTAGGCGCAGAAAAACTTAATAAAATAGTGCCAGAGACATTATCTAATTTTAATAACAATTATATTGTAAAGGTAAAGCATCAGTGTGGAGAAAAACATTTTTCAAACACACAAAAAACATACAGAAACTATAATATCGGCGCAGAAATTTCTCCTTTTATTGAAGATATGGTTAGCGCATATGCATGGGCCGATATCGTAATTTGTAGAGCAGGTGCCTCGACTATTTCAGAATTAGCAGCATGTGGAATTGCTTCTATACTTATACCTTTCCCTTTTGCAGTCGATAATCATCAAGTAAAAAATGCAGAATATCTTGCAAGTAACGGAGCTGCAGTTCTTGTTGAAGAGAATCAGTTAAATACTAATAGACTAAAACAGATTTTGTTAGATTTTTTTAATACTCCTGATTTGCTAATGCAAATGGCAAGAAAAGCAAGGGATTTATCTGAATCAGATGCAACTGATAATGTTGCTAAATTATGTGCGGAAGCATCTTATGCGTGAAATGGAATCACATTTTTCTCCTCATATAATGAGAAGAGTTAAACATATACATTTTATTGGTATTGGTGGTGCTGGTATGGGGGGAATAGCGGAAGTTTTAAAAACTTTGGGCTACGAGGTTAGCGGGTCTGATATAAAAGAAACTTCAATAACAAAAAGATTAGAATCATTGGATATAGAAGTTTCAATTGGGCATAGCATCAAAAATATAACTGATGCCGATGTTGTTGTGCATACGAGCGCAATCAAAGATGATAATGAAGAATTAGTTTCCGCCAGAAAAAATAGAATACCTATTGTTCGTCGTGCTGAAATGTTAGCAGAACTCATGCGGTTTAGTCAGGGTATTGCTATTGCTGGGACACACGGCAAAACTACAACAACTAGTTTGGTTACAAGCGTGTTAGCCGAAGAGGGGTTTGACCCAACTTATGTAATTGGTGGCTTACTAAATAGCTCTGGGTCTCATGCTCATCTTGGGAAAGGAAAATATATTGTTGCTGAAGCTGATGAAAGCGATGCATCATTTTTACACCTTCATCCTATAATTGCAGTTATAACAAATATAGATGCTGACCATCTTGAAAATTATTCTGGCGACTTTTCATTTTTAAGACATAATTTTGTTGAATTTTTACATCAATTGCCATTCTATGGATTGGCAGTTTTATGTGTTGATGACGAAGGTGTCAGAAAGGTGTTACCCGAAGTTACTAAACCAGTGGTTACATATGGAATCGATTTTGAAGCTGATTACAATGCTCAAATTATAAATCAGGAAAAAACAAAAACATGGTTTAAGGTATCTCGCAGAGACAAAAAAGATTGGTTAGAAATAGAATTAAATCTCCCTGGTAAACATAATGTGCTAAATGCTTTAGCATCAATTGCAGTTGCTCGTGAATTAGGTGTTAATGATAAAAATATAATCAAAGCTTTATGTGATTTTGAAGGTATCTCTCGTCGTTTTCATGTGCGCGGGGAAATAAAGATAAATAACATTAATTTAACACTGATTGATGATTACGCGCATCATCCTACGGAAATAAGATCTACTTTCGATGCAATAAAATCGGGTTGGCCAGATCGGCGTGTAGTAGTTATATACCAACCACACCGTTTTACACGTATGCGCGATCTATTCGAAGATTTTAGCGATATTCTTTCGCAAATAGATAGGCTAATGATTTTTGATGTGTACCCAGCAGGCGAAGAGGCGATCCCTGGTTCTGATGGACGTTCTTTATGTCGAGCAATTAGAACGAGAGGGAAAGTTGACCCTATATTCTTAGAGAGCAAGGAATCAGTTTTTGAAATTCTTCCTGGTGTTGTGAAAGAAAATGATTTGTTGTTAACGCTTGGAGCTGGAGATATTGGCTCTTTGTCATTACAAATTTATGAAAATTATTCACAAGCTATACATTAAAGGAAATTAATTTGTTAATTACAAAAAATGAAACAAAATTTAAACAGGTAACTTTAAATAACATAATGTCCTTTGATATAAATACTATAGATCAACAAGGGGAATTGCGAAAACAAGAACCCATGTCGCGTCATACTTCTTGGAAAACTGGCGGGAGTGCTGATTATTATTATATTGCATCTGATATAAATGATTTAGTGAAATTTATTTCCAAGATTCCAGATAGTATTCCAATCACTTGGGTTGGCTTGGGTAGTAATTTGTTAGTGCGGGATGGAGGAATACCCGGGGTTGTTATATCTACATCTGGTCTTTTTAATGAGTTAAAGAATATTAGTGAAACAGAAATTTTTATAGGTGCCGGAGTTTCCTGTGCTAAAGCGGCACACTTTTCTGCAAGATCTGGTTTAGGGGGGATTGAATTTTTGGCTGGCATACCAGGGACAATTGGTGGTGCACTTGCTATGAATGCCGGCGCTTATGGCGGTGAAATTTGGTCTTACGTGAAAGAGGTTGAGATAATAAATCGTGAAGGAATACGTAAGATTCTTGGAAAAAAAGAATTTGATATCAGTTATCGCAGTGTCTCCATTTCAAAAAATGAATGGTTCATCGCATGTAAAATGAAATTAGAAACTTCAACAAGTTCTCTTGTTAGTGGACGCATAAAAGAAATGTTGAAAGAACGTGCAGATGAACAACCTTTAGGTCAATTAAGTTGCGGTTCAGTTTTTAGAAATCCTCCGAATCAATATGCTGCAAAATTAATTGACGAATGCGGGCTCAAAGGCAAAAGAATAGGCGGTGCAATTGTTTCGGAAAAACATGGCAATTTTATTATTAACACTGGTAATGCTACATCATTAGATATAGAGCAATTAATGGAATTTATCCAGGAAAGCGTATATGAAAAATATGCGATTAAATTAATTCCTGAGGTGAGAATTATTGGTGAAGGTAATAAGGAGGCGAATTAATGTTTAACCCAATTAATTACAAAGCATCAAGATTTGGAAAAGTTGCTGTGTTAATGGGCGGTGAATCAGCAGAAAGAGAAATTTCATTGGAAAGTGGAAGAGCAGTACATTCAGCATTACTTAAGACCGGTGTTGATTCACATATGATTGATTATCAGGAGGATTTATTCGAAAGATTTATAAATGATGGACATATAAATGATTACGATCGTGTCTTTTTAGCGCTACATGGTAGGGGCGGGGAGGATGGAACCATTCAAAAGAAACTAGAATCGATCGGACTTCCTTACACAGGCAGCGATGCTCCAAGTTCCGCATTAGCAATGGATAAAATTAAAAGCAAATCTATTTGGCGTGATGGAGGTTTATCAACACCGAGCGCTATCGAGATAAATAGAGATACTAATTGGGATAATGTCGTTGAGAAAATTGGTTTACCAATTATGGTTAAACCCGTTAGAGAAGGTTCAAGTTTTGGAGCAGCGAAAGTTGATCAAAAAGAAAATTTATTTTCCGCATGGGAAAATGCAAGTCAATTTGATGATCGAGTCATGGCAGAAAGTTGGGTTGATGGGGATGAATATACCGTGCCCGTAGTAGCAATGGAAACTCCGCAAGGATGGCATCACAGATTTTTACCAATGATTAAATTAGAGACTAAAAGAGAATTTTACGATTTTGATGCGAAATATAATGATAGTAATACAAAATATATTTGCCCATGTGGTTTAGGTAGAGATTTTGAAAATATGATTGGAAGGATATCAATAAGAGCATGTGAATTATTGGGTGTTTGTGGCTGGGGCCGCGTTGATTTAATAATCGATGCAAATGAAAGGGAATGGCTAATCGAAGTAAACACAATTCCGGGGATGACGAGTCATAGTCTTGTGCCAATGTCTTGGGGAAAGTGTGGGAATTCTTTTGAAGATTTAGCAAAAACAATATTAGCAACTAGTTTTTTTAAAAAAAAGGCGGATTGCGGAGGATATTATAATTAATTCTTATAAAGAATCTAATTTTGATAAAGAAATATCAGAACAATCTGATTTTTCGAGATTATTCGGCGTTTTTATTATTATTATTATTTTAGCTTTGTCTATATACGGCGCGAAATATATGTTAAACCCAAATACCTTGCCTATTAAACATGTAAAGGTTGAGGGTGTTTTTAATCGCCTATCACAAACTGAATTAAAAAAGAACGTAGTAAATAATATTCAAGGCGGTTTTTTTAATATTAATGTTAATAAAGTAAGGCTAGCTTTATTAAATATGCCTTGGGTAAGAGACGTAACTGTAAAAAGAATTTGGCCAGATTCACTAAAGGTCGTTGTTAATGAGCAAATCCCTTCAGCTCGTTGGGGGGATTTAGGTTTATTAAATGAATCAGGAATATTTTTCTCTCCAGATGATACAACCATACCAAACGATTGGCCTTTGTTATTTGGGCCGGCTAACTCTGAAGTTAAGCTTCTCAATAGATATAGAGTAATTCAGGAAAAATTACAATCGCTGCCATTTCGCTTGAATGTATCTTCGGTTACCTTAAATGATAGACGTGCATGGTCTTTCGATTTAGAAAATGGCGTCAGGATTATAATAGGTAGATATTCTTTCGATGATAGACTTAATCGATTTTTAAAATTTGTACCAACATTAATTCCAGATGGCATCGATACAATTAAGTCTGTCGATTTACGTTATTCAAATGGTCTTTCGGTTCTTTCGAAAAATAATATTAATATTTCCTCAAATTAATATTGGGTGAAAAACTATGGTAAAAAAAATAGATAAAACAATTCAGCATCGACTCGTCGCTCTTGATATAGGGACATCAAAAATAGTTGCCATTGTAGGAGAGATTTCAAATGATAACGTGGTTGAAATAGTTGGTCTTGGATCACATCGCTCTCGAGGCTTGAGAAGAGGTGTCGTAGTTGATATTGAATCTACAACACTTGCTATACAACGCGCACTTGAAGAGGCTGAATTAATGTCCGGTTGTAAGATTGATTCGGTTTGGACGGGGATTGCAGGCAGTCATATACAGAGCATGAATTCACATGGTGTTGCAGCAATAAGACACAATGAGGTTTCGCAAGCTGATGTAGATCGTGTTATTGAGTCGGCAAAGGCTGTTTCAATACCAGCCGACCAGAAAACTATCCATGTAATACCTCAGGAATACATCATCGATGATCAAGATGGGATTAGATTTCCTATAGGCATGACAGGTGTGCGTCTCGCGGCAAAAGTTCATTTGGTAACAGGTGCGGTTAGTGCGGCACAAAATATTACGAAATGTGTTAAAAGATGCGGGCTTGAAGTTCACGAAATCGTTTTAGAGCAGGTGGCATCAAGTGAAGCTGTGCTAACTGATGATGAAAAAGAACTCGGCATTTGCATGGTTGATATTGGCGGTGGCACGACAGATATCGCTGTTTTTAATAATGGTGAAATACATCATACAGCCGTAATCCCAATTGCCGGGGATCAAGTTACTAATGATATCGCCATTGCTTTGAGAACTCCTATACCGAATGCCGAGGATATTAAAATCAAATACGCGTGCGCGCTGACGCAGCTTACAAATCACGAAGATACAATAGAAGTGCCTGGGGTAGGGGATAGACCCCCTCGTCGTTTAGCCCGTCAAATACTGGCTGAAGTTGTTGAACCAAGATACGAAGAATTATTTACTCTCGTACAAAATGAACTTCGAAGAAGTGGTTATGAAAATCTTATTGCCGCAGGGATTGTTTTAACAGGCGGTAGTTCAAAAATGGATGGAGTTATTGAATTGGCTGAAGAAATTTTTCATATGCCCGTGCGTTTAGGAATCCCACAGTTTGTCAGCGGATTAGCAGAGAGTGTTAAAAATCCAATTTATGCAACGGGTGTAGGTTTATTACTACATGCACACGAACAAGTTCAGGATAGCATGACAGGAATTGATGTTAATAGTGGAGTTAAAGGTATTTGGGGACGAATAAAAAGTTGGTATCAGGGTCATTTTTAGATTTATAAATTCATTGTAATTTAGGAGGATAAAATTATGGCATTTGAATTAGTTAATGCGACTAATCAGCCAGCAATTATTAAAGTAATAGGTGTTGGCGGCGGCGGCGGTAATGCAGTAATGCATATGTTGGGCAGTAATATCGAAGGCGTTGAATTTATTTGCGCCAATACAGATGCTCAAGCGCTTCAAACCTCAGGTGTACAACCTGTTTTGCAGTTAGGTTGTGGTATAACCCAAGGTTTGGGTGCAGGTTCAGATCCTGAAGTAGGGCGTCAAGCAGCTTTAGAGGATCGTGACAGCATCATGGGAGTACTTGATGGAGCAGACATGCTGTTTATTGCAGCTGGCATGGGCGGAGGTACTGGCACTGGCGCAGCACCTGTTGTAGCTCAGGTTGCAAAGGAGATGGGTATTTTGACAGTTGCAGTTGTCACGCGGCCTTTCGATTTTGAGGGGGAAAAGCGCGCAAATGTTGCTGATGAAGGTATTACTGAATTAAAGCAATTTGTTGATTCATTAATTACTATACCCAATGAGAAACTTAAGGAAGTTCTTGGTGGCGAGATTACTATGACGGATGCATTTGGCACCGCAAATGATGTGTTATCTGGTTCTGTGCAAGGTATAGCAGAATTGATAACCCGTCCTGGTTTAATTAATGTAGATTTTGCTGATGTAAGAACTGTTATGCGTGAGACTGGGATGGCAATGGTAGGTTCAGCAAAAGCTGAGGGCGAAGATCGAGCAAGAACAGCAGCAGAAAAAGCAATCGCTAGCCCTTTGCTTGATGATGTCGATCTAAAAGGGGCCAGAGGTATTCTAGTTAATATTACCGCTGGACAAAATATGACAATTGCTGAGTTTGAGGAGGTTGGTTCTATAGTCAAAGGGTTTGCTGCAGAGGATGCAGTTACGATTGTTGGCACATGCACCGATCCTGATATGCCAGATAGTATAAGAGTCACAATAGTTGCAACCGGATTAGGCAAAGCAGCTCCTGAACCAGCGCCGGCACCTACGCCTCCCAGTAACGATGATATTGTTTCTTTAACTCCTCCTAAATGGGAAGATCTTGAGGAACCAACTATTATGCGAAAAAAGGAGGGCGATATAAATATTGCTGAGACTGAGGGCAGTAGTCGCGTATCGGATGAGCATAATACACAAATTCAGACGGATATCCTTGATATTCCTGCATTTTTAAGAAGACAGGCCGATTGATTATGCCGCAATATGTGACAAAAATTTTCGAAATATTAGGAGGTGCCCTGAGCAAATAAATTCATTTTTTACTAAAATTTGCCAGCTCATAATTAAATTAATAGAATGGTTCTTTAAATAACAAGAACTTACTAAAATTTAAGCAAAATTAATGATTAGGCAGCGCACATTAAAAAATGTGATTCGGGCGACAGGTGTAGGTTTGCATACCGGAAAAAAGGTGCTGCTAACTTTAAGGCCTGCTCCTACAAATACAGGTATTATATTTCGTAGGGTGGATGTTGACCCTGCAAAAGAAATTCCTGCCAAACCAAAATACGTTGGTGACACAAGTTTGTCGACGACGTTAATTAAAGATGATATTCGTATATCGACCGTCGAACATTTACTGTCAGCCTTTGCAGGTTTTGGAATTGATAATGTATATATTGATCTAACTGCAGATGAAGTTCCGATTATGGATGGTAGTGCGGGACCATTTGTTTTTCTGATACAGTCAGCTGGCATAGAAGAACAAAATGCCGCAAAAAAGTTTTTAAGAATAAAAGAAAAAGTCCGTGTTGAGCAAGATGGTAAATGGGCTATGTTTGAGCCTTTTGACGGTTTTAAAGTAGGTTTTAGTATTGAGTTTGATCATCCTGTTTTTAATCATAATAATTGCCATGCAGAAATTGATTTTTCAACAACATCATTTGTTAAAGAAGTTAGTCGAGCGCGTACTTTTGGTTTTATGCGTGACGTTGAAGCATTACGTGAAAGAAATTTAGCGCTGGGGGGAACTTTGGATAATGCTGTAGTGGTCGATGATTATAGGATACTGAATGAAGATGGTCTAAGATATGCTGATGAGTGCGTTAAACATAAAATACTAGATGCTATAGGCGATTTGTATTTATTGGGGCATAGTTTAATAGGGGCTTTTCAAGGGCATAAGTCTGGGCATGCATTGAACAATACTTTGATAAGAGAATTATTGATAAATAAGAATGCGTGGGAGATTGTCAGTTTCGAATCTGAATACAAGGCACCGATTTCATTTATGCAAACGATTTCAGCTAATTAATTTTTTACTTTAATTCTAACTGTTTTTATTAATGTTAAATTTAGTTGATTATTCATTACATCTAATATTTTTGGGATATTATAGCGAAGACGAGTTGCCCATGATGATGAATCAGTAACAATTGTAGCGACATCTTTTTCTATATTGGAAAGTTGAAAATGGTTTTGAATGTCTAAATTAAGAATTTTTTTTAGTTTTAGATCGGTTTTTTCGAGGAAAATAGCTTTTTTGTACAGATTTGAGATTGTTGACTGTTCATTAAGTAGTATAGAACTGATATGCTGAGACTTGTCCATTTTGTGATTTATTTTGTAACTAATATAATGTGTTGATGTTAGGCTTAGATTATATATGCAATTATTCTTAATAACAAAATCGAAAAATAAAAGTCTTTCATTTAGTCTAGGTCCGACTAGTCTATGTGTTTGTTTGACCATAGCTGTAGTTTCTGGTTTTGGGATTTTCAACGCTGGTGTTAATTATATGATGGATTCAACCCGAGGTTCTTTCAAAACTTTGTATGCCCAAACCGCACCAGTTTGGAGTAAAGAAATAGAAGTACAGCAAAGAACATTAAATGAGTTACAGAAAAACGCCGAGAACAGTCTCGATGCTTTGGCAACTAAATTGAGTAAATTGCAGGCTCGGGTTATGCGTTTGGACGCACTAGGTTCCCGCTTAGCGGATTTTGTTGATTTTAATGACATTGATTTTGATATTTCGGTATCACCGGGTTTAGGAGGTCGAGAACCAAAAGACCCGCTTGTTTCAATGCAAGTTGAAGATTTTGTTG
>Ga0163108_10003070_pt1 | contig 11940 bp, 9 predicted proteins | sample Fk1155metaG_FD_109644 | JGI IMG/M metagenome (GOLD analysis project Ga0163108, IMG submission 109644) | Marine microbial communities from the Central Pacific Ocean - Fk160115 155m metaG | ecosystem: Environmental > Aquatic > Marine > Oceanic > Photic zone | place: The Central Pacific Ocean...
TCTAGGAGAATTTTGGTTTTCTGCACCAACTTGTCTGATTGCTTCTACAAAATCAAGAGCGGAACCATCCATAATTGGAACTTCTGATGCGTCAACCTCAACAAGAGCATTGTCAATTCCTTCTCCATAAAAAGATGCCATTAAATGCTCAATGGTAGAAACAGATACTGTATTTAAATTTTCTAATCTCGTACAAAGAATTGGTGATTTTACATTTTTGTAATTAGCATCAATTATATTGTTAACATCAAGATCTGTTCTCTTAAATTTAATACCATGATTAGCTTCAGCTGGATTTAAACACAGGTTCACATTCTTTCCGTTGTGTAAACCTACGCCTTCAAGTTTTATAGAATCTTTTAGTGTTCTCTGTTTCATTTATATATAAATTTTTTATACAAAATTGTTTTTCTAACCAAAAAACAACTTATGTTTCAAAAAAATACAAAAATTTATCTACTTAAAAAAAGTAGAGAATATCCTTGAAATAATTGATTTTTTTGTTTGAATTGTTGGTATTGCTTCCCTCTCCCAGCCTCTTCCTATTAATTCTGCAGATGCCAAACATGAGGTCATATGTTCATCCTGGGTCTTTTCTTCAAACTCAATACTTTTCTTTTCATCTAAAAAAGTTTTTTCAAAACTTTTTTTTAAATTTTTCAAAAAATTGTGATCCTCGAATGAAAAATAAACAAATTTTACTTCTTTTCTTAAATTTTCTAAATTAACATTATTTGTATAAATTAAATTAATCAACTCGTCAGCTCTCGCTGTGATTATATCTTTTATATGATTTATGCTTATTTTCCTGAATGTTTCGTCTTTAAAATAACCCTTATCTAAATATTTCTCTTCTTGAAGAGAGTCAAAATTCAATTGAGAAAATATATTTTCAACATTACGAACTTTTAAAGAACAAACTTTTGAGACATCTTTCATAATTATATCGGTACCAAAATAAAATGTTTCTGAATAAACAAATGACAAGTTGTTAAAAATTGAAATATTACTTTTATTTTTACCAATATTAATTAGAACAAATGATTCTTTGATATTTTTCTTTATTATTTTTTGAGCTCCTTGAGCGAAAGGTTTTAAAATTATCCTTTCAATATTAAGATTGCATTTATTTAAAAGTATTCTTAAATTCTTAAGGTCATTTTTAGGTAGCAAAAAAAAGGTTAAATGTTGGTTGTAAAACTCACCATGCAGACCTATTGGAGGATTTTTTAAAACAACATGATCTAAAAAAAAATTTGAATTAAATAAATGAATTAAAGATTTATCCGATTGATTGTCTAAAACCAATTTTTTTATATTGTTCAATAAATAAGATATGTTTTCATCTAAAATCTGAGAACCGCTTAATTTTTTAAAACCAGAAATATTAATACAGCTGAAGTTGCCTTGATTATTTATTACAGTTACATCTTTGAAAATAAAATTAACTTTTTTTTCAATTAAATTAAGACAATCTTTTATTATTTTTGATGAAGATTCTACATTTGTAATTTTTCCGTCTAGTATTCCTTCAGATTCTTTTGAAATTGAATAGATTACTTTAAAATCAAAATTCTCATCATATTTTACAACTAAAAAGATAAAATTTTTTTCATTAATTTCTGCAAACAAATAGGGTTTTTCTATTTCCATAAAAATTTAATTTAAAATTAATTGATCTTTAATTCTATAATCAAATATTTTATAGTTATCAAAGCTATTATCATTTTTTATTAAAAGAAAATTTTCTAACATGTTTACATAATTTTCTTTTGGTAATTTAATTATTTTTTCATTATTTAAGGTAATATCCCACCTTCCTATTTCAAAATAATGAAATGATTTTATGGTGCTAATTGGAAAATTAATATTTTTTAAATTTTCAAAAAAATTATTAAAATTTTTTTTCTTCCCAAACAAAAAGGGTAAATTATTATAATAATCAAGTTCTAGATATTTAATCAAATCACCTTTCTCTGATATATAAAATTTGTTGTCTTTCTCAATATAAATAGCTACTGGTTTTTTCTCAAAAATTTTAACCTTAATTGTTGTAGGATATATTTTTTTAACTTCAAAACTTGATATAAAATCAAATTTGCTCATGGCGGATTTAATAATTTCTCTATCTACGAATAACAAGCTTTTTCCTTTTAAATTCTCTAATTCTTCAAGAATTTGTTTTGAATCTAAAATCTTATTATTTTCTACCTTTATATTTTTTATAGTAAATATAAAATTTGCACCTCTAATTTTATAAGTAGGATAATAAGTTGATAAAAGTAAAAACAATATTAATAGGCTTGATAATTTAACTGATTTAGTCATCTATTAATACTTGCATCTAAAATCATTTTTTTAACAAGTTGATTAAATGATATGCCTCTATATTTTGCTATCTCAGGCACCAGAGACAAGTCTGTCATTCCAGGCTGTGTGTTAAGTTCGAGCAAATAGAATTTTTTATTAAAAAATTTAAAGTCAGATCTTGTTACGCCTCTACATTTTAAAACTTTATGAACTTTTTCTGAAATTTTTAAAACTTTTTTATAATCCTTTTTTGAAAGATCTGCTGGCATAATATGAGTAGTTTTTGCTGATTTATAATATTTTGCTTTATAATCATAAAATCCTCTCTTTGGTCTCAGTTCAATGGCCCCAATTGCTTTTCTATTCATAACCGCAACCTGTATCTCTTGGCCTCCAATATACTTTTCAAAAATTAAATTTATGTATTTTCTTTTTAATGAATTAACTGATTGCCTTAATATTTTAAAATTGCTACAAATTTTAACTCCTATGCTAGACCCTTCATCTGAAGGTTTAACAACAATAGGATAGCTCAATTTAAATTTTTTTATACATTTTTTTATGTTGCTTGTTTTTATGTTTTTTGAGTTTAGGACAAAATATTTAGGTGATAAAATTTTATTTTTTTTGAAAAGATCTTTTGAAACAACTTTGTCCATTGCATTCATCGAAGAAGTAACCCCAGAATGAGTGTAAGGAATTTTTAAATACTCAAAATAGCTTTGAGCATTTCCGTCTTCACCGCCTTTCCCATGTAATGCGTTAAATATTACATCAACCTTTGATCTATTTATCTGATTTAATAATTTCTTAGCAGGATCGAAAGTTCTTACTGCATAACCCAATCTTTTTATTGCTTTTACACATGCTTTTCCACTTTGTAAACTTATATCTCGCTCTTTGGAGATACCGCCAAGAACTACTAAAACAGTCTTCTTCTTTTTTTTCATTTATTTTTTCCAATTATTTTAATTTCTAATTCCAAATTTATGCTAGTTTTTTCGAATACTTGCTTCTTTACCTTATTAATTAATTTCTCGATATCTTTTGAGGTTGCGTTGCCTTCATTAATAAAAAAATTACAATGCTTTTCAGATATTCTTGCTTTACCAACAGACATTTTTTCACAATTTGATTCTTTTATCAGCTCCCATGCTTTTTTGTCATTAGAGTTTTTAAAGGTGCTTCCACAAGTTTTTACTTGACTGGGTTGAGATTCTTTCTTTCTTTGAATTAGTTGAATCTTTCTATTCTCGATATCTTTTTGTTCAGACAAATGACCTTTAAATTTTGCACTTAATATTATTAAATTGTCCTCTAAATCACATCCTCTGTAAAAAAATTTAATCTGATTTTTCTGTAATTCTTTAATATTCCCGTCTTGATCCATTACTTCAAGAGAAAATATAATCTTGGATATTTCTTCATCATAGCAACCACTGTTCATTTTAATTCCGCCCCCTACTGAACCAGGAATGCATGACAAAAACTCAAAACCAGCTAAAGAATTCTTTGTAGCAAAGTCAGACAGTGTTCTTTGTAAGGTTGCTCCACCAGCTTGAACGGTATCTTTTTCTAGTAATTTTGTGTAAGAAAACTTTGAACTCAACTTTATCGTAATGCCTTCGACTCCTCCTTCTCTTATTAATGTATTAGATCCTGCTCCTATAATATTAATTTTTTTTTCTTTTTTCTCAACAAATCTTAGGAATGAAGTTAGTTGATCAATACTGTCTGGTCTAAAAAATATCTCAGCTGGTCCTCCAAGATTAAACCAACTATACTTTGAAAGATTTTCTCTAAAATATATTTGCCCTCCAAACTTTTTTTTTAAGTTTGACTCGATGTTCATATTGCGCTTTTTAAATTATACATCCATTTTGAAATAGATCCTGCTCCCATACCAACAACTATTTCATCATTTATTAAATTTTTTTGAAGATATTTTCTTAAATCTTTCTCATCTTCAATATTAATAACTTGAACCTTTGAAGAGTTTGCTATTAATTTTGCGAAACTATTTTGTTTATAGCTTGTGTCTTTTTTTTCGCCCGCAGCATAAATTGGACAAAGCAATACTAGATCAGAAATTAAAAAGCTGGACGCAAATTCTTTTTTTAAATTATTAACTCTTGAATATCTGTGTGGCTGAAAAATTGATATTATTTTTCTTTCCTTATATACTTTTCTTAAACCTTCAAGAACTGAGGTAATCTCGGTAGGATGATGTGCGTAGTCATCATAAAATTCATTTTTATCTTTTATAAAAACTTTGGTTAATCTCCTCTGAACTCCAGAAAAATTTTTTAAAGCTTTTTTAATTATATTGGTAGAGATTCCTAAATTTAAACAGACAGCAACAGCTCCTGCAGCATTCAAAATATTGTGCTTGCCAATTAAATTTAATACTATGCCTCTTACGATCGTTTTCTTGTATCCTTGACTATAAATTTTTAAATCAAATTTAGAGCTAGTTAAATTATATTTTGGATTTAAAACTTGATAGTCTGACTTTTGATCAAAACCATAGGTTAGATAGTTTTTTTTATTAATTTCTTTTAAAAGATTTTTTAAATCTGGGCTGTCTAAACAAATTATTGCTTTTCCTATTGCTGGAGTTTTCTTAATAAATTTAATAAATGCATTTTTTAAGTTCTGATAATTTTTATAAAAATCTAGATGCTCTTTATCAAGATTTGTTATTATTGAATAATTAATAGGTAGTTTAAGGAAACTTCCATCTGACTCGTCAGCTTCTAAAACTGCCCACTCTCCTTTTCCAAACTTAGCATTGCTATTTATAGAATTAATAACTCCCCCATTAATAATAGTGGGATCCAATTTGAATTCTGATAAAATTTTAGCAACTAATGATGTTGTTGTGGTTTTTCCATGAGAACCTGTAATTATGATATTTTTTTTTAATGTTACTATATTAGCAAGCATCTCCGCCCTTTCATAAATAGGTATTTTATTTTTTCTCGCCTCTATCAATTCAACATTATTTTTTTTTATTGCAGTAGATTTAACGAGTATAGTTGCTTTAGAAATATTTTTTCTTGCGTGCCCTATAAGTATTTTAATCCCAACCTTTGTGCAGTTGTCTGTATTTTTATTTCTTGCTAAATCACTGCCTTGAACACTAAAACCCATTGTCTTCATTATTTGAGCAAGTCCACTCATTCCTATTCCACCTATACCTACAAAATGTATTAGTTCTTTTTTTGCAATGCTAATATTACTCATTTATTAAAAATCTTATTTGATTGTTAATATTTTCAAAAACTGACTTGTCAGAATAAGTATTTTGCCTTTTTCTAACTTCGCTTAATAAAGCCTTATCTTCATGAATAGATTTAATCAATGGAAATAATTTTATTTTAATCTGATTTTCTTCAATCAGAAAACCATATCCTTTTTTTTCAAAATACTTAGCATTTTTCAGCTGATGGTTATCTGCTGCATATGGAAAAGGTATAGAAATAAATGGAATTTTACAGTTTAAAAGTTCTGCTAATATTGAAGATCCTGATCTAGTTATAGCCAAATCAATTTTGGAAAAATAATTTAAAATATTGTGGGTAAAATTAAAAAGCTCAAATTCAATGTTCATAGATTTATATTTTCTGTTTAGTTCATCTTTTTGATTTAATAAGCACTGTTGATATATTTTTAGTTTTAAACCCAGTTCCATACATCTTTCAAAAACCTCAGGTAAGATTTCAGCAAAAGATTTTGCAGCCTGACTTCCTCCTAGAATTAAAATGCTTATTTCTTCTCTGTTAGATGTGGAAATGTTCTTATTAAAATTAATTGCTTCTTCTCTAATTATATTCCCAATTTCTATCTTTTTGTCTTCATACTTCTTCTTTATTCCTTCTACTTGAGAATAAGAAACAAATATTTTATCTGCAAATGGTAATAAAAATTTATTGGCCTTTCCAATAACCAGATTGTTTTCATATATAATAAATGGAATTCTTAATACTTTTGCAGCTATGCAGACTGGAAATGAGGAGTATCCACCCATTCCAAAAACAATTCTGGGTTTAAATTTAAAAAGAAAAATCAAAGAACTGATAAAAGCAAATTTAATCTGAATAATAGAAATAATTATACTTATAGGATTTTTTTTAAAAATTGTTGCTGAATTGATAATTTTTAATTTAATATCTTCATAATTTTTTAGAAATTGAAAACCTCTTTTGTCTGTAATAATTTCAACAGATATTTTATTTTTAATAAAATGTTTGGCCAAGCTGTAAGCAGGAAAAATATGTCCTCCTGTCCCGCCTGCAGCTATTAATATTTTTTTTTCAGATTTTATCATTAGCAAATCTATTTTTTGTATAATTTAATATTACTCCAGCTAATATTGAGCTTCCCAACAAAGAAGATCCTCCATAACTTAAAAAAGGAAGAGTCATACCAGTAGTCGGTAGCAAACTTGTATTTACACCAATATGTATAAAGGTTTGAAATATCAAGAGAGAAGACAGGCCACACAATGAAATTCTTAAATTCTTATCTATTTCTAAAACTGTTATTTTTATGATCCTGAAAGAGATGTACAAAAAAACCATAATTAGTAATATCGATACAATTGAACCAAATTCTTCTGCGATTACCGCTATTATATAATCTGTATGAGCTTCGGGCACACTGTCTTTTAATACACCTTCGCCCATTCCTTGACCTTTTAATCCACCTTGCTTAATTGCATCTAAAGCTTTTTGTGATTGAAAATTGTCTCCTTTCGAAGGATCAAGAAAAGAAGTTAAACGTTTTGTTATATATTCAAATTTTTCTGGCAATAAAATAAGCAAAGCAGCCAAAGAAGCTGCTGATATACCAAAAAAACTTATTATATAAATGATGCTTATACCAGATATAAAAACTATAGAAATCCAACAACCGATTATAAGAATAGATTGGCCCAAATCTGGTTGATTAACCAATAATATGATAATTGACAACAAAACAAGAAAGCTAAAAAAGTAAGAAGAATTTTTAGTCTTAAAGTCGTCCAAGCTCAAAATCTTTGCTGTTATCAAAACAAAAAATGGTTTTACAAATTCAATTGGCTGAAATCGAAAAAAGTATAAATTTAACCAACGCTTTGAACCTTTAACTTCCACGCCAATCAAAGGAACTAGAACTAAAGCAATAAATAAAAATACAAATATAGGAACTATTATTTTTTTTAGAAAATCTATCTCAATAAATGAGATAAAAAACATCACTGCCAAAGACAAAAAAACAAAGGCTAAATGTTTAGAAAAAAAGAAATAATAATCCTTGTCTAATCTTTCTCCAGCTAAAAATGATGTGGATGAGAATGAAAAAAAAAGACCCAAAAAAAATAATAAAATAAAACTAAAGAATATTCTTTTATCGATATTTCTCCAATAGGTGTCTAATTTGTCTTTAAAAAAAATTTTTTCCATATAACTTTACCAATCTTTTAAACTCATTTCCTCTTTCTTCAAAATTTTTATACTGATCATAGGAAGCGCTAGCAGGGCTTAGTAAGATTGTTATTTCTTTGTCGAGTCCTATATTTTTTATTTCAGTAAATATTTTTTTTACAGCAAAACGTAAATTTTTTGAAACTAAGAAATCAATTTTACCTTTTATTTGACGTGCAAAAAATTTTGTATGTTTTCCAACAATATATGATTTGATAATATTTTTTTTTAAATTTCTTAAATAAAATTTGTCCCCTAATTTAGGCAGTCCACCAACTATCCATAAAATGTTACTATTACTCTGTAGCGCAAATCTACTAGATTCAAAACTGGTTGCTTTGGAATCATTTATAAATCTTATTTTTCTTTTTCTAAAAAAAATTTCATGCCTATGTGGCAGCCCATTAAATTTTCTAAAAGATTTAAGAAAAGCTTTATTTTTAATTTTTAATATTTTTGAAAGTTTATAAACAAAAGACATATTTTCTTCGTTTGCTTTTGATTTTAAATATTTGTTATGAATTTTATCCTTTATTTTTTTATAAGATTTGGAAGATACGGACTGTAATTTACTTAAGTTTTTATTTTTATTAAACATGTTAATTAATTTTCTATCTTTCAAGAAAGCAAAGTCATTTTTTTCTTGTAATGAAAAAATTTTTAATTTTGATTGTATGTATTTTCTCATGCTCCCATGCCAATCTAAATGATCTTTGCTAACGTTTAGTATAAAGGCATAATTTGGTTTTATAAATTTAGAATGCGCCAACTGAAAAGAAGATGCTTCTATTATAAATAAAGTTCGCTTTCTCTTATTAGAATTTAAAATTGATTTTCCAATATTTCCACCTAATTGAGTATGGAATCTATTTTTTTTTAATAAATGTTCTACGATCTTACAAGTTGTTGATTTCCCATTTGTTCCAGTAATAACAATTGACCTAACATCAGGATTTTGCATATAAAATAAATCAAGATCTGTAATTATTTTGTGTTTATTTTTTAGAAGAGGCTTTTTGAGTTTTGTTTTTTTTATATTAATTCCTGGACTTAAAATAATGTAATCAACTATATTTAATTTTTTTGAAAATAGTTTTATATTTATTTTTTCTTTAAAGTGTCTTCTTTTTTCTTTGCTGTCATCCCAAACATAAAACTCTTTGATTTTTAATTTCCTAAAGTAGTTAACAACAGAAATACCTGTTATTCCCAATCCATATATTGCAAATCTTTTTTTTCTTAATGCTTTTGACAAAGTCATCGATTAACGTAATTTGAGTGTAGCTAATCCTATTAATGCTAAAATAATCGAAATAATCCAAAATCTAATTACTATTGTTGACTCTGCCCACCCTTTTTTTTCAAAATGATGATGTATTGGAGCCATCATAAAAACTCTTTTTCCTGTTAATTTAAATGAAATTACTTGAATAATCACCGAAACAGTTTCCAATACAAATAGTCCTCCAACTATTGCTAAAACTATTTCGTGTTTAACTATTATTGCAACAGCCGCTAAAGAACCTCCTAAAGATAAAGATCCAGTGTCTCCCATAAATATTTTTGCTGGAGGAGCGTTATACCAAAGAAAACCCAAACAAGAACCAACTATTGAACCACAAAAAATTGAAATTTCTCCAACGCCAGGAATATATTGAAGCTGTAAATATTCTGCAAATATGATGTTCCCAACAACATAACTGATAAACGTAAAAGAGAGAGCAACTAACATAACTGGCACTGTGGCTAAACCATCGAGACCGTCAGTAAGATTTACTGCATTTGAAGAACCTATAATTACAAATAAAGCAAATGGAATAAAAAATAAACCTAAATGAAATATTAAATTTTTAAAAAAAGGAAAGTATAAATTATATAAGTATTCATGGTCAGAGTGTTGGATCAATATGTAAAGCGCAATTAAACTTATTACTAATTGACCTAAAAATTTTAACTTAGAATTAAGTCCTCGTGAGTTTTCAAATTTAATCTTAAGCAAATCATCAATAAATCCTAAAGTTCCAAGTCCTAAAGATACAAAAATCAATATCCATATGAAGACATTTTTTAAATCTGCCCAAAGCAATGTGCCTGAGATCATCCCTATAATAATTATAAGACCGCCCATGGTAGGAGTTCCAGATTTTTTTATTATATGGTCTATCGGACCATCTTGCCTAATTGGTCCTGTAATTTGATTTCTTGAAAAAATTCTAATCAAAGGTTCGCCTATTAAGAAAACAATAGTTAAAGATGTAACCACTGAAAGACCAGTTCTAAATGTAAGATACTTGAATACATTCAAAAATGAATAGCTGTCTATCAATGAAGTTAAAAAACTAAATAACATTAATTGATCCTTTAATAATATTTTTGGACAGTTTGTTTAAACCGGTAGCATTAGATCCTTTAATCATCAAATAATCATTCTTCTTTATTACATTCGAAAACACATCATCAAAATCATTTTTGTTCTGTAAAATATTTCCTTGCTTGCTTTTAGAAGTATATTTATAGGTTTTTATCACTTGATCTCCATATATAAATAATTTGTCTATATCGGCAACATTAATAACTTTTGACAAATTTTTATGGTAAAAATCTGACTTCTTACCCAATTCAAGCATATCTCCAAGTAATACGTATTTTTTACAATTGTTCTTCTTGATATTTGATAGATTAATAAGGGCATTTTTAACAGAAAGTGGATTGGCATTATAACTTTCGTCTATCAACTTAAACTTAGTTTTATATCTAGCAACATCATGTATCTTTCCTCTGCCATTTAAAGAACAAATTTTTTCAAAAAATTTTCCTATCTTTCCTAAATCAAGATTCAAAATTTTTAGCACTGCAACGCAACATAAAATATTAGAAATATTTGAATTGCTGCTACTGTTTGTTTTTAAAATTAAAATTTCATTAACTGTTCTGATTTTGAGAATATTATTTTTTTCAGTTGTTTTGTTTTGTATTAAACAAACATCTGCTTTTTTAGATCTACCAAAAGATAAAGTTTTTATTTTTTTTCTTCTCGCAACACTATTCAAATAATTAAAAAATCTATCATCTCTGTTTAAAACTACAACTCCATCTTGATCAATATTGCTTATAATTTCACTTTTGGCCTTTGCTATACCTTTTATATTTTTAAAATTTTCTATATGAGCCTGAGCAATATTTGTTATTATTCCTATATTTGGTCTAACTAGTTTTGATAACTTGTTAATTTCCCCTAATTTGCTCATTCCAACTTCAAAAACACCATAATCATGTTCATGTTCAAGATTTGATAAACTTAAAGGAACACCGTAGTGATTGTTAAAAGATTTAGGAGAATAATAAGTGCTACCAAAAATTTTAAGCAATTTTCCTAATAAAGTTTTTATGGTTGTTTTGCCTGAACTTCCTGTTACAGCAACAATCTTAGCTTTGGAAAAATATCTTTTATAAAAAGCAATTTTTTTTAAAAAAGAATTAGTATTGTTAACTTTAATAAGTTTTTTTTTATAAGAGCTTTTAATGCTTTTTGAAATTATACAAAAATTAGCACCTTTTTTTATAGCTTCAGAAATATAGTTGTGACCGTCCTTATTGCTTCCTTTTATGGCAACAAAAATATTTCCTTTTTTAACTTCTTTTGAATTAATAGAAACTCCTTTGAATTCTTTATTCTTGTTTATTGTTTTGTCTAAAATTTTTGAGTTAAAATATTTGTTGCATTTTTCTTTGTTAAATTTAAATTTTCCAAACTTTATCCCTTTTATTATAGATTTATCAGAAATTTTAATTATCTTTTTTCCGTAATCTTGTGTTGCTTCATGACCTTTCCCAGCAACTAATATGATCTCCGATGGCTCTGAATTTTGAATAGCATACTTTATAGCTTTGGCTCTGTTTCCAATTTCAACATAATTTCCTTTTATTAACTCTCTGGTTATCATTTTTCTTATTTTTTTTGGATTTTCTCTTCTGGGATTATCATCAGTTACATATATTTTTTCACAAAGATCTCTCGCAATTCTTGCCATGATTTTTCTTTTTTTCTTATCTCTCTCTCCTCCACAACCAAAAACTAAAGAAACTTTGCTATTGTAATGTTTTTTTAAAGATTGAAGTGCAGTAAATAGAGCATCTGGTGTGTGCGCATAATCAACAAAAA
>Ga0163108_10003074_pt1 | contig 11935 bp, 15 predicted proteins | sample Fk1155metaG_FD_109644 | JGI IMG/M metagenome (GOLD analysis project Ga0163108, IMG submission 109644) | Marine microbial communities from the Central Pacific Ocean - Fk160115 155m metaG | ecosystem: Environmental > Aquatic > Marine > Oceanic > Photic zone | place: The Central Pacific Ocean...
GTAGAAGCAGTATGGTGAATTACAAGCATTTTAATTGCTTTGGCATATTTTCTTGGCCAAAGTAGCGCTTTGTTATCTACAAAGCCAAGAACCTGTGATATTTCTGGATCTTCTTTAGAATAAAACTGCGAAAAATCTGGCAGAAAGCTTCGCGATGCTACAAGTTTCAATCTGTTATTTGATTTCTCAAAGCCACCCCAAGAATTACGAGAGATGATATTTAACCCCGAAAAGTCCGATCCAGCCATAAGGTTTTTTGGGATTTCATCCATCAATCCAATTAATTCAAAATCCAAATTATCTATCGCTTTTTCCGATTTAAACCTTAAGGCAGTTGAAGTTTTTGTATGAATGAAAATTTCACCATCTGCATGTGTGTCGTATTTGTGTTCTGGACCATCGCTCTTTTTGTTAAACCCATTGTGAATGTGAGCAAAACCATCATGCTCGTGCTTGCTACTATGGTCATTATGGTGGCTGTGTTCGTACTTACTATCAACATGATGGTACAAAAATATCCAGTCACTCAAAGTTCCATTAGCAAATTTAAACTGCACATAAGTAGGAGTTTGCTCGAAATCTCCCTTAATAATTGTTCCAGAAAAATACTTACTGGATTTCACTGTCTCAAACTCCGAAAGACATTCAGAATTGCTACAGTTAAAATCTAAGGCAAAAACTGAACCAGAATTACCTAAGATCAAAATAAATAAAAATATAAAAAATCTTTTAAACATAAGCCTAATTAATTGCCATAATTATAGCATTTACAACTTTAAAATCCAGAAATCAACTAGAAATTTATTTTTTTTTTGATAAAATGTAGAAAATTTAATCAATCTGCTATGCAAGCTACTTCTGCACAAGATTTCATAAAACTAAGAGCTGATTCTCCATTACCAATAATGGTAGATTTTTATGCTGACTGGTGTGGTCCATGCCAAATGCTTACTCCAATTATAGAAGAGTTAGCAGGGGAGTTCGAAGGAAAAGTTCACGTTATCAAGATAGATATCGATGAAGCACAAGAAATTGCTCAAGAATACGCAATTACTTCGATTCCAACAATTCTATTTATCCGCCAAGGAGAAGTAGTAGATAAGTTAGCTGGATTTCAATCTAAAGACGTACTCAAAGAAAAGCTAGATGCAATGTAGTTAAGTTGCTTTAAACAACATCAAAAATTAAAAAAGCCTCCTATGAGGCTTTTTTATATAGACGAATTCTATTGAAAGTTTCCAGCTTGTGCACGAGCCAAGTCATCACATCTTTCGTTTTCTGGGTGCCCTGCATGCGCCTTAACCCAATTCCAAGTAACTTTATTACCCATTAATACAAGCTTACGCAAAGCAACATCGACCAGCTCCCATTTATCCTGGTTAGTTTTACGCTTCCATCCTTTTGTATATGTCGAAAAGACCAAGTTTGAATCTGTATATATATCTACATGTGAATCTCGGAGCTCACGAAAAATCAAAAATTCCATGCCAGATGCCGCTGCCTGAATTTCCATTCGATTGTTTGTACTGTCTTTTTCACCACCAGATAATTCTGCTTCGATAATAAACTTTTTTGATCCGTGTTCAAATTTTTGTAGAACCACACCCCATCCACCTGGACCAGGGTTCCCAAGACAACTACCATCGGTAAACATTTTTACATAAAATTTCATGTTGTTTGTTAATTATTTTGCTAAATAGTAGCACATCTGCTAAAAATTAAGGTAATAAAATTTAAAAATTTTTTCAATGAGTCTTCAAATAGGAATTGTCGGTTTGCCAAATGTAGGTAAGTCAACTCTCTTTAATGCACTAACAAAATCACATTCTGCAGAGGCCGCAAACTACCCATTCTGTACCATAGATCCAAATGTAGGAATTGTAGAAGTGCCAGATTCTAGATTGGATTCTTTAGCTCAAATTGTTACTCCAGAAAAAGTTGTCCCAGCAATTATTGAATTTGTAGATATTGCAGGTTTAGTAAAAGGAGCTTCAAGTGGAGAAGGTTTAGGTAATCAATTTCTGAGCCATATTCGCCAGGTAAATGCAATTGCGCATGTGATTAGAGTGTTCGAAGACGACGATATTCATCATGTACATGGTAATATAGACCCAGAATCAGACAAAGAAGTAATAGAAACAGAGTTAATCATAGCCGATGTACAAACTGTAGAAAAAAGATTATCAAAAGCAAAGTCTGAATGTAAAAGTGGTAAAAAAGATAAGTTAGAATATGCAAACCTGTTACAAAGACTATTCGATCACTTGCAATCTGGGCACAAAGCCAGATCTTTTACAGATTCAGCAGAAGAGCTTTTGGCAATACGAGATTTGCATCTACTGACAATCAAGCCATTTATATATGTGGTAAATGCCAAAGAAGACGAAGTCGCAAAACTCGATCTTGCAGATATTAGACAAAAATTAGCATTAGATGATTCGGATTTTCTTGTGCCTGTATCAGCTAAATTGGAGCACGATTTGTTGAGTTTCGATCAAGAAGAGGCGGACATGTTTCTAGAAGAGTTAGGTTTAAAAGAGCCAACTCTCAACACTCTAATTAGAACTGCCTACGATATTCTTGGCTTACAAACATATTTTACTGCTGGTGTAAAAGAGGTGAGAGCATGGACTGTAAAACAGGGAGCTACAGGCCCACAAGCAGCTGGAGTTATTCATACTGATTTTGAAAAAGGATTCATCAAGGCAGATGTAGTTAATTTCCAAGACTTTGTCGATAACGAGGGTTGGTCTAAAGCAAAAGAAACTGGAAAAGTAAGACTTGAGGGCAAAGAATATATTGTTCAGGATGGAGATGTTATGTTGTTCAAAACCAATAGTTAAATTTTAAAACAAATTTAAATTTGACAAGAAAAAAAAGCTCTATATCATTACAGGGCTTTAAATTTTTTTATGATTAATCAAGTTATTTCAAATTATCCAAGTAAGTCAATCGAGTCCAAACGCGCAACATCATGTCTAGTGAGTGTTAGTAAAGGGGATATATTAGTGCCTGAGCATGAAATTGTAAGATTGTTTAATACTGCTGGCGCAGAAGCTTTGAACCACACAGGTATTTCACAGGGTCTTAAGAAAATTTACATAGATTCTTTACCAGTACTTGAAGACATTAGCTTAGAAGAGATCAGAGAGTCTGTTTTCAAAAGATTAGTAGATACAATGAGAAATTTATTTAATTAAGTGTTTTTTCACTTGCAAACCAAGAGAAAACTTCATATATTAATTCTACCGAGCGAGTATGGTATAGTGGCTATTACGGCGCCTTGCCATGGCGCAAACAGGGGTTCGATTCCCCTTACTCGCTCCAGATTAAATATTCAAATAGTAGCTTAGGCTACTGTTTTTTTGTGATTCAAAGCTGTTTTAGAAAATAATCTAAACAAGTGCTATAATAAGATCGTATTTAGCACAACAAAATGATCTCTAAGCAGAAATGGGATTCAATACACTTTATAGAAAATGAATCCGAGTTACCGCAAGAAATTAATGAAACTCAAGATTATCCATTTACCTATGAAATAAAAAAGTTAAGAACAGTTTTTTCAAAACATATTTTAAAACTTATTGAATGTAGATACGAATTAGCGACACAAAATGACTATCAATCTAGTTTACACGCCTACGTTTTGATAGAAAAGAATGATAAAACTACTTCTTAGGTTACATCTGTTTCAATATCATATGGACTTGTATACTCTTGAGTCTCAAACACATGTTGTTGATCAAAATTAAATTCAGTCTCAACCAAATCACCAGATATCAAAGCCTTCAAGCAGGCTGTCGCTGCTCTATGCTTTGCAGCAGATTGTTTTTTACTTAAAGATGGTAATTGTACACTATGGTATTGCTCGTTAATATACATCAGGATTCTACATCTAAAGTCCTTATTTGGCATTTTAACTATCTCATATTGTAATTCAGCAATATCTTTAAGGTGTTCATTGCAACAGCTATGAAGTACATACAAACCATGTTTTGGGTGGTTTTCAAGAAATAGTAGAATAGTTTCTCTAATCCATTGCCATTGTTTAGAATCTTTATTAGATAGAAATAAGCACTTGGCAATTGTCGAATGCGAAATTGAATCATTGTATAGTCTTTTTTTGAATTCCTTTACAATATCGTTAGGCAATCTTGGTAAAGTACAAAGTTTTACTATCACTTCATTAAAAGTTTCTTCTGGAACTTCAGTAATATCTTGTCTCTGTTTTTGCCAAACATAAATTTGCTTGGTAGATGCATCAAGATTTTCGTCTTGAAAACTCATATACCTATTAAAATACTCAGCCAGAAGCTGAGTATCCTTAGAATCATATGCCGGTATACGTGAGTTGATAGAAGCAATTAGCTGTCTATGTACAATCAGGTCTGGATATCTACGTATAGGAGAGGTAGTGTGAGAATATCCCGAAAGGTTCAATCCTTCATGACCCATGTTATACGAGCTATAAAAGGCTCGAAATCCATGGTCGCGGCCAGGCACATGGTTTCTGTAAATACTAGGGATATTGTGTGCATCTAGATGAGTGGCAGCTAAATGATTAGTCAAAATCATTAATTCTGGAACTATCAAGTCTGATCGATATTCTCCAGGTTCGCTGGCAATTTTTTTACCCATTCGTTTACGATATAGCGCGGATCCAATTTGGTTCAGATCAGTTAACATATCAAAGTAGGTAAATTCGCGGTCCTGATCTGCCAACACTCTGTTTACTTCTAAATAAGACAGTTTACTGCGAGATGTCAGACAGGTTTGTTCAATTTCATAATCTAATATATCTGCATTTTTATTTAGAGTTGTTGTGAAAGTTAAAGCGGGCCTATTTTGACCTGCTACCAAACTGAGAGTCTCTTCTGATAAAATTTTTGGCAACATGGGGTTTACTTCCTGTCTCAAATACAAGGTCAGTATTCTGTGCAAAGCTTCTTTGTCTGTAGCAGAATCTTTTTCGACAATACTAGCCACATCCGAAATAGAAACACTCACCCTAAAGTTCACCCCATCTCGAACACACCAAATAGCATCATCCATATCAAGTGTGTCTATGCAGTCAATTGTCACACCATCAATTTCTGTTCTAGGTGAGATTAATTCATCTGAGATAGAATGGCTAGTTGCTTCAATCAATACCGGGGTAGGAAACTTTCTTTTTGATTCAAGATTCCCAATAGGTGGAAGACTTATAGCCATATTTATGTGGTTAGTATACCAATATATTATGTGTTTTTATTGTGATTAATTCAAAAATATTTTAAAATAACGCTTGCAACACAAGGTAAATATCCCAAAACTATGTTTAAGAAAGATAAAGAAAGATTTAATCCAGAATTTAATGATTCTTTAAAAACACAACCTTCAAGGATCCTACATAAATTAATATCAATTTTTAAATCCAGGTCTCAAGACGCATTGGAATCAAGAATGAAACAAGATTTTTTAGCAGAAGATAAAATACTAAATTTTTGGTTTCAAAAACAAACTTACGTAAATGGCTTACCGAGTTTTGCAATTTCACACCAAGAAAAACAGCTTGCTATTAGAGATGTATTTCAGTTTTTACAGACGCCTGCTTTGTACCAATCGCAAACATTAGTTTCAAGCTATAAAATAATTTTATCTGACTTGAATTGTTTGCAAATAATTATCAATTCATATCCAGACTTTTTTGCCACAATACCAAAAAGTCTAATTTTAGATCAGCACTTTATTGTATCTTTATCTACACATAGTCCAGACGCATTAATTATTTGGAGTTTATCTTTGTTCGAAGATTTTTCTCCAGTCAAACTGTACGATTCTATTCACAATACTTTATCTAAAGATTGGGTTGTTCTCCAGCATTTTAGAGACTCAAGAGTGGTAGTGATGAAAACTGGAATGGTTAGAAAAACTATAGACTTGCTTGATTTATGGCTGCTAAATTTAAATTGGATTGCAGAAAATTCGCAGAACTCAAAATCATTCAATACTATCCAAAAGAAGTTTTTTAACCTGGGGTTAGAGCCAGAGATTATTCAGCCCGTATTGCAGCAACCAAGTGAAGCATTGCCTCCACAGCAAAATATGCAGAGTAAAAAAATAGCACCCAACCCCTTGTTGGATTCTAAAGATGATACGCACCCAAACAAAGGCAGTGAACCACAACAATCTATAAACAACCTTGTTTATTTAACTGACTGCATTGTAGGCAAAAAATGTATCTTAAACCATCCAAACCATGGACATTTAGACATTATTATCACTGGAGTTAGTGATGAAGATATTGAATTTGTTATAATCGCAGGCCCACATTTAGGTAGAAACTCTCACATGCCTAAAGACATGGTTAGTTCATGTTTGATAGTAGGAAATGAAGACAGTAGAATACTTAACACAAATATCATTCAGGTCAAAAAGTAATCTTTGCATTCACATTCAAGAATCAGTAACATATATATAAATTTATAAAAAGTTTATGGAAAATATTGTTACACTTTTATCTATCATCAGCGGCTTTGTATTGGGTTGGATAGCCCATACAAAAGTATATAACTCACAACTACAAGCAAGTACAAAAGCTGCAGAACAAATGAAAGAATCATTTGCTGTTATCGCCCAAGACTCACTTGCCAAAAACAACCAGCAATTTTTAGATTTAGCTAAGTTAAATCTAGAAAAAGTACAAGTTTCTGCAGATAAAGACTTGAAAAATAGGCAGGACGCTATTCAAAACTTCGCAAGCAATCTGCAGCAGAATCTTCAACGTTACGAAAAACTTGTCACATCATTTGAGCAGGACCGTGATAAAAAGTACGGAGCCTTAAAAGAGCAATTAAATTATATTATCCAAGCAGAAAAAAACCTACGCGAAACTACTCGTACACTTGAGACAGCACTTAAAGATTCAAAAGCTCGAGGTAACTGGGGAGAGCTACAATTAAAACGTGTAATAGAAATGGCAGGACTTACAGAGCATGTAGATTTTTCAACTCAAACTACAGTCACGGTAGACTCACAAATGTTTCGTCCAGATGTGATTGTTAAAATGCCAGATGTTAGAAATATAGCTATTGATGCCAAGGCACCATTAGCCAACTACCTAAAGGCTACTGCAGCAAAAGATCATGATGTAAAAGTAAAACATTTAAAAACTTTTCTCCAAGACATGAGACGTCATATTTCTGATCTAGGCTCTAAAAGTTACTTCGATAAAATAGAAAACTCAGCCCCTTTTGTGATTATGTTTCTTCCTGGTGAATCTCTTATAAGAGCAGCCATGGAACTAGATGTTAACTTACTCGATGAAGCCTTAAAGAAAAAAGTTATTATAGCCTCGCCATCAACATTATTAGCCATTTTATTGATAGTAGAAAAATCATGGAAAGATTCTAAGGTTTCTACACATCTAGAATCAGTTAAAAAAGAAGGTGAAGAACTTATAAAACGTCTAGATACTTTTGTTGGACATTTAGAAAAAGTGGGCAAAGGACTCACATCTGCAGCCAATGCATTCAATTCTCTTGCTGGTTCATGGAATCGTAATTTAATTCCACAAACTCTTAAATTTAATAAGTTACGTGGTCACAAAACTCCAATGCGAGAATTGCAGTCTACCACCAATCCAGATACAAAGGAGTTTGTTCGTATGCCTAAAGAAAATTTATTAAACCAATAATTGCAAATGTTTGAATTAACATCTCCAGACTTTCAAAAAAACGCAAACATTCCTAAAAAATTCACCTGCCAAGGTGAGAATATTGCCCCAAAGCTAGAAATTCACAATCCTCCAGCAGAAGCAAAGTCTTTTGCCTTGATTATGGATGATCCAGATGCACCTAAAGGTAGTTGGTTACACTGGATGGCTTGGAATATTCCGCCAGCTACAAAAACATTAGATCCCAACAATTTTCCAGCAGAGGCTAATCAAGGTATCAACGACTTTAAAGAGTTTGGATACGGTGGACCATGCCCACCTAATTCTAAGCATCAATATAGATTTTTTCTATTCGCTTTAGACAAAAAAAATCACCTAGATAAAAATGCATCGAGGGCTGAGTTAGAAGTTGCTATGGCAGGCCACATTATCGCTTCTTGCGAGCTAAACGGTTATTACGAGCGGTCTTAATTTTTTGCACAATTTTAATTTTGCGCAGCTGGTCTGCAATATAAATAAATGTGAAAATCACAAGTAGTTCTAGTCCTATATTGTATTTTTCTAGGACATTAGATCCAAAAAAAGTAGCCACAATAATCAAAGGTGTGGTTCCAGCAAGTGTGGCAAATAAGAATTTATAAACATTCATTCTAAGTGCTCCTGCAAAATAACTTATGGAATCCACCGAAGTAAGAGGGTTTAATCTTAAAGCAAAAATCAACCTGAAGCCTCCATCTGACAATCGATTAAGAAAGTTACGGTTCTTTTTACTTTTCAATAATGCTGTTGAAATTAGTTTTCCTTGATAGTAATTAAGTAAATTGCCAATAACATTTCCTAAAAAAATAATCACTAGAGAGCTTTGCCAGCCACCAATCATCGCAATAATTGGATACATAATAATCGCAGGAATAACACCAATGACAACCTCTATTAAAACTAAACCAAGAAGAATTAAATTTTGAGAGAAAGAATTCATAACAGAGAAGTATTCTTTTACAGATGTAATATCATTTTTAGCTACTTGAAAAATAAGCCCTTGGCTCTGATAATTCTCGAAAATAAAATATCCAAGTAAGGCAAGAGCAGCAATATTTGTATAGGCAAATAGTTTTAGTTGAAGTTGTTTTCGCATGTGTGCTTTGTTACCCTAATATTGTAATATTTTTACTCTCTAACGCCAAGACTAATGCAACAATACAAATCACTCTTACAAGAAGTTCTCGAACAAGGAGAAACTAAATCAGACCGCACAGGTACTGGAACAATCTCCATTTTTGGCGTGCAGCGTAAATATGATTTACGTGATGGATTTCCACTAGTCACAATCAAAAAAACCTTGTTTAAAGCAATAATTCACGAGCTGTTATGGTTTTTAAAAGGTTCTACGAATATCAATCAAGAGCTGACTCAGCACACCCCAATTTGGGATGCTTGGGCAGATGACAACGGAGAGCTTGGACCAATATATGGATACCAATGGACCCGCTGGCCACTTTACCGTAAAAACAAAGAAACTGGTAAAATCCGAAAAACATATATAAACCAAATTCAAAACGCTATCGATACAATCAAAAACAACCCAGATTCTCGCCGTATTATTGTATCTGCATGGAATGTATCCGATCTTTCGGATATGGCTTTACCTCCATGTCATGCATTCTTCCAATTTTATGTAGTTAACGGCCGACTCGACCTACAATTATACCAAAGAAGCGGCGATCTTGCTCTTGGTGTACCATTTAACATTGCCAGTTACTCAGCATTGCTCATGATGGTAGCGCAGGAGTGTGATTTAGAACCAGGTGTTTTTACTCATACAATAGGAGATGCCCATATTTATACAAACCATATTGATGGAGTAAAAGAGATGCTAACTCGTGAACCACTCTCATTACCAACTCTTAAAATTACTAATAAACCATTCTGGGACTTAACTTTCGAAGACTTTAGTCTCGAAAATTACCAGCATCATAAATTTATCAAATTACCAGTAGCAGTCTAATCTTAAACATCAAATGCCAAAGCCAATTAAATTAATTGTTGCCACCGACAAAAACGGGGGAGTTGGAATTAACAATCAGCTACCATGGTCTTTTAGATCGGACATGCAGCATTTTAAAAAAGTTACATCGCAAACTAAAAACGATGACAAGCAAAACGCAGTCATTATGGGTCGCAAAACTTGGGGGTCTATACCTTCGCAATTTAGACCTCTACCAGGACGCTTAAATATAGTCATTTCTCGTCAAGAAAATCTGGATCTACCAGAAGGCGTTTTACACTTTACAGATCCAATAAAGGCTATAGAAGATATCCAGTCAAACACCAATATTGAATCAATTTTTTGTACAGGAGGTGCTCAATTATATACTTTCTATCTAGATAATAATTTAGTCTCAGATATATATTTAACACTCATAGAGTCAGCTTTTGAAACCGATGCACATTTACCAATAGATTTATCAGAATTTACACAGCATGTAAATATGCGCCAACTAGATTTTGATCGCAATACTAGCAATGCCCACACCTTACATTTTCAGGTTCATAAAAAACAATTTTAGTTTGCATTAGCATTAACCAGTGTGTTATAAATATTATACTTTATAGATTAGCCGGGGTAGCTCAGTGGTAGAGCAGGGGCCTGAAAAGCCCTGTGTCGGTGGTTCAATTCCGCCCCTCGGCACCACTCAAAATCAGATCTTCTGGTTTTTTTTCATTACTATGTATTTGACTGATTCAAAGAAGCGTATATAGTAAACCAAATTTAATAAAATTTAATGTCTCAAGATATTTTTCCGGTATCAATTTCTAATCTTGAAGATCTTGAAGAGCTATATCAAGCTATAGATTTTTTTAGAAAACATGAGTACCATTTGCCATCAATTACTCAGTCAAACGATGGACTTCGTTTTGCAACTAAGTATTGGCTAAATCCACGAGTTAAATCAGACAAGTATATATTTTCCATTCAAAATGAAGTAGATTCGGTGATAAACAATCTTTTAGAACCTGGAAGTAATGATGATACTCCACAAGATTCAATTTCGGAACCAGACGAAATTAAATGGGAGCAATTCGACCCAACACCATATATAGGTTGTGATGTTCCACCAACAGAACCACCAGCTGCAATTCCAGCACCAGACGAAAGTGAAGCAAGAGAAGATGAAGGTATAGTAAGATACGACGATAAGAATGCAAGACAACGCAGAGAAATTGAACAAAGACAGGCAAGCAGACCTACATTAAAAAGATCTAGAAGATCGCTTTTTGAATCATATGAATCCCAAGAATTTAAATCTATGATACGTAAGGGGCTAGAAAGATTACTAAAAGATAAATAAAATAAAACAACATCCTAGGATGTAGTTTTTTAATACTAACTATAATTCTCTTCTAAATACTGCATAATCGCATCAGACTCGTACATAGTCACACCATTTTGCTGATCAACCAAAAGCGGCACCTGAGTTTTGCCACCAATTTTAAAACCCCAAGAGTTTTCTCCAGCAGTAAAATCGTGCGACCTCCAAATAAAATCCAGGTTCAACTCGTTCATTTTTTTCAAAACTTTCATGCAGTATGGGCAGCCTGCATTTACGTATAGTTCTAACATAATATAAATTAAAGACAGAAATAATTTATCATTTTTATGCAGATAAAAAAAGCCACAGAAAATGATTTACAAGTACTGCAGAATTTAGAAGCCCAATTCAATCAAGAAAGAGACTCTTGGCATAACCTGCACACTCAAGATTTTCATAAACGACAAAACACTCGTAAACTCATTACGCTCCAAGATATCGATTCGGATATTATTTTTATTGCTCAAGACAGTCAAGAAAACTCAGTTGCATTTATAAGTGGCAGCATTCACGCAAGACCAAGCCATACCCTAAACAACCTTGGTAGTATAGATTCACTCTATGTTCTACCAGAGTGCCGTAAAAATCAATTAGCTGCAGCTTTATTTAAAAGACTCGAAGAGGAGTTTAAATCCAGAGGTTGTGATCATATCACTCTGCATACAGATGCAGAAAATATCCTGGTCTAAAAGTTTTACGAAAAACAAAACATGCATCCAGTGACTTTGGAGTATTACAAAATTTTATAGAAAACCAAGTAAAAACCTAGGAATCAAAAATCTCCACATGAATCTGCTTCTTCGACACCCCCTCAACAATAGCCTCAGATCGAATATCACGAATCATATTGCCATTTCCACACAAATATAAATCTAGGTTCTCTCTAAAGCTGTTACCTTTGATGTACTCA
>Ga0163108_10003075_pt1 | contig 11929 bp, 12 predicted proteins | sample Fk1155metaG_FD_109644 | JGI IMG/M metagenome (GOLD analysis project Ga0163108, IMG submission 109644) | Marine microbial communities from the Central Pacific Ocean - Fk160115 155m metaG | ecosystem: Environmental > Aquatic > Marine > Oceanic > Photic zone | place: The Central Pacific Ocean...
AATCCAATACCAACACCAGCTCCAGCTAAAGCAATAGCGGCTAATCCTGCGCCGATCATTTTTGCTGCTTCTAGTTCCATTTTTCCTCCTTCATTATTGTTGTTAGTGATGTAAATTTAATGCGTCGTTCAAATAAATGCATGTTAAAATTGCAAAAACATAAGCCTGCAAAAAAGCTACTAAAATTTCTAAACCGGTTAAGGCAACTGAAAAAGTCAGTGGCAACCAGCCAGCAACCAGACCAAGACTGATTACAAACCCACCAAAAACTTTTAACATTGTATGACCAGCCATCATATTAGCAAACAATCTAACTGAAAGACTAATCGGTCTGCTTAAATAAGATATGATTTCTATTATCATTATGATTGGTAATAAAACAATAGGAACACCGCTAGGTACAAATATTTTTAGATATTTAAATCCGTGAATTACAAAACCTAAAATAGTAACACCGATGAAAATGAAAATTGCAAAAGCTAAAGTTACGATAATGTGACTGGTAACTGTGAATGAATAAGGCAACATTCCAATCATGTTGCAGAATAAAACAAAAATAAACAAACTAAAAATAAAAGGAAAGTATGGTTTTGCTTTTTTACCGGCGGTATCATTAATCATCTTCCCAATAAAATTGTAAAGCATTTCCGATATTAATTGAATTTTTCCAGGAATTATTTTTTTTTCTTTGGTTCCAAACAACAAGAAAAGCAATATAAATATGGCACTCAACAACATAAAAAGACTAGCGTTTGTAAAAGATAAATCAATTCCGTTTATTTTTATTTCCGGTCCAATCCTATGGACGTTAAATTGATGCATGGGATTTGTATCCATAATTTAACTCCTATTTTTTTTGCATTCTTTTTGCAGCTCTAATTACATTCCAAATTCCAGCTGCGGAACCAAAAATAAAGAAAATAATTATTAATATTGGTTTAGTACCAAACCAATTATCCAAAATAAACCCAATAATTACACCAACCACAACTGCGGCAACAAGTTCGGTTCCAAGTTTAAATGCATTTCCAAGAAAAACACCTTTTTTTTCAGCATCTTCTATTTTTTTATTTTGCAATTTAGATTTTGCAATTTTAAGGCGAGTTTCTAAGTTTCCCGGATCATTCATTTGGTTATTATGCAACCAGCTCTTCTGCTTTCTCTAGATTCACGGCTACTAATTTACTAATTCCTTTTTCAGGCATTGTGATACCGTACAGTCTATTCATTTTTGACATAGTTAATGCATGATGCGTTATGATTACAAACTTTGTTTTTGTAATTGAATTTAGTTCTTCTAACAGGGAACAAAAACGAGATACGTTTGCATCGTCTAACGGAGCATCAACTTCATCTAAAACACAAATTGGTGATGGGTTTGTTAAAAAAATAGCAAAAACCAAGGAAAGAGCAGTCAAGGCTTGCTCACCTCCAGACAGAAGCGTAATTGATTGTAATCTTTTTCCAGGGGGAGAGACAAGCATTTCCAGGCCTGCTTCAAGAGGGTCGTCAGAGTCAACAAGTTCGAGTTTTGCATTACCTCCATTAAATAATTTTACATAAACTTCATTAAATTTTTTATTTATTTTTGAAAATGCATCCAAAAGTCTTTCACGACCTTTCTGGTTTAGCTCATTTATACTAGATTTTAATTTAATAATTCCCGAAATCAAATCTGCTCTATCGTCTTCCATTTTTTTAATTGAAGTTTTAAATTTTTCTGTTTCTAAATCTGCTCTTAGATTTACAGATCCCAAAGCATCTCTGCTTTTTTTTATTTCCACTAATTTTTTTTCTTGTTCATTAATAGAAGTTAATTGGTCAACATTATCAAAATTAGTAATTGAAAATAGATTATTAACATTTTCTACTTTCAACTCCTTTTTAACCACATAAATCAAATCCATTTTTCTTTGATCAATGCCTTCGACCGTAGCTTCAAATCTTGCTTTATTTTCTCTTAAAACAGTAAATTTTTCTTGTATAGCTTTTAAATTTTCATTTATGGAATTATATTTTTCTTCTGCACTCCTTATTTCGATTTCCAGTTCTTCATTTTGTTTCTTTGTATTTTCTAAATTTTGTAGATTTTGACCTTTACTTATAGCAATTTTTTCAGGATTTTTTTGACTTTCTTCTAGTTCTATCGATATTTTTCTTCTTCTCTCTGCCAATTTTAAAATCATTTTTTCAGAGTTTAATTTTAAATCTTTCCAATTTTCTAATTCTTGGTCGATATTTTTAATCCTTTCTTTCCTTTTTATTGAATCACTTTTAATCGTTTCATTTTTTCCAAAATATATAGCATATTCTTCTTGAGATGATGTAATTTTATTAACCAATGTTTTTAACTCTTCAAAAATATCTTTTGTAAGCTTTCTGTCAGAGTCAATATAAGTTTCTATTTCGCTTATTAAATTATTTAAATTTTTCTGAAGTTCTTTTAATCTACCATTTGCTGAATCAAGATCTGATTTGGATCGGGACTCTGTTTCAAAAAGTTCTTTTTCTGTTTTAAGCAATTCATTTTTTTCTTCTAAAATCCTTTTTTCATTTAAAGATGCATCTAACGATATGCTTTTCTCTCTTTCTAGATCTGAATCTATAGTTTTTATATTGCCTAAAAGTTTATTATTTAAATCTTTAATTCTTTTTTCCTCTTCCTGTAAATTTGTTACCTCCAAATTTATTTTTTGAAGTTTAGAAAGATTTTCAATTTTTTTATCTTTTAGCGGTTGTAGTTTTTTATCTTCCTCTTCGACCAAATTGTTGTTGTGACTGATTTCCATTTTTATAGACTTTATTTCATTATCAATCTCAACTGATTTTTCTTTAATTTCATTTTTTTCTTTTTCGATATTCTGAATTTTTAAATAGTACAGTCCCGCCTCGATGGATTTTATTTTTTGTGAAATTTCTCTGTACTTTGTTGCTTCTTCTGCTTGCTTTTTTAAGTTGTCTAACTGTTTTTCCTGTTGTCTTTTTAATTCATCTGCTCTTTTGAGATTATTTTCTGCAGCATTAAGCCTTGTTTCAGCCTCATGTCTTCTTATGTGTATACCAGAAATTCCAGCTGCCTCTTCAAGAACAGATTTTCTTTCAGAGGGTTTTGCGGTTACTATCATTCCTATTTTTCCTTGGCTGATTAAAGATGGCGAATGTGCTCCAGTTGATAAATCTGCAAAAAAAGTTTGAGCATCTTTTGCTCTAACTTCTTTCCCATTCATAAAATATTTTGAACCTTTCTCACGTTCAATTCTTCTTTTAATATGAATTTCGTCTAATTCTATGTACTGACCTTGACCTTCTTTGTCCGCATTATCTATGGTTATAGAAACCTCTGAAATATTTTTTTGTGGCCTATTCGAAGTTCCAGAAAAAATAACATCTTCCATTCCAGACCCACGCATACTTTTGGCCGATGTTTCACCCATACACCATCTTAAAGCTTCAACAATATTTGATTTTCCACAACCATTTGGGCCAACAATTCCAGTTAAGCCATCTTCGATAAAAAAGGTTGTTTTGTCAAAAAATGATTTAAATCCAGACAGTTCTAATTTTTTAAATTTCATAACTTATTATAGAAACTTTTTTATTGCCTTTTTAAAATCCTCATAATTATGCTCTCCTTCGTATTTTTTTTCATTAATAAAAACAGTTGGTGTTGATTTTATAGAATATTTTTTGTTTCCACTGATTCTTTCTTCTAAAATTTTGTCTTCTAATTCTTCATTATTCAAGCAACCATTACTTTTATCATCATTTAAGTTGTAATCGTTTGCAATTTTTATCAATTTTTCATTAATATTGTTAATATCCGAGCCGCTTGCCCAACTGTCTTGTTTTTCATAAAGTTTGCTCAAAAGATTCAATCTTTCTTCTTTGTTTTCAACACATCTTAGAACTTTTTCAGCATTTAAGGCAGCCAAATCCAAGGGAAAACCATGATGTTCAAACCTAACATTATTTGTATCAATAAACTCTTTTTTTAATTTTCTGAAGATTTTAGCATGAAAATTTGCACAATGGGGACAAGTTAAAGAAGAAAAAACTTTTACAGTTACTTTTGCATCGCTACTTCCAACTGATATTAGATTTTTATTTTCAGATGCATTTATGTGAGAATTATTAAAGAGAAATGCAATTATCAAAAAATAAAATAATGAATTAATTTTTGACATATACTTTCTATTTCTTTCTATTAAAAACGTTTATTAGGTCAGTAAGATTTTTTTTTAAATTAGAATCTCCAATTTTTTCAATCTTTTTTTGTAACCTCAACTTTTGATTTTCATTAAAATGATATTTTCTTTTTTTATCAATTTTTTCTTTGATCAAAACGAGTCTAATATCCTTTATGAATTGGTATCCAAAAAAAGCATTTATTTTATCAATAATATCCTTCTTACTATATTCGACAAGAATCTGGTCACCGTGAAAAACATTCAAAACCAACGTTCCGTTTTTAAGCTCCCTACCTGTTCTGACAGACTTTGGGTAACAGGCACTGGCAATTTTTTTTCCAACTAAATTAGACCAGTTGTAGATTATACTTGAATAGTTGTGTCCACCTTTTTTTAGGATTGTTTTTAAACCACGTGGCAATGAATTTGATACTGTCTTAAGTCCTTGAATAGAATACATTGATTTATTAATATAGGTTTTTTTATCATGCATATTAAAACTAATTTATCAAAAAAAATAATTACTTGGTATGATAATAATAGGCGATCTTTGCCTTGGCGCGTACCGTTTAATTCATCTAGAAAGCTTTATTACAGATTATTAAGTGAGTTCATGCTGCAGCAAACCCAGGTAAAAACTGTGATTCCTTACTTTAAAAGGTTCACAAAAGAAATTAAAACTTTGAAAAAACTTTCTACAACTAGTGAAAGAAAAGTTCTTAAACTCTGGGAAGGATTGGGTTACTACAGAAGGGCAAGAAATTTACTTGCTACAGCAAAAATTATTGTTAACCAAAAAAAGTCAATATTGCCCAAAACTTTAATTGACATGAAAAAACTTCCAGGGGTAGGGGATTATACCGGAAATGTCTTATTAGCGCTGGTCTATAATCAACCTCGATTAGCTTTGGATGGTAATGTTAAAAGAGTTTTATCTAGAATAATAAACAAACATGAGAGAAAATTAGATTTTGAAAATGTAGTTGAAAAAAATAAAAAAAAATTATTTTACCCAAAGAGAAATTCAGATTTAGTAGAAGCAATGATGGAGTTTGGAGCTTTAATTTGCAAACCCCAAGAACCCAATTGTAGAATTTGCCCTATTAATAAAATTTGCGAATTTCGTAAATCTGGTAGATGTGCTAAATTAACCGATACAATTAAATCAAATAAAAAAAGCTATAATATTTTCTGTTATCTGAACAAAAAAAAACAAATTGGCTTAACAAATAAAAATAATTTAGGTTTTTTAAAAGAATATAATCTTCCAATAGTAAAAGAAAAATTAAACAAACATAAATTTAAAAATTGGAACTTTCTTTGTAATTACAGAAATTCTATCTCAAACAAAAAATTAGACATTAATTTATATTATAAATTTTCAAATAAAATTCCAAAAAACTTAAACTGGTATTCTTTGTATGATAATAAAGAATTTATACCAACATTTACTAAAAAAATATTTAAGCAAGTAGAAAACTTATATTAATGAAAAAAAAAATTGCAATAATAGGATCTGGCATTGCAGGCTTAACTGTCGCAAACCTGCTAAAAACAAATTCTGATTTTGAGGTAATGGTTTATGAAAAAGAAAACACATTAAGCCTCGACGAAGGATATGGAGTACAACTATCTCCCAACAGTATTTCAGTTTTAAATAAAATAGGATTTGGCGATATAGACAACAATAATATTTTTAATCCATCAAAATTAAATTTCTATTCAAATAATAATAATAAAATTTGTGATTTAGATTTAAAAAGATTTAACGTTGAACCAGCAAAGTACACTACACTAAAAAGATCTACCTTAATTGAATTTTTAAAGAATAAATTGTTTACAAATAATATAAAATTTGGAAAAGAAGTACGAAGGATTTCAAGACTTAAGGAAAAACTATTAATTAATTTTACAGATAATACCAATGATTTAGTTGACTTCTTAATTGTTTCGGATGGTGTTTTTTCTAAAACCAAATCAGTAGTCGAAAATAAAATTATTAGGCCTCGTTACAAGGGGTCTATTGCGATTAGAACGGTTATTAAATCTTCCCAAGAATTTAATTATGAAAGTCAAAATATATCATTAATAATGTTTTCAAATGCACATATAGCGATTTATCCAATAAATAAAAAAAATGATTTAAATTTGGTCTGCATCATAAGGCAAAAATTTTCTCAAAATTTTGATATACATTCAATAATCAAAAAAGAAATACTGTCTCAAAATAGTAGTTTAGAAAACTTATTTAAAGGCTCTCTAAAGTTATGGCCAATTTATGTAACCAAAGAACCTGCAAAATCAATTTATGACAACCTGTTTTATTTGGGAGATGCTTTTTATGCCTTTACCCCAGCAATGGCACAGGGCGCATCACAATCTATTGAGGGAGCAAGCGAATTATTTAATTTACTGTCTGAAGGTGTAGAAGAAATACAAAATCTTTATTTTAAAAAAAGATTAGAAAAGACCAGGTTAATTAACAGTAGATTGAAATTAAATTATTTCTCTTTTCATTTGTCAAACCCATTTATGGTACAAGCTAGAAACTTTATTTTAAAAAAAATTACAAAAAATGAAAAATTTTTAGATAGTTATTTAGGAAATATTTATCAAAAAATCTAAGAAGTCGGTCTTAATCTCTCTCTTAAATCATTAATTGGTTTTAAATTGTTGCCTGACTGATAATGCCAGTAGGTCCAACCATTACAACTTTCTGCACCTATTATCTTTGCAGCAACTTTATGAATGGATCCTTCGGTTTGTTGGCATTTTAAACTACCATCAACCATGATTTTTGCATTATATTTTCTTTTCTGGTCAAACAATAAGGTTCCTGGTTTGATCAGCCCCATTTCAACCAAAGATCCAAAAGGTACTCTTGGTTTAGATTTATTATTTTGAAGCGTATCTAAACAGTCATCTTCTATAATACTTGTTTTATTTATTCTTTGGTGCGCAGCCGCAAAGTATTTTTTATCTTTCTCTATGCCAAAATATTGTCTACCTAATTTTTTTGCAACAACCGCTGTAGTGCCCGTGCCTAAAAATGGATCAAATATTGAATCACCCTTGTTTGTTGCTGCCAATATAATTCTATGTAGTAAAGCCTCAGGTTTTTGCGTTGAATGAACTTTCTTTCCATTTTTTTTTAACCTCTCTTTTCCATTGCAAATAGGTAGCATCCAATCAGATCTCATCTGAAGGTCGTCATTTAAGCATTTTAAAGATTGATAATTAAATGTGTATTTAGATTTTTTATTTTTTGAAGCCCATATTAAAGTTTCATGCGCGTTAGTAAATCGCGTTCCCTTAAAATTAGGCATTGGATTATTTTTTCTCCAAATAACATCATTTAATATCCAGTAATTTAAATTTTGCAAGTGGTAGCCTAACCTAAAAACATTGTGATAAGTACCGATTACCCAAATGGTACCATTGTCCTTTAAGATTCTTTTACATTCTTTTAGCCAAGCTTTGCAAAAGTTATCATAATGTTTAAAGTTTGAAAACTGATCCCATTTATCATTAACCCCGTTTACTTTGCTGTTGTCAGGCCTTTTTAATTTTTCTCCGATTTGCATGTTGTAAGGAGGATCAGCAAAAACCAAATCAAATGTTTTGTTTGGAATTTTTTTTAATTCTTCCAAAGAATTTCCTTGCACAATCTTATTAGAAAATTTTGACATTATTGAATTCAACCTTAAATTGAATCCATCGTCAAATTTTTTTTTTGAAAAAAATTGAGTCTATAGTGTGTTAACGATTCTTATTTGGACAAGATGTTGTGTACGGGTCTATAACTTTTTCTGTGATAGTCTGTAACTCCGAATTTTTTTAATGCACCCAGATGCTGCCAAGTACCATAGCCAAAGTTTTTATGCCATTTGTATTGTGGAAATTTATTTCCTAACTTTATCATATAAAGATCTCTATAAACTTTTGCCACAATGGAAGCTGCAGAAATACACTTAATTTTTTGATCTCCTTTAATTACTGTTTTAGAGTTCTTTAATTTTTTTGGTGCATGAGTTCCGTCAACTAAAAAAATATGCGGTTTTTTTTTAAGTTTTCTTATGGCCCTTTCCATTGAGAGCAATGTGGCATTAAAAATATTGTATTTATCTATTTCATTTACGGATGCCGAACCAATAGCATACCAAGAATTTTTTTTTATATGTTTTGCAATTTCTATTCTATTTTTAAATGGGATGGTTTTTGAATCTCTTAGAAATTTTTTATTAATGCTTTTTTTTAAAATAATTGCACACGAAATAACAGGGCCTGCCAGACAACCTCTACCAACCTCATCTACACCTGCAAGAATTTTATCAGCCATTTAATTTTATTTTTAATTGAGATATTTTTTTTCTAATCATCTTCAAATCTTTCCAGGCATATTTTTTTTGATCTGGCTGTCTCATTAAAAAAGCAGGATGGAATGAAGCAATTACTTCCGGATTACTACTGCCAATTTTTTTATTTACCCATTTTCCTCTGGCCTTAGAAATTACCACCTCATTGCCTATAAGTGCATTCAGCGCGGTACTACCGAGCAACAAAAGAATCTTAGGATTAACCAATTCCACATGTTTTATAAGGAAAGGGAGATATCGTTTGATCTCTTCATCAGATGGTTTTCTATTCATCGGAGGTCTAAAATTTACTACATTCGAAATATAAACATTTGTTCTGTTAAGTTTGATGGATTCCAACATTTTATCAAGAAGCTTTCCAGCTCTACCTACAAAGGGCCTGCCTTCTTTATCCTCATTTGCTCCTGGCCCTTCACCTATAATCATTATTTTGGCAAATGGGTTTCCGTCAGAAAAAACTAAATTTGTTGCGCTTTTTTTTAATTCACAGTTTTTAATAGAATTAATCTTTACTTTAAGTTCCGCAAGTTGAGCCAGCCTATCTTTTGAATTATTTATTAAATTTTTATCAATATCCTTTTTATATCTGTTCAATGATTTATTGTCATAAACTAGTTTATTATTGATGAGTTTATGATAGAGTTTTACTCTATTAGTTTTAAAATTAGATTTTTTCATTATCTATGAAGCTTTTTCGTCTTATTCTTGGATTGATATTATATACTTTTATTTTTTTAGGTATATCCAATTCGTCTTATTCAAAAATATTAGATTTCAATCAAGACGCTAAAAATATTTCCCACTATTTTTCTGGCATGGTATCTTTCGATAACTTTGATTATTTGAGCTCTCAAAGATTTCTTAATAGTCTAAAGGAATCTAACGTAGCCAACCAAAATTTTTCATCAAGGTTTATTCAATCTTTGATAAATCTTGGAAAATATAAAGAAGCTTATTCTTATTCAAAAAAATTAGAGAAGAAAAATTTATCAAATTTTGAAAGCAATCTTGTTCAAGGTTTATTTGAATTTAAAAATAAAAATTATAATAAGGCAAAAATTTACTTTGAAAGACTTGACCCAAGCTTTGAACACAGGTTGACCTTCAACGCTTTACAAATTTCATTAAAAAATTGGTCGGACATTGCCATGTCAAATAACAGAGAGAGCATTAGCATCATTAGGTCTATGCCCGCTGAATATGGAAGCTTCAAAAATGTACAGGAGGTTTTTGCTCACTGTTATTTTGACACTCCCAATACAGAAAAAGAATTTAATAAAATTATTAAGAACGAACAAGCTAAGTTTTACAGATACAATTTCTTTTTTGCCAATTATCTGGTTAGAAAAGGAAAATATAAAGAAGCAGAAAATATTGTTAGTTTAACTTCAAAAAAATTTCCCAGAAATTTATTGATAAATCAATTTGGAGAAACTTTAAAAAAAAAAGAGAAAAATAAAAACGAATTTACCTGCAGGGAAGCCTCAAATATTCTTGGAGAGATATTTTATGCTTTTGCAAATGCTCTTGCCACACAAGAAAATTATCAATTGTCAAATTTCTACGTTGGCTTATCAAAATATCTAAACTCTAATTTTTCATCTTACGATGGATTGCTTGCTGAAAATTTTATTAGGTTAAAAAAATACGATGAGGCTGAAAAAATTTATAAAAAATTAACTGCTCTAGGATCTTATTATAAATGGAATTCCAGCAAAGAGATTGCTTTAATACTAGAAGCTCAAGACAAAAAAAAAGAATCTAAAAATTTTTTGTTAAAAACTTACGACAATATAAATAAGAATATATATAGAACTTTTGATCTAGCAAATTTTTTGAGGGATGATAATGACTATGATAAGTCAATAAAATTATACTCTGAAATTCTATCAAAGATTAAAAAGAATCATAAACTTTACCCAAAAATTTTGGACAGGAGAGGTACAGCTTATGAAAGAATTGGCAATTGGAAACTTGCTGAAAAAGATTTGATTCTGTCGCTAGAAATATTACCGGACCAAGCATATACAATAAACTATCTGGCTTATTCATGGATTGAAAAAGAAATGAATACTAGAAAGGCTCTTACGATGTTAAAAAAAGCAAATTCTCTAAAAAGAAACGACGGATACATTACCGATTCTCTGGGTTGGGCTCTATACAAGTTAAAAAAATTTTCAGAAGCCCAGTTATATTTGCAACGTGCAACTACTTTAATGCCAAAAGATCCTATCGTTAACGATCACTTTGCTGACTGTCTATGGATGAATAATAAAAAAATTCAGGCAAGATACTATTGGAAATATGTTTTAACTTTGGAAGATATTGAAAAAGAATTAAGACAAAAGATTGAAAATAAATTATTGTTTGGTATAGAAAAAAGTTAAAAATACCATTTATGGCTAAGACAATCCTGAAATCCTATTCCAAAGTTAATTTATTTCTAAACATTGGAAAAAAAAATAAAAAAAGCAAACTACACAATATTCAATCTTTAATCTGCCTAATTAATATTCATGATGAAATTGCAATTAGCAGGATCAATGCCTCTAGGGACAGAATCAAATTTTTTGGAAAATTTAGTGGCTATGTGAATAAAAAAAATAATTCAGTTACAAGATGCCTGTCATTATTGAGAAGCAAGGGAATTATAAAAAAAAGCCATAATTACAAGATTACAGTTAAAAAAAATATTCCAGTTTTTTCTGGATTTGGCGGAGGATCTAGCAATGCGTCTACCTTAATAAAATATTTTACCAGAGGAAGAAAATTATATGAAAAAGATATCTTTCATTTCTCAAAAAATCTAGGATCGGATTGCAGACTATTTTTTAGCTCTAAGCAAATTTTTCAAAAAAATATCAATAAAATTATTGATATTAGAAAAAAATTGCAATTTTATTTAGTGCTAGTTTATCCATTCTTCAAATCATCAACAAAAGAGGTATATTCAAAAGTAAAAGTTTTTAGCAATCTAAAAAGAAATAATTTTTATACAAAAAACTCAAAATTAAAAATAATTGAAAATTTAAAGTATCAAGAAAATTTTTTAGAAAGAATTGTGATTGAAAAGTTTCCTATTATACAGAAAGTTTTGTACGAGTTGGAAACCACCAAAAACTGTGAATTTTCTAGACTTACAGGATCTGGTTCAGCATGTTTTGGCTTATTTTTAACAAAAAAAAGTGCTGATTTGGGATTAAAAAAAATTAAAAAAAAATTTCTTAAATTTTGGTGTGTTGTTGGTAAAACTATTTAAATTCGTTTTTTTGTGGTATATCAAAAATTGAATTGGGGCGTAGCCAAGCGGTAAGGCAGTGGTTTTTGGTACCACCATCCTAGGTTCGAATCCTAGCGCCCCAGCCA
>Ga0163108_10003077_pt1 | contig 11923 bp, 11 predicted proteins | sample Fk1155metaG_FD_109644 | JGI IMG/M metagenome (GOLD analysis project Ga0163108, IMG submission 109644) | Marine microbial communities from the Central Pacific Ocean - Fk160115 155m metaG | ecosystem: Environmental > Aquatic > Marine > Oceanic > Photic zone | place: The Central Pacific Ocean...
TAGTTGGCGAACATTGGAATCGGTAATGATGATGGTCTGTGAAATATTGCCGATCGATTCTACCCACTGTCCAATGTCAGCGAGGTTGTCCGAACCAATGCGGATTTCATAGCTGCGTTCTGCTAGGGCAACAAATACGGTAGTGGATTCAACGGACACAGAAGGAGCCTTTCTCACAATTGTAGAGGCAGTTCGTATTAGGAGCTTACTCGTTGTAAATCTTCTTGCGTCACAGTAATTTGGCGACAGAAACCAGTAAAGGTACGAATATATGCTAAATCGCTACATTGCTCGGCGTCGGCGTGAAGGGTAATAGCGATGGATGCCTTCTCTCCCGCTTCCAAGTGAGCGTATTCATCGCCCCAAATAGTAGTTTCTTCGAGTACTAGCGCTTCGCGATAAGCGTCAAATTTGTCGGCCATGGGCCCCATTGCTCCTCTAAACTAAGTCCATAAAGCAGTATTGACTGCCAGATGATTGTAAAACGCTAGCTGTAAAGTGTTGCTAGCTATTTGTTCACCGTAGCAGTATAGGGCCATATTATACAGCCCCAATGGATTTCTTACGACTGGCCATTTTGGGGTTCGGCGACCTAAACGATTGCAGGGATTGGCAGCATTAAGTTATCTCTAACAGCAGAGCATTTTTGAAAAGTTCCGGCCGTATCGATTATAGGGGCGCGGTTTTTGATTCCTTGCCAATGTCGATGATTCCACGCTAGCAGTGGTAAGGAATATACCGATTTTTATTCTTACAGCAATAGTATCAACAAATCCGATTTGCCTTACGAATGAATGATGGGTACGAAAAATGAAGATAGTTAATAATCTAGCGACAATCCTGCTTTTTTTGGTTGTTTGTAGTTTTGGTGGTGACGTTGTCGGGCAACAAACACAGGGGGAGCCGAGTTTATTTAATTCCTATGAACGCCCTTTACGGCCGGTAAATGCGTTATCATCTCAGGCAGTAGTGCCGCCAACCAAACAAGAGTATACCCCTGTCGGAAACACGGATCGCTTTCATCGTCCTAATCGCTCGGAGCGGAGCGCATCGCGGACCACGACCCTAGTTCCATTTCAGAACCTACCCAAGTCACTGAATTTACAAGTGAGGGGTTTGGTAATGATGCGAGACAATGCTACGGATCAAGCTTTAACAAGCAACGCAGCGAGTGAAACCGCATTGAGCACGCGGGATGCAGATATGGATACATCCGGTGGTGTAGAAATTACGCTCGGTAAGACACTCGAAGATAAAACCCAGCGGATAGAAACGGTTTATTGGGGCTTGTTCACTAAAGGTGACAGTGCGGTGGCTAGTGACGCAGGGAGTGGATTGAATACGCTGCTGAACATTTCAGGTTTGAGCTACAACGGATTTGGCAATCCTCTGTCAGCAGTTTTTAATAGTTCTGCAAACCAGACGCTGACGCGTAGTTTTGAATATCACAACGTAGAATGGAATTTCACTAGTGATATACTCAGCGAAGATGGCAAGCAATCGGTGCGGTTGCTTGCAGGTTTTCGATATTTCAAAGCGGATGATCGGCTCCACTTAAATATTGATGATGTGGCTTATAGTGTGACAGATGATAATCACTTGTTTGGTGCTCAAGTCGGGGCGCTGTGGGCCAAACGAAAAGGAAGCAAATTGACCTATCACATTGGCGTTAAGACAGGTGTCTTTTTTAACGCCATCGATCATCGAACAAAAATACTTGGCGCAGCGGGGTACGCGTTTATTGAAGATCCAGCCATTATGAACTGGCGAGACGATTTTGATGAATACTCCAAGAAAATCGACATGTCATTTTTAGGACAGTTGGAATTAGGTTTTGATTATCTGCTAACACCAAGCTGTCAATTGACCGCGGGCTATCGTGTCATGGGAGTGACTGGGATGGCATTTGCTACGGATCAGATACCAGCGAGTTTTGCTGAAGCGGCTGAAGGCCAGTCCGTGACTTCCGACGGCAGCTTGATAATGCATGGAGCCTATATTGGGGTGGACTGGAATTTCTAAAGGTGAGTTTGTATGTACCTTTATCAGCTGCTTTTGGGTACCGTACAAACACACGTTCACCCAGTTTCGGGCATGAATGTTGGCATGTTGACGCCGGCGAAGGGTTTGTAGTCTCCGAGGACTTGGCAAAAATGCATTTCACAATTGCGTGCGCCCCAAGCATATGCTGCGTGGACGATCTTTTCCGCTTCGACGGGCACTAAAAATACCGGTGTTTGCCCCCGTTGGCGGTCTAGCTCGCTTGCTAATAAAGCGATCGCAGTTTCTTCATCAAGTGAAACACCCGGGCCGATTAGGTTCGTTGCCAAGTGTGAACAGGAACCGAGAAACCCTAGCAGCTTGTTGGAATCAGGACAGTCATATACGGATAAGTGCCAGTTGCCATCGTCGTTGCAAATCAGAAACTCATAATCTTGTGCTCGTGAAATCCCTGCGACTTGCATTTCAAGGTCAACCAAAGCGGGAATATCTTCTATTGTCGCTGACCGTACGTTGGCGACAGCAGCACTAGCAAAATCTAATCCATTAGCTGGAATCTCCAAAATCATATCTTGATAGGCATGTCGCGGCACAAATCCCGCTTTGCTATAAAGCGAAAACGAGTCGACATTCAAAGCGCTCTGCGTCAAGCGAACAGGCTTGTTCTGTAAATTAGATAGATCGACAATCCAATCCAACAGCGCTCGGCCAGCCCCAGCCCCAAAATGATTGGGGTGCACGGTCATGATCCCCAGTGAAACGTGGTGGTCGCGAGGATGATAAAAGCAGGATCCTGTAACGACGCCGGTTTCATCATCGACGGCAACAATACCGCACTGTGGATCGAGGGTTTCGTAAGTGTCAAAGAAGATATTACAAACGGCGGGGCCGCCGGTAAAAATGGCAGGCATCCCGTGAACTTGGTACCAATGGTTGATGGAAATATAAATCAACTCAGCCACTTCATGCCGATCATCACTGGTCATGGTGCGAATAGTGAAAGTCATTATTTATATACCGCCGATATTATAAGCGCAGGTTACACGAAGTCGTATTACGACTCACCATTGGACTGGATCATTTGGATGAGTCCATTGAGATGACCAACAACCGTTTCTTCGTTTACGGAATTCCAGTGGCTTGCCTTGTGTTGTAGTATTGCTACTTTTAAATTATCTAGTGGTTCTTGTAGGTCATCAGGCAGGTCAGCTAAATCTTTAAATGGCTGTACAGATACTGCGGACTCTTCATCAGTCACCACTCGTGGCGCACCATCAAGACTGTCGCTAGGAGCATTAGTAGCAGGCATTGCACCAGAGGATCGTTGATAAGACGCATCGCCAAAGTCGGGACCTTCAAAGCCTTGAGCGCCAGAAGCTTGGTCATAGGATCCTCGAATGGTGCTGTCCCCCGGAGCGTAGGTTGAGGACTTTTGTTCGGAAACCGGTTGAAACGGAGCGATAGTATCTTCGTCTAATTCAGCATAAATGATGTCGCTTTCTTGAGGCTTGTCACTGGCAGCAGCCCCAGTCGCTTCCCAGCGGTTTTCGCACATACTGGAAACAGACCATTTTTCTTGGACAGCGCCCTCGAGCCACATTTCCGCATCGGACCAATCCATTGCGATTTGAAAGTGAGTCCAAGATAGGTTTGCGTAGTCATTTTGAACGGAGCCGAATTGTTGATAAACCCGTCGCAATCTTCCGACATGTTGTCCGGTGACAGAGTGTTCAACAAGAGTTGCCCAGGCTTCGTCGGAATATTCATTGACCGGAGCATCAGCGGCAATGAGCGCTTCGCGCCAATCTAAAATGATTTTGCCTTTTTCCCAGTTGGTTTGGCTGACAAGGGCTTGCCACGCTCCGACAAAGGGTGCAGATGTCGTCCGCATTAATTCGGCATCGAAGAGATCATCTGCATCGTTTGAATCACCCATTTCATTTTCCACACTCGCACCATTTTCCGTAGCTGCGATGACTGCAACATCGTCGATAGCCTCGACAGCTTCGATTTGTTCTGCAGCTTCATCAGTTGCGTTTGTAACATCTTCATCGGCAGATTCAACAGCGTTAAAACTGTCGTTAGATTTGTCGTTGGTACTTTCAGAATCATTAGGTTCACGATAGTCATCATCGTCGTCATCCTGTCCAAACAATGCGCCTTGTATCATCCGATATAGATCCTGTTTTATAGTTTTGGTCTGCTGTTTCTTGGGAAAAATCATAGGTTATCACCAAATTCAGAAAGCTCAGCCGAAACGCCGCCGTGATTTAGAACAGTCAGATTAGCAGTTGTTGCCAAAAGTAAAAGCAACGGGTCCGCGCAGCCGCGGAATGACTGTTTTTATCGCCTTAAGTCCTAGTCAACCGTCGCGGCCCCCGTGGGGATAACTTGTTGATAGCGTTGAAAAAACAGAGTTTCACTACGCGACCATGAAGAGATCGTTACTGTTTAAGGTGTCGCGATGACTTGGATGGAAAAGATAGTATCGGACAATATAGTAGTTGCGCCTTGATTTTTGACCTTGGCACTCGGTGCATCTTTGATTTCAGTCGTGAGCGTCTTCCCAAGCGCACTCCGCTGCAAGTGATTCATTGAGAGGGCGAACTCGGGATTCTTTTGGAGTGCGCCTACGAGTGTCGCTAGCTGGCTAGCGTTTGATCGGAACATAACGATTTGATTCACGGCGGATTTTTGCACTGGTTTTGCCATTGAATTGTTAGCCGACACACGGCGCTGTGGCTCTTCAGCGGCATCTTTTTCAACATCAGCAATCCCCACGGTTTCTTTCCGATCTATGTTTTGAACGAGGTTTTGATGGGTAGTAAGTAACCCGAGCAGTGTCGGCAGGTCTTTTTGTTTTACTTGAATGTGGTAGGTAACGTCGGCGACGGCAGTGTTTTTGTCCACTTGTCTATTGAGCTGTGGGATGTCTTCGGATTCAGCCATGGCGCCGTCAATGGCAAAGGAACGCTCTCGAGTTTGGGCTGGTGCCACAGGCTCATTGGCGTTCGCAGCTGCATGCTTGGCTTGGCGAATGGCCTTGTCACGAGATTCTTGGTTTTCCGACAACAACGACTCGCCGGCGGAACCGCTACGTCCGCCCCCCATGCCGCCCATTGGCAGACGATTGTCGGCAATGGCCTCAGATTCAGGCGCGTTATTGTCTGCTCGATGAAAATTCTCAACGGGTGGAGTTGTGTCAATCCCATCCGTTTGAACCAGCGTCATTGATTGCTCATTAGGTATAAACTGTAGCGTTAGGACTGCTAGCACGCACGCCGTTAAGGCAAGCAAGGCGGGAATTTGTAGTCGTTGTTTCCAACCCCGAGCCATGACGGGTATTTTTACATTGCAATAAGGTGCTTGATCATGGACACTTAGATTACGATCACGGACTTTGGTGATGACGGTGTCAATCATCTCTTGTTCATTGGAGTGGAATTCAACAGAAAGGCACTGTATTTCCTTGCTAAGGATTTTGAGTTCTTGTAGCGACTCGCGCAACTGGGGACTGTTCTCGATGGCCTGTTCGACGACGACGCATTCGCTCGCAGTGAGCTCATCATCAAAATAAGCGTTCAGCAATTCGCCATCAATTTCATAATTTGGGTTGTGGTCGGTCATGACAGGGAAGGGTGCTCGTTCAGGAGCGGCAAGAGTTTTTCTTTTAGTTGCAATCGAGCACGATGCAGTCGACTGCGGACTGTTCCTGAGCTGATTGATAAAATTTCGGCAATTGTATCGTAGTTACAACCTTCAATTTCGCGGAGGATAATAATGCTTCGATATTGTTCGGACAAAGCGCCAATCGCTGCGTGTAGTACAGCGGCGCGTTCTTCTCGTTCTAGTGCTTCGCCGACTGCTTCGTTATGATCGATAACTTCTTGTCCGGTCATTTCTTGTTGTTGGTCCATGGAAACAGCGGGCTTTGTTGCTCGTCGATAACTCAGCGCCATGTTGACGGCGATGCGATAAAGCCAAGTATAAAAGGCGCTATGCCCACGATAGGTATCAAGTTTCAAATAGGCTTGAAGCAGAGCATTTTGCATAACGTCTTCCGCAGATTCGCGACATCGCAGAATATGCATCAGAGTATTAAAGAGTCGACCGGTGTACGGCGTTATGAGCAACTCGAACGCTTGGCTCGAGCCCTCCGCCGCTTGCCGAATTAATTCTTTATTATCGTTGGGCAAAATACTACCAATACCTTTGACACCAGTGGGACTCAAAAAGTTCCAGAATTATCGCAAATGCTGCGACGGAACTCAAACTAGCAATTACTATCTTTGTATTACGGAGGAAATAAGTCAATTTATATGCCGGAATATTACAATGGCGGAGTGAACTTGATAACCATAAACCCACCGAAAAACGAGCTATCAGGGCAGCCAACGTGACTTGCCTGTCCGCACAAAAATTACCCGTGGTGGACTATACAATTAGGTTTTATCGGTTCGTTGTAGCGGGTAGGCCAGTTCGTGTTTCCCACGCGAGGTATGCCACCACAGTAGTGCTGCAATCAACAGCGCAATAATGCTACCGATTTGTGAGATGGTGAGTCCGGTATTGAGTTGCCCGAATTCATCGGTCCGCACTAACTCCAAAAGGAACCGTGCGAAACCGTAGAGGGTGAGAAACAGTGCAACGACTTGACCGTCGTGTTTTCTAATTCGATAAAACCCGAGAAGGATTATACAAATGATTCCTCCGGTAATGCTACTTAATAGTTGTGCAGGGTAAATATTTAGTGATCGCGGCGGCATATCGCCAACGGTAATTGTGCCAATAAGCTCGCGCGTTTCGGCATTGCGGAGCCAAAACATGTCTTCACTAAATAGGCCACGATGAATGTACTCAATCCAGGCTCCATCAATGTGTTTCTGATTAATAAGCAAGGCTTGGCCTGGTGTAACTCCAGCGTTTGCTGCCACACCATCCGGTTTGACATTGGTTACTGCCAAAGCCCATTGTCCTTTGAGTCGCGGTGCAACATCGGCGGTTAGGCCTAACTTGTCTTGCAACGGAATATCAAACATCAAGCCTTCGTCTACATGGCGCATATAAGGCGGGCTGCCTGCAGGGAAAGTAACACCTAGTGGGCTGGTATCACAAAGCCCACCATAGCAACAACCGTTCATGAAGCAGCCAATGCGTCCAAAAAACATACCGACCATTAGTGCAGGTACGATTATATCGAGCGTTGCTAATTTTGGTAGTTTTCGTCGCGAAATATAAAACAAGCAACCGAGCATCGAACCGATCAGGGCACCGTACACCACTAGTCCACCTTCGGTGAATTTTACGATTCGAGGCAACGTCACATTCCAAGCAACGTTGCCTTGTAAGTCGAAGGTAGCGAAATCGCCCCACTTTTGGATGACGTACCAGGCGCGACCTCCTAAAAGCCCAGGAATAAACAGATAGAGCATCAGTGACATGGCAAAATCTTCGGGAAGTCGTTGCCGTCGTACTAGGATGGTCAGCAAGCCGAGACCACTAAGGACACCCAGTAAAACCATGACGCCATAACCTCGAACTTGCAGTCCCGTCGCGACGCCCTCGGTATCCGTAGGTTCGACGAAGGGTAATACAAAAGCGATTAGTGTTGCTACGGCGACGATTGGGATGAAGGGATGAGCCGCGTCAGGATTTTTCGTTGTAGTGTAATAGCGTGTTAACCAAACGCCGCCGTAGATTCCCCATAAAATTAGAATCCACCCCCAGCCAAAAACCGGTAGCCCACCCAGTTCGTGCGGTATTGTAATAAGAGTTTGCTGCATTTGTCGGCTATACAAGTAGACTAAGGACTAATGGGTGGGATAACAATATTGTCGATCAACCTAGTGTTTCCTACGAATACCGCCACGAGAATGATCGCGCCAAACTTGAGCTGTTTGATTTGTTCAGTGCGGTCTAAAAGTTCCAGTGGTTCAAGTGACTTAGGATGAACAACAGCAACATAGTCAATTCGGTTAATTTCCGCATTACCAAGTTGTTTTCGAACGATCTCTTGCAATTCCGCAGCGGCTATTTCTAGGCTGTTTGCCATGCTACAGGCAGTCTGCAATCCTTTATAAACCGCCGTTGCCCGCGTTCGTTGAGTAGCTGTTAGATAGGCATTGCGACTGCTCATCGCCAGACCATCCTTTTCTCGCACAATGGGGCAACCGACGATTTTGATGTTGTGTTGACGTTCTTCGGTAAGTCGTTCAATGACGCGCAACTGCTGATAATCTTTCCTCCCAAAAAATGCGACCTGCGGTTTAATGAGCGTGAAGAGTTTGTGCACGATGGTAATTACACCGAGAAAATGTCCTGGCCGTCGTTCTCCTTCCCAACGCATGGCGACATCATCAAGTTCGTTGGATTCGATATTCGTAGCCGTCGAGTTTCCCGAGGGGTAGATGTCTGTCACCGTTGGCGCAAAGACCGTGACCTTGGCGACGGATTGTAGTAGCTGTAGATCGCCTTCTAGGTCCCGTGGATATTGTTGCAGATCTTCATCTGCCGCGAACTGAGTGGGGTTCACAAAAATGGTGACAAGTACCGAATCGGATTGTTGGGCGGCAGATTCCACGAGACTCAAATGCCCGGCGTGTAGCGCGCCCATTGTTGGCACCAGCCCAACGCTTAAGCCCTCAGCGGATTGTGTTTGGACCCACTGCGCAAGTTGTGTCAGGTCGGTGATAAGTTCAGGCGAGTTTGGCATAATGGGCTTGCGGACGAGAAAATAAATCGACTTAGATTCAACGATAATGTTACCGGTAAAAATTAGGCAGTAGCAATTACAGCGGCTTGGAGTTCACGCGAGATTTGCTCTTTATCATCGCTTGGTACAACAAGCCATGGTACCACGGTACCTGTGGGCATCATGGCATTGAGCAGCGCGTGGAATATAGGTTTTTTTGGATTATCTAATAAAACAATCAATCTTGGCACACCGACAGCTTGTTCGAGTTGTTCAACACAGGCAAGTTGTTCTGGAGAAGACACGAGAAGTTCTCGCGGACAAAAATTTGCGATGACCATATTTGTTGTCGCGGCGGGCGCAGCTTTGATAGCGGCTTGCTGGTCCGCTAGTGTTCGTAAATCAAAAGAATTTGGCAAAATGGATACCTGTTGATTGTCGACGTCGGTTTGTAGTTGTTCGAGGGCAATCCGCTGCGCTGTGGTTGCACCCGCGATACAAATATATTTGGCGGAGCGGTTTAAGTGATCTAGGTGTTGTTGTAGAGTCCATTTTGTTTGTGGGTGTGTCAAGTCAGCGGCAATTTCACAGGCAGGCTCGAGCACAAACCTTCGCAGAATCATTCGTGGGTGCGGTAAAATTAATTCAACGTCGTTTTGGATTTTGTGATCGTAGAGCAATAGATCTAGATCAAGGACGCGGGACTCCCACATTTGTTGCCGTGTTCGCCCGAGTTGCTTTTCCACTTGGAAAAGTTTTTTTAGGACTTCTGCCGTTTTGAGGCTTGTCTCAAAACGAGCGACTGCGTTAATAAATTTTGGCTGATCTGGTGGCCCCCCTGCAGCGATCGTTTCAAAAAAAGAACTGCATTGACAGCTTGACACTTCGCTGCACTCGTTGATTAAAGAAATTGCTTGCTCGATGGCCTGCTCTCGATGTCCGATATTCGCACCGAGTGAAATGAGGCAAGTAGCCATAATGGAGGGGCCAAAGCGAGAGTTTTTAATGAACGCACAGAAGCGGATGATGAAAGAATTAGATTATTTTAACCAATAAAGTGCGGTTTTAGATGAACTTATCTCGTTCTCAGCGCATAAAAAATGGCGGAAGACTCAATCCAGGTTTTTGTCTCATCCGCCGTTGGCTGACCCGCACAATCCCTGCGCGGCAAGGCCATTAAAAAAGCATTGGGGAGGACCTCCGGGCCACGAAGTTGAGATCGCCGACTGTCGCTCCGATCAGTCGTCGCCCCCCAAGGCTTCTTTAATTATTTTGCTAGAGCTTTTCTTAGAAAGGTGTATTTAGTGAGCAGTGAGTACGTACCGATAGCGCAAACAAGCAACAAACATTTCGAAGAAAAACCAGTTGTTGTTGATAGTCCGTTTAGCTGAAAAGGGTCTGTCAACGGATACCAACTTCATCGGTTGTTGCGATAAGAATTCAGTGAACAACCGTTTTCTCATCAACCAACAGGACACATTCTCTATGATTGGAAAAAAAAGTCAAGCGAGCGACCCAACATTTTTCCATCTTTCTTTTCCGACGATTTTTTGAAGAGTTTTTTGTGAGATGGTTGACATCAAAATCGAAAATTCGTATGGCGACTACATATGGTTCTTTGATAACCTTGTCTCCGCCTCTCCATCGCATCATCCCCTTTTACTTCTTAGTTTTCTCTTACTCTATCAATAATATCTATGCGTCCTTCTTTTCAAAGCGATCAACTTTCACCCGAAGAAAAAAAACAGGTGCGTTGTGCAGTGGCAGCTGTTCAAGCTGATTGCGAAATCGCCGATCCAATTTCGACAAGTTACAGCACTCTCATTTCAGAGCTCGGCACGGAGCTTTGCGAGCGTAGTGGAATTTACATTTTGCCAGAGGGTTTTAGATTGTCGGTGATCATCCCCGTTTTTAATGAAGCCAAGACGCTGGAGTCAGTCGTGGAGCGAGTTCGAGGCACTCGACTGCCATTGGAAATTGTGTTGGTTGATGATGGGAGTACCGACGGCACGCGAGATCTTTTAGAGTCTATGCAAGCGGATGAAGATTTACAGGTTATGTACCACGAGCGCAACAAAGGTAAAGGTGCAGCGCTGAAAACCGGATTTGAACGTGCCACCGGCGACGTGATTATTATTCAGGACGCGGATTTAGAATATGACCCAGACGAGTACCGCTATTTGCTGCAACCGATTGTTGAGGACCGCGCAGATATCGTGTATGGCAGTCGGTTCAAAATCAGTGAAGAAGCGGATTCACCGATTTGGCACAAGGCGGTCAATGGATTTATTACTTGGCTCTGTAATCGAGTCACGCGACTGCAGTTCACTGACGTGGAAACGTGTTACAAAGTTTTTCGTCGGCCATTGATTCAGGAGATCGCGGCTGGGCTTAAAGAAAATCGATTTGGTATTGAGATAGAGATGACGGCAAAGTTGTCGAGACGAGCAAAGAAGAATGGGACTCGATTTTATGAGCGGCCGATTACTTATATGCGACGCTCCTATGCCGAAGGCAAGAAGATTGGATGGATGGATGGTGTCAGTGCGCTGCGTTGTATTTTTTGGTATGGGCTGTTCGGCTAAAAGTTTTTGTCGTCGTTTGCGAGATGGATTACTTTCTAAGGCTGGTAAAGAGTTGGCGGATTTACAAATCTAGAGAGCCAGTAATTCATGGATAATGCAAAACAACCAGCCCCGCGAGAGGCGCTAAATGCTGGACAGGCGATGGCGACAGCGGGCAATGAGACTCGCAAAGTGCTGATATTACAGGTGCTGCGGCAAGTAATTACTGTCATAGGCGCAATGATCTTGTTTCGCCTGTTAGATGCCGGGCCATTTGGTTTGCTAGGCATGGTGTTTCCCTTGATGATGTTGCCACGGATGGTTGCGACGCTGGGAGTATCTGTGGCAGCCGTCCAAAAAAAACATCTATCGGCAAATCAAAAAACGGCGCTTTTTTGGGCGACTCTATTATTGGGCGGTCTTGCTAGTTTGGCGACAGGGATTGCAGGGCATTTGTTTGCGTGGCTTTATGATGTGCCGGAGTTGGTTTGGATTTGTTGGGCGTTTGCGGCAACGAGCTTTGTTGAAGCTACCGGCTTGACACATCAGACGTTGTTACAGCGAGAAATGCGAATTGGTCGAATTGCTATGATCAAACTAATCGGTCAGACACTTGCGGTGACGCTCGCTGTTATCGTGGGATATGAACTGCAGGAGCAACAGCAAA
>Ga0163108_10003078_pt1 | contig 11917 bp, 10 predicted proteins | sample Fk1155metaG_FD_109644 | JGI IMG/M metagenome (GOLD analysis project Ga0163108, IMG submission 109644) | Marine microbial communities from the Central Pacific Ocean - Fk160115 155m metaG | ecosystem: Environmental > Aquatic > Marine > Oceanic > Photic zone | place: The Central Pacific Ocean...
CGAGGCCCGGCCTCTCCGCCACCAAAAAATGCGTCCTCATCACCGGGTGTTGTGAACTTGCGTACCGCCCGAACAAGCGATATGATTTAAACAGATTTTTTTCACCGCATGAAACGCAAATGGATCACCATTGGACTGTTAAGTGTGCTGATCTGCGTGCCGCTGTATCAGCTCATCAGGGCTCTGGTCAGCCTGAACCGTACCATCGTCATCGCCGGGGGGCCGGAGAAAGGTTTGTACCATCCGATCGCGATCAGTCTCTCGAACGTAGTCACCCGCCTTGGTCGCAGCGTCACAGTGCGGACCACCGCCGGGTCGTTGGAAAACCTAAAATTGGTAGCGGAGGGCAAAGCCGACTTGGCGCTTTTTCAGCCCGGCTCCCGAGAAGACCTGATGGAGTTTGCCCCGGCGTTGCTGAAGAAGGAGGCGCAGCGGATTGATCCCGCTCGACTCAGGCAGGTGGCGTTTGTGGCCAATCTTTATTCTCAGCCGTTGCACATCGCCGTCCGGAGAGCCAGCGGTATCGAGACCTTGAGGGACTTGGAGGGTAAGATAGTCAACATCGGCCCAGAGCTTTCTGCCGACTACCCCATGTCGCGGTTGCTGTTGCGCAGTCTCGATCTGGAGCTCGGTGAGAACCACACCAACCTGGCGTACACAGAGTTGATCGGGGCATTCGGCAGGGATGAGGTGGATGCGGCGTTCATCACGGTCGGTATGCAGGCGGACGTGTTCCAGACGCTGGCGCGCACAGGGAAGGTGCGATTCCTCAGCATCCCGAACAACGAGGCGATGGCAGCGATGCAGCTGCACCTGTTTCCCTTCAAGGTCCCGCGCGGCATCTACCAGTTCGAGGGAGAGCCGGTTCCTGTAACGGACATTAAAACCGTGGCAACCGGTGCTCACCTCATCACGCGTAGCGATGTAGAAAGCGGTCTTGTGGAAAAAATCACCCGGGAAATTCTCAAGACACCGTTTCAAAAAGAGAACCGGTTGAGCGAGTTGTTCGCGCAGGGCAAACCGTTCGCCAGTGCCCGCCCCTTTTTTCCGGTTCACGATGGTGCCCTTGGGGCTTACAACCCAGAGTCAAAAAACTTCCTAAGTACCGATTTTGTGGAGAAGTGGGAGGGTCTGCGTTCATTTTTCGTCTCACTTATTGTGGCTGGATTCTTTGCCTACAAGTGGTACCAGAAGAAAAAAGATAGAATGAAGGATCACAAGCTCGACCACTACATTCACACGGTCATGGAGATCGAGAGGAAACAAATGAGCCTTGAGGCAGAAAAGCCTGAAGTAGCATTGCAGGAGCTCCAATTGCTGCTGGATAGGGTAACCAACTTACGGCAGGAATGCTTCGAAGATTTCTCCGTGCACCGGTTGCAGGATGACCAGGGTACTGACTGTTTCCTTGAGTTGTGCGCCTCAATGAGTGAAAAGCTAAATTCGAAGATGACTCGACTTCGACTGAGTCTTGAAATCGCGCGCTTAGCTGATGCCATCAAGAAGAAGTTGTGACGCAGTAGTTTGTTCTTTTATTTCCGTACTTTCCCTGACCGTTTCTGTTTAATTACTAAAATTGCTCCTGCGCTTCCTTGAGCATAGCTATCAATTAAGTTGGTCTTTTTATTACTGTCTAGCTTCGTACGACTTTCGATTTACTCCGCAATACGGAGCAGGTGTTAATAGTTTTGTTTCTGCAAAGATGCTCGCTTTGACGAAGGCTTTAGCCCTATCGAGTTAATTGTTTTGACGCGAGTGATAGTCATTTTTTGGATCGCTTGAACAATTGCTTGCAATAATTTATTTATTAGTTAATCTTTATTGCATGAATATTAATCTCTTGATAAGAACGAACCTGTTATTGCTAGGCTTGGCTATGTTGGTTTCTTGCTCAAATTCGAAGCAAAGTTTTGGGAATATGTCTTTCGAATGGAGTTCCGATAAAAGAAGTTACACGGCAATTGCCAGAACAAAGGAGGGCAACGAGATGGTTCAGGTTGAGTGTAGGTTCGTTGGTAAAAAGCCAGATGGCAAATTGGAAGAGTCTATTTCACGGGACTATCGGCACAATCCTACAGATTTTTACCACTACAAATTTATCAATCTTACCGACAAAACAATCACACTCGAAAGTGTCGATTATCGTTTTGATAGAGGCCGATACAAAAAAATATTTCAACGGAAAACACGTAGTGATATTGCTGACTACATGAATAGTAATATTTTAGAGCCCCAAGGAACACTTGAACGAAGGAACTCCTGGGTTTGGGGGAAATTCAATCCTGATGTTCTGCACAAGATTTATCACGCTAAAGCTGATGGGGAAGAATTGATTATTGATGTTCACTTAACCTTCAAGGACTGAAAATGTGACTGAATAGAGCAATAAGGGACGACTTATGTTCCAAACGGTTTTAACTCCAACTCTTGAATCGCTTCCCACTCTAGGAGTGGGTATGGGATATCGTGATCCACTTTGTCATGATATATTTCAGTGCCGTGACAAAATAGATTTTCTCGAAATTACAGCGGATCACTTTCTGCAGTCTCCAGTTGCTAGATGGCGATTTCTAGACAAACTTTCCGCTAAGTATACATTGATTCCACACGGCTTGAATCTTTCTCTTGGAAGTGCAGAGGGGATACATCATGAATATCTAAATGAGTTGGTCGAACTAATTGAGTATATCAAACCACCTTGGTGGAGCGAACACATCGCTTTTACAAAGGCAGGAGAAATTGAAATAGGGCATCTCTCTCCTGTGCCCTTCAATCAATCATCGATCGAGGCTTTTTCCGCCAATGTCGTCGAAGTACAGGATAGAATTGAAACGCCACTAATTCTCGAAAACATAACCTACACCGTCGACCTTCCATGGAACGAAATGGAAGAAAGCAAGTTCCTTGGAGAACTATTGTATCGAACAGGTTGCGGTCTGTTGCTGGACGTTACGAATCTTTTTATAAACTCACAAAATCATGGATATGATCCAGCTGAATTTCTGAAAACAATTCCGGCTGAACGTATCGTACAATTGCATTTCGTGGGAGGCATGATCAGGGAAGGCAAATGGATAGACAATCATAGCCAAAACACACAGAATGACATTTTCGGGTTGATCGATTTGGTTCTGGAATATGCACCAGTTAAGGGAATTATTTTGGAACGAGACGACAACTTCCCAACTTTCTCAACACTCACCGACGAATTGGAACGTGCTAGGAATTTAGGTAGAAAACATAAACGAAGGGCCTAAAAGAACAACAGTCTGCATTAGCAAAACTCTATACAAGTAATTCTTTAAGGGAACAGCTAGCAAATTCAGCATTGAGACAGGAAGCTTCTTTAGATTTAAGCCAAGCTGAGCAATCAAAATTAAAAGCCATTGTAAACGGTGATATTACAGCATTTGCAGTTTCTTTGATAACAAAACGCCTTGGAGTGGTGAAAAAGATCCTTCCGGGTACATGCGCATTATTGGCAGAAAACCTATCAAATTTGTTCAAAGCATTTGCAGTTGAAAAACCCACGACTGGAGTAAAGAGACATTTAATTGATGCGAGAAATTTCACCAATTATTTAGTTGAAAGCAGAACGAATAATTTTTTTACACTAAATGAACACAAGGCAGTTCTGGAGTATGAAAAAGCCTGGGTTAACAGTGAATTATCAGCTCTGGTTCTTAAGGCTAAATGTTTCAAGCATGATATTTCGAGCTACACGGCACAGTTGGGGATGCGGGAAAAAGATTCGGCCTATACCGGGAAACCCAGAGTTTGTATATGGTTGCGGTTAAACAGTAGGCAACGCTTACTTTATTGGGAGTTATTTCCTCGTTTTTGGCCAAGATAATAAAACTCTTGACAGGATTAAAATAATGCTTTATATTTATCCATTGAAGCACCTAAAGTTATGAAGAACTCATTACCTGAAAATACTAGAATCAGCCTGGACGGATTTTGCGATCAATTAGAGAAATCAGTTGGTTCACAATTTGTATCAGGGGTGCTCTATGGAAAATTGGCCCGTGACATTAACAAGACAGCAGACATGTCAGTTAATTTCATGGTGATTTTGGAGGAAATCACAACTGCGAATTTGGATGCCGTCGGGCAAGCTCTAAGGAAATCGAAGGTGCAAATTGAATTGCTCACTTTAAGTGAAGATGATTTACGTAGTTCTACAGATGTTTTTCCAATTAAATTTTTGGATATTAAGCGTACCCACGTCATATACCGCGGCAAGGACGTACTGACCGAACTTAATATTTCAAAAGACAATTTACGCCTGCGTTGCGAACAGGAAATCAAGAACCTGATGCTCAGGCTACGGCTAAACTATATTTCTAGAAAACAAAACAGCAAATCCATAGCATCGTTATTAAGCAGGGTTTATCTATCACTCATTCGTAACCTGGGAGTTCTTGTCGAACTCAAGTCCGGGGATGTGTTGGCCACAAATTCTGACATTATTGAAGGTGCCGGTAAATTGGGCATAGAGACAGGGGTATTGCATGATGTTCAGAAACTCAGACAGGATGATTTTTCCCACGACTTGGAAGATAGAAAACGACTTTTGGAGAAAGTGATGCAATGTGTTAGGGATGCTGCAGTAATGGCAGATAAACTTTAACCCACAATCAAATGGGATTGCCCATAATCATTGAAGTTATGACTAATAATATTGTTCTCGCGGGTACATATGGATCACAATTTGTCGGCGCCTTTAGTGTTATTGTTAACGTCATATTTTTATTGTAATAAACGTTAGGAGCTGGAGTGGCGTCGGTTGCGTCGGATAATTTATTGCCAGCATAAAGAATAAATTCATTACTCATGTGGTTGTTTCTTGTTATATTAATATTAATTATTATTGTTATCGCTGTTTGCTCCACTGGAGGGAGAGGCGGTGGTCGCGGATATGGTAGTTGTAGTAGCTGTGGCAGCAGTTGCGGCGGTTGCGGGAGCAGCAGCTGTAGCAGTTGCGGTGGTGGCTGCGGTGGTGGAGATTAATTTTTGTTGATGGATTTACCCCGGTTATGGGTTCAGGTCGGGGCATTTTCTTGTGCTCCAAGCGGACTGAAATCAGTTTTATTTTAGATTGTTTAAGGCATGAAATTTAAATGGTGGGAACTTCTAGTTGTTGCACCCATTTTCGCGTGTGGTGTATATGCTTTATTTGCTTATCTTAAAACTATATTGGCGTTAGCACTTGTTCTGGTAATCTTGCTCGCTTTTGTTTTTGTGGTAGCAGCAGGTCCGCGAGTTGGGAGAGGTAGTGGTGGATGGGGTGGTGGATGGGGAGGCGCAAGTAGCGGTTGTGGCGGCTGTGGAGGAGGAGGTGGCTGCGGAGGCGGCTGCGGAGGATAATCTCCATGTAGATGGTTTCACTCTGAAATTGCCCAAGAAAATGAAGACAACGAAAGACGTAGCTATCTTTGTCCTCATTTTCTTTTTTTGTTCCTGCCTAACAAATTTTGCTCAGGAATCAACTATAGTTGGGCTTAAAGTTGCACCTCCTTTCGCCTTCAAGGATTCAAAAGGAGAATGGGTAGGTATCACCGTAGATTTATGGAAAGAAATTCATGGGGAAAGGGATGCCCCATTTCAACCTCGTGAAATGTCACTGGGTAAACTGCTCACTGCTGTAGAGACTGGGGACATTGTAACAGGCCTTGGGGCAATATCCATAACTCATAGCCGGGAAGAAAAAATCGATTTTAGTATCCCCTATTTTGAAACTGGCATTGCATTAGCAACACGATCTGACAGCGAAAATATCACTTGGGGATATATCGATATATTGGTTAAAATAATTAAATCGTTAGTACCTTGGATGGTTTTGCTTTTGGCGGTTGGTGTACTTATTTGGGTCATTGAAAGAAAAATTAATGAGGATCAATTTCATAGGCCTATGGGTGAGGGCATAGGTTCTGGTATCTGGTGGGCATGTGTTACTATGACTACCGTTGGGTATGGAGACAAAACTCCCAAAAGCATTTTGGGTCGCATAATTGCAGTGCTGTGGATGTTTTCAGGTATCATCTTGATTTCAAGTCTGACCGCAACCATCACTACTTCGATGACTCTCGACAGTTTGAAGGACCAGATAAACTCACTGGATGATTTGAAGAAGCAAAGGACGGGCGTGGTTGAATCTACCGCTGCTGCGAATTTTTTGCAGGACGAAGGCGTCAATCATATTATTTTTCCAACACTGGATAACGGTCTCCTGTCACTCAGCAACGGAACGGTTGATGTATTGGTCCACGATGAGCCAATCTTGAAACACATCATCTCCCGAAATTATTCCGCATCGCTTCAAGTTTTGGATATTATCCTAGACAAGCAACTATACGCATTTCCCGCTAAGGATGACTCTCAGATTATTGAATCGATTAACCGTGGAATCATTAAGGCAATCGAATCAGGAAAAGTTGATTCACTGATTCAGCGTTATCTTCCTGAATAAATTCTCACATTTATAGCCTTCATGCTCGTTTTGAACTAGGAGTGGAAAATCACGTTGAGTTGCGGTCGACGATGAAACGAAATTCATCCGCAGAATTTACAGTATGAATTTTACGAGCATTTGATGCAATTGCCGGTTATGACTGTTTTTTGGCGTTCTCGCCGGGGCGGCGGCAGGTAGATGCCGCTCACACAGTCACTTGGCCAAGCTTGGCGCGGTTTTTCCAGATTTGGTGCGGCTTGAAGATGCCAAGCGGTGTGATGATGCCGGTGATCAGTTCCGGCGGGGTAACGTCGAAGGCCGGGTTGCGGGCACTACTGCCGGGATTGGCCAGTCGCACCTGCTGCCGACGTCCGCTACCGGTCACTCCCCAAGCACTGAGCACTTCGTTCTCGCATCGTTCTTCAATCGGGATGGCTTCGCCGGACTTAAGTTCCCAGTCGATGGTCGAGAGTGGGATGGCAACGTAGAATGGGATACCGTGCCTCTTTGCCAGGACTGCCTTGGTGTAGGTGCCAATCTTGTTGGCCACTTCGCCGGTGCGTCCCAGCGTGCGATCGCTGCCGACGATGACGAGGTCGATCTCTCCGCGTTGCATCAAGTGGCCGGCGGCGTTGTCGGCGATGATGTCGTGTGCAATGCCCTGCTGGGCCAGCTCCCACGCGGTGAGGATGGCACCTTGCGAGCGAGGCCGTGTCTCGTCGCAAAAAACATGAAATGTTTTGCCGTTGGCCTGCGCGGCGTACATCGGCGCAGTGGCAGAGCCGACGTCCACGAACGCGAGCCAGCCGGCGTTGCAGTGGGTGAGTACGCGGGCGCCGTTGGGGATGAGCGACTCGCCGTGTTGGCCAAGCTCTTCGCAGTGGGCAACGTCGTCATCGGCGAATTGCTCGGCGGCCATCAGGGCCTGTGCCTTCCGCTCGGCAACGGTGTAGCCGGTCATTTGCGACAGCATCCCGCGCATGGCGTTGAGCGGATCAACGGCGGTGGGGCGAGCCTCGGTAAGCGTGCGGTGCACCTTGGCTATGTGTCGATCGAACGCCGTGAGTCCGCGCCCCTGAAAGGCCCGCGCGCCTTGCGCCAGGCCGTATGCCGCTGTGGCACCGATTGCGCCGGCGCCGCGGACGGTCATGTCGGTGATGGCAAGGGCGGTTGCCTGATAGTCGGCCGTGGAAACGATTTTGAACCGGTGTGGAAGTAGTCGTTGCTCGATGAGCCGGACGCTGTTTTTATCCTTTTCAAACCAGACCGTCCGGTAATGTCGCGACTTGCCCTGATGGGTGACGTTCACGGTGGGGTGGGTCAGTGGCTGTTGTACTTTACTTCCAGCTTGTGGCGTAACTGCTCGAAGCGCGGGTCGGAGCGGATCTTGTTGAGGTCGGGATCCTTGTCGATCCACGTCGTGTCATCGTAGCCGAGCTGAACCGCTTTATTGAGAGCCGAAATGGAATCGTCGACGCGATCCGTGAGGGAAAAGCTGCAGGCAAGATTGTAAAACACCATCGAATCCTCGGGCAGGAGACGCGAAAGATGCTCATCGACTACTAGGCCCTCTCCAAAGCGGCCGCGCTTGGTGTAATCGTCCCCAAGCAACTGCAGCGCCTCTATGTATTCGGGATCACGCTTGGTGAGACCCTCCAAAAATGAAATCTCGACATCCAGTTCCTGTTTCTCCCTGCTGGACAAATCTTGTCTTGAAAATGATTGCTCTGACATGAGGCCGGGACAAAATCACCCGATCAACTGGCAGAGTCAAGCCGCCCACTGGTGGAACTCGGCCACTGATCAGCGCTGCTTCGATTTCGAGTGAAGCGTTTTGTGCCTAGGGAAATCGTTGTGGTAGCGTTTCAGCAACGCGGCCTCGTCATTCTTCACAAGGTATATTTTTCCCTTGATCTGCAGAGTCTCCCCCGGCCCGAGGCCGCCGAGCCGGAAGTCGCTGTGCAGGCAGCGAATCACGCCTTGGAACAGCTCCTGATAGGGTTCGAACGCCGTGGCAAAGATCATCGAGCCGTCGCCGCTGAAGCAGCCGATCAGCCCGTTGCTTGGCACGTCCGGGTGCAGCGGGCGTGGGTTGACATCGGCGGGTGGCACGTTCGGCCCGGCCCAGACTTGCCCGGGAATGTAGAGTGCCTCGGTTGCCCAGTCCTGTGTCGGCATCATTGTGCGTTTGCCGTCAAGATAGACGAAACTCTTTTTAATGTAGGCATATTTATCGGCGTTGGTGTCCCAGCCGGTGCTTGTGAATTTGCCCACACGAATGCACGGCTGTGCCCAGTGCGCCACGGAGCGCTTTTCGGTGGGGTTGTGCGCGGTGAGCGTAAAATCAACCTCGTCATGCGTGGCGGTGATGACGTGTTCGACCGACACGCCGTCATTCACGTCGCAGTGCAAACGGAGCAGCGAGCCGTCCGCGCTGCGGGAGACCAAGCGCGTCTTGTGGCCGACGACGGTGTGTCGGCCCCAGTCGGTTGTCTGTGAATTGTCCCGGCAATATGCCTCAAGGTAGTGGATATTCATCTCTTTTCCGGGTAAATGTGCGCCGTTTATGGTTAACATGTTTTTGGCCCAGTGCAGCTTGAGCTTGGCCGGCTTGGCTCCATGGCCAAGCGCCGCAGCGCAAACGATCGAGAGGATAGGGCAAATTGATTTCATGTGTGTGAGACAGCACAACGAGTTTGTCTTGACGTTCTCATAAGGGGCTAGCCTACATGACACAAATGAACTTGCACAGGATGAATCCGGAGTAGAGGAACAAGGTTAATGCCGGGCCTACGTCTCTGCATTGACTTACAGGATAACATTGAGCAAATAATAACCGCGCCCAGTCAAACGAAGGCACTGAAGCAGTTTGTATAACTTGATCAGCATAATCTCATGCAAAAACCCAATTGTGCGTCAGCCAATAATAGTCTTAGAATAAATTCAATCTACAATCTAAGTAGATTGTTGATAGTTGGATTAATCTGGGTTTTCACATCGGTTTTGAATACTTCTATTGCAGGGGGTGGCTTGTTTAAACGAGTCAATAACAACACGATTTTATTACCGATGGAGCAGAGGTTGTTTGACTATGAACTGGTTGACGCATTTGCCGGCTTAAAATTTGATAGGCCAGTAGTCATTGCCTCCCCACCGGGCATCAAAGATAGATTATTCATAGCTGAAAACGGCGGGGTTATAGTGGAACTGAATTTATCTGATAATAGCAAGAGCAACTTTCTGGATATTTCAGACAGAACGATTTCAGTTGCACCAAGCAAATCACAAGAGCCAGGATTATTGGGGTTGGCCTTTCACCCAAGCTTTAACTCTAATGGTTATATCTATGTTTTCTATACCACTTATTCTGAGACTAAAAGAGGGAATGGATTGCATGACCGTCTATCTCGCTTTCAGGTTTTTTCTGAAAACAAACACAAGGTAAACCCGGAATCTGAAGTCGTAATGATTGATCAATATGACCGATCTTTTATTCATAATTCTGGGGATTTACATTTTGGTCCAGATGGTTACTTGTATGTCAGTTTAGGTGATGAAGGTGCGGGATATGATGCGAACAAAAACAGTCAGAGAATAGATAAGGATTTCTTTAGTGGGATTATTAGAATAGATGTCGACAACCTTCCAGCCTCACTAATGCCTAATCCTCACCCTGCAGTAAAAGGAGGGTACAGAATTCCGGCGGACAATCCCTTTATAAATGCACCAGAATTTAATGGGGTGGCAGTTGATCCAAAAAAGGTACGTACTGAATTTTATGCTGTTGGCTTGCGAAATCCTTGGCGCATGTCGTTCGATCCAGCAAATGGCGATCTATACTGCGTAGATACAGGGCAGCACAAACGAGAAGAAATTAATCTGATACGACCAGGCGGAAACTATGGTTGGGCAATCCGAGAAGGAACCGGCAAAGGCTGGCGGCAAAAAGTGCCAGGGGGAATTTATAATTTCATTGATCCCATTTTCGAATATGAACATGGATCATTCGGGAATGGGATTGCAGCAGGTTTTCTTTATCGCGGAAAGGCATTCCCCGAGTTGAATGGTTATTTTATATTCTCTGATTATTTTGGTGGTCGTACAATGGCCATTAACTATGAAAAGGGAGAAACCTCTCCAGTGATAAAGCTTAAATGGAAACAGGGGATTGCAACCATCGGAATTAATCCAAAAACGGAAGATCTGCTATTGGCCGATTTTGTAACAGGAACGATATTTAAGTTAAAAGCAGATAAACACAAAAACGAGATACAGATCCCTGATAAACTTTCAGAAACAGGTCTTTTTTCAGATTTGGAGACCTTGAAGCCGGAGGCCGGTGTAATACCATACAGCATTAATGTGCCTTTTTGGTCTGATAACGCAATTAAAAGAAGGTGGTTTAGTCTTCCTGATACGAAAAAGAAGATAGGCTTTAGTAAGCAAAAATCTTGGAGGTTTCCTCCAGGAATGATTTGGATAAAACACTTTGATATTGTACTCAATAGGCAGGAACCAAATCAATTGTTTCGCCTTGAAACGAGAGTGTTAGTTAAAACTGATACCGGTTTATATGGTGCAACGTACCGATGGGATAAATCTCAAACAGATGCCGACTTGGTCTCTCACGCAGGAAGCAAAACACAACTTACTATCTGGGATGGAGAAAAAGAAATACAGCAGGAATGGATATTTCCCTCCCAAGTCGATTGCTTACGCTGTCACATGAAGAACAGCGGTTGGGCACTAGGGTTTAATACAGCACAGCTTAACCGCGATATATTAATAGGAGAGAATCAACAAAACATAATTCATGCTATGGACGATGCTGGCTATTTTGATCGACCCATTATAGAGAAACATATCCTGCCAAAATTTGCGGCGCTGGACGATCATTTAGCAAGTGAGGAATATCGAGTGCGTACTTATTTGGATGTTAATTGTTCCTTTTGCCATCAACCTGGAGGTGCAGCTCGATCTGGATGGGATGCTCGCATTTTCTCGAAAACAGATCATGCGAATATAATTAACGGTGGTTTACATGAATCATTCGGAGAAGAAAAAAACAAAGTGGTCGTCCCTGGCTCTACATCCCGATCAATCTTGCTGAAAAGAATAACGGGACGTGGTGATATTAAAATGCCGCCGATAGCATCTAATGTGCCCGATATACAAGCAGGAAAACTCATTGGGCATTGGATTAATTTTATTTTACCCAAGCGAAAATCTTTTTCAGATTGGCAAATATTGTATTTTGGAAATGCGAATGCTCATTTGAGTTCCGCTCAAGCCGATCCCGACATGGATGGTGCAATTAATATTGAAGAGTATCTTGCACAGACCCATCCATTATTAGCAGCAGATCGTTTCCAAGTTAATATTGAACAAAACAAAGGGGGATATAACATAAGTTTTCATCAAAAAGCAAATCGCAGCTATGAAGTTCAATGGACGACGAATCCC
>Ga0163108_10003079_pt1 | contig 11916 bp, 12 predicted proteins | sample Fk1155metaG_FD_109644 | JGI IMG/M metagenome (GOLD analysis project Ga0163108, IMG submission 109644) | Marine microbial communities from the Central Pacific Ocean - Fk160115 155m metaG | ecosystem: Environmental > Aquatic > Marine > Oceanic > Photic zone | place: The Central Pacific Ocean...
AACAGGTATCTTACGTATAAAATAGCAACATATCGCTCTATGGATAGTATACAGAAACGCCTTTCAGCTTTAGACATGGTGTCTGTAACAAAAAAAGAGTTCCTTTTTGCAGAATAACTTCATAGTACAAAGTGTCTGATGAGCTTCTTCTTATATATTCCCGTAATTGGGTTTTTTTGTTTTTTATGCTATCATACACCATATATATTTACACACATATATGTGGATATTAGCCATACAACGCATGTGTTTTGAGTTTGTTTTTGACATACTCTTTTTTCCGTTTTGGTGGTATTCTTATGGCCTCAAACGGGCTTTTTTGGCTGCCTATGGTATTGTGCAATTTGGTAACATGACTTTGGCTCCGGGGGTGTGGATAAAAAATATCTTTGTACCAATGTTTGGGCAATATGATTGGCAAGGAAGAATAATGAGTTTTTTTATGCGTGTTGTGAATATTTTGTATAGGAGTATTGCATTTTTGGTGGTGGTAGTATTTTCGTGCAGTATATTTGTATGTTGGGTAGGGTTTCCAGTGGCCATGTTGTATATGCTTTATTATTCTGTTTAGTGGTATATGTTTTTTTCCAAAAAAAATGCACAACAAAAAAAAGGCTATACACGAGATGGAGTGTTTTTTCATTATACGCATGCATTTGATCTTTCTACCATTTATGTGAAACGTATGAGACCGTGGTTGCGGCGGTTTGAAGTAGTTGGTGCTTTGTTATTTGGCATGTTTTTTTTATATTCTTTTGCCATTTCATTGTATACCATGCGCGGGTTTGGGGCTTCGGTGGTTTTTTCTCTTGACTTTTGGGTCGTGCCCAAAAAAGAATTACAATTTTTTTGGATTGCGCTTTTATGTTTTGCGTTTGTGTTGTATAGACAAACTCGTGTATTGCGTCAACCAAAAGAATTAGTATATGACCAAACGTCTTTTGGTATCAAAAAAGAAAAACAGACTATTGTGCTAGAAGACTTGGTCGCCAAAAAGAAAGGTGCAGCACCCAGAAAAACACACAAAGAGCTGCGCAATATTGCACGCTTTTTTCACGCCCATGGTCAAACCATATTAGATACGGCCTATGTTAATGCGTTTCGGTTTCGTAGTAAAACCGTAGAACCAATGCATATATTTTATGCATTGCTTGGTGACCAGAGCGTAGCAAATATTTTTGCACGGTTGGGTGTGTCAGCAAACATGCTCCAAACAGAGCTTGGAAAACACCTTCCACAAAAACAGAAGAAAACAACAGAAATTGCGGTGTCGGAAGAATCATATATGAGTATGTGTTTGGCGTATGAGTCTGCAAGAGAAGCACATATGGACGTGGTTGATTATACCGACATCCTTTTGGCGGTGGTAGAAAGAAATACGCACATACAAGATATGTTATACAAACTTGATGTAACATATGAAAAGTTGGCACATGTGGTATCATGGGTCCGCGTACGAGAAAGGCTGCAAAGGCGGCGTCAGAAATTTGCTTCTGCGGCAATGCATAGGAATAAACATGGTATAGACAAGGCCATGACAGCTGTTGCAACACCATTTTTAAATCATTTTAGTACCGACCTTACGCTTGCATCGATGTACGGTCATCATGAGCCATGTGTTGCAAGAGACAAAGAGATTGATGAAATATTTCGCATTGTGGAGGCTGGCAGACAAAGTATTGTGCTAGTGGGTGAGCATGGCGTAGGGAAGCGGAGTATTATAGAAGGTATTGTTGAACGCATGATTCAAGATGTGGTACCAAAGCGCATGCAAGATAAGCGGTTGGTGCAAATATCTACCTCGGCTTTGCTGGCTGGAACCACCGTTTCTGGGGCGCAAGAGCGATTGTTGCATATGGCACAAGAGATTGCAAAAGCAAAAAATATTATTTTGTGTATTCATAATATTAGCGACCTTATGGGTGGTTCAGCAGACGCTCCAGGATTAGACGTGGCTGGTACACTTTCTGATTTAATGCGCTCTGGCAACGTTCTTGTGTTGGCAACTTCTACGGTAGATGGATTTAATAAACATGTCTCCAGGTCTCGACTTGCAAGCGCAATGACACGGGTAAATATAAAAGAAATGGAAACTGACCAAGCCATTCAAGTGCTGCAGGCAAAAGCTGGGTATATTGAATATACACATAATGTCTTTTTTTCTTACAATTCTCTTGCCGCGGCAGTAGAATATGCAAAGCGGTTTTTTCATGACCAGTGTTTGCCACAAAGTGCTATTGAAATTATAAGTGAGGTGGCAAGTTATACAAAAAATACACGCGGCGAACATGTGCTGGTAAGTCAGGATGATGTGGCGCGTGTCACAGGAGAAAAAACAGGTATTCCAACCACGTCTCTTACAGAAAATGAGGCAGACAAGTTGTTGCGCCTAGAAGATGAAATGCATAAGCGCGTTGTTGGACAGTTTGAGGCGGTTAATAGCGTGGCAAATGCGTTGCGACGAGCACGCATGCAAGTGCGGTCATTAGATCGTCCAATGGCAAACTTTTTATTTTTGGGGTCAACCGGTGTAGGAAAAACAGAACTGGCAAAAACAATAGCCGAAGTCTATTTTGGCGGAGAAGAGCAAATGATTCGGGTTGATATGAGTGAATATCAGAATACAGATAGTATATATAGACTTATTGGTCAGCCAGGGAAACAAGGTACAGGGTTGTTAACAGAAGCGGTAAGACAAAAACCGTTTTCTTTGGTTTTGCTTGATGAGTTAGAAAAGGCGCATCCTAGAATACTCGATATTTTTTTACAAGTATTTGATGATGGTAGGCTTACCGACAGTGTTGGTCGTGTGATTGATTTTACCAATACTATTATTATAGCAACGTCAAATGCAGGCACCGCATTTATCCAATCAGCAATTAGAGAACATAAAAACATGGAGGATATTCGCAAAACATTGTTTTCACAAGAGCTCAAACAGCATTTTCGACCAGAATTTATTAACAGGTTTGACGGGGTAGTCGTCTTTAAGCCACTGCTTTTGGATGATATTAAACATATTGCAGGAATCATGCTTGCTCGGGTGGAAGCAGAATTAGATGAAAAAGGTATGAAGTTTCGTGTCACCGATGAAGGGTTGTCTACTTTGGCGCAACATGGGTATGATCCAGAATATGGCGCAAGACCAATGAGAAGGGCGATTCAAGATCATGTTGAAAATGCTATTGCAGAAATTCTCTTGCGTGGTGAAGCGTCAAGAGGAGAGACCATTGTGTATGATGGCGAACATGGTGTGTATGTGGAATAGATTGTTAAGTCCTACGCTTTTATGATAACACTCTATTTTTTTTCTAGTATTGTCGTGTGCGCAGTGCTAACGTTTGTTGTGCGGCGTATCATGATACGGCAGCATATTTTAGATATTCCACACAAGCACAAAAGAAAACGGCACAAACGAGCGACACCACTTGGTGGTGGGCTTGCCATGTATATGACGTGTTTGGTGGTGTTGTGTATTGGGTATGTTGTTGGCGCAATACCAGGTGCGCATATTAGTCAGGACGTATTGTTTGGGGTGTTTGCCGGTGGTGCAATTCTCATGTTTGGCGGGTTTTTGGATGATAAATACAATCTATCGCCAAAGTATCAGATTATATTTCCGGTTTTGGCAAGCTGCGTAGCCATGTTTTTTGGGCTTGGTGTAGAGAGTGCTGGTATCTCTCCGGAAAGGTTTGCATTTTTGCGTTTTGTTGGTACAGACGTAGGAGATATGTCGCAGTGGGTTGTGGCCGGAAACATTATTGTCTTTTTTTGGCTCATGGGCATGATGTATACCACAAAATTTTTGGATGGTTTGGATGGGTTGGTGACTGGTATTGTGGCAATTGGCGGTATTATGGTGGCGGTTGTGAGTATGCAACCACAATGGTTTCAGCCAGAAGTAACGTTTGTGGCCATGGTGTTTGTGGGTTCATGTATTGGATTCTTGTTTTGGAATTTTCATCGTGCAAAAATTTTTCTTGGTGAGGGCGGTAGTTTGTTTACCGGATTTTTTATTGCAGCACTTGCTATTATTTCTGGAAGTAAAATTGCCACAACGCTCTTGGTGATGGCGGTTCCTATTTTTGACCTTATTCGAGTTATTTTTGTACGTCTAAAAAAAGGAAAATCTATTTTTTCGGGAGATCGTGAACATTTGCATTTTAAAATAGTGCAGGCTGGTTTTAGCCATACCCAAACAGTGATATTTTTTTATGGCATTGCCGCACTGTTTGGTGTGAGTGTATTGTTTTTGCAAAGCCACCAAAAACTTCTTGCACTTTGTGTATTGTTTATCCTTATGCTCTTGTTTGGTATGGTGTATGCAAAAAGACGTAGTAATAATACTAATAAAACATAATATATATGTCAAAGAGCAACAAACCAAAAAAACGCATAGGCGCAATATTTAACAGTATATTGCTGGTCGCTTTTGTCGCATGCTTTTTCTTTTTACAGGTATGGGAAAAAAAGGCACCAACCGTACCACTCTCAATTCATGATCAGGTGTTGCATGTAGAGGTGGCTGATTCGGCAATTAAACAATACACAGGCTTGGGTCAACGAGAAGCACTGGGGGATAGTGATGGTATGTTGTTTGTTTTTGGAGATGTAGAACGTCATGGTATTGTTATGAGAGACATGCAGTTTTCTCTAGATATTATTTGGTTGCTTAATGGGGAAGTGGTAGATATTGCCGCACATATTGCGCCAGAACCAGGAGTGGCAGAATCACAACTGATACGATATCTTCCGCGCAAACCAGCAAATATGGTGCTAGAGCTTCCTGCGGGAGGGGCCGAGCGTTATGCGGTTTCTCTTGGAGATGTCTTGGGTGGAGTTGACAGCAAGCGCTAAATACTTGACTTATTTAGGGATTTTGGGTATACTATTTTCGTCTGATATGGCATGTTTCCCTTATACAACCATATTTACCTTATTTTAATAATAAAGATTATGTTTGCTGTTATAGAGACTGGATCTAAACAATATCTGGTACAATCTGATCAAAAACTAGAGATAGAAAAACTTCCTGCAGAGGTTGGTGCTGAAGTCGTATTTGATAAAGTACTTCTTTTGGCCGACGATGAAGGAAAAAATGTACAAATTGGCACACCATATTTGGAAGGTGTGAGTATTGCTGCTACCGTTGAAGAGCAAAAAAGAGACAAAAAAATACGTGTGGTCAAGTTCAAGAGAAAAGTACGCTACAAGCGGGTAAAAGGACATAGACAACACAAAACAAAGGTGACGCTCAAAGAAGTAGCATAATTACCGACACAAAAACAAAAAAAAACACCCAAGTGGTGTTTTTTTGTATGTGTTAACACATGAAATAATGCGTAAATAGATGTACTAAACTACCTATAATTTAGCTAAATTTAGTCAATTATTACTATTTAGATGTAAAAAAACTTGACAAAATACTGCTTTTATGGTAAGGTGTTTATGTTCTGAGTTTGTGTGGTGTACACCAAACAAGGGATTCTCAATTTCAAAAACAAGTCTGGGAGGGCTTAAGAATGAATACGATCAAAAAATTTACATCTAGTGCTGGAACAACCATTGAGGTGGAGGTTCTCCGGCGACAAGGTTGTCTTTCTCAGGTTAAGATGGGAAATTTGACTTTCTGGATCAAGACTTCTCGTTTATCGCCTGTGCTTTCCTGCACCATTGTATCGCCTGGCTGTGGTAGCGATAAGGCAATCATTGCTCGTGCCATTGCGGCACAAAAAAAGATTAAAAAGGAAAATCAAAAAAAATTTGTAAAAAAAGAAATCGCAGTGCTAGAAAAAGAAAGCGCAAAATTTTCTAATAATTCATCACCCTTTGCGGCACTTAAAAAATAAAACCTTGATTCCCCCGATCATTTTCCCCCTAACCAGCCCTGACAGGTCATAATTACATACACTGTCGGGGTCCTACCATTTTTCTTTTTCTCAAAGAGTAAAGTGTTGGGATTTTATAGATATAAAAACACGTCATAGCTTATGGCGTGTTTTTGTGTCCACATGCTTTTTTGGGTGTATGCTGTTGACTTTTTGGTGTTTTTTTAGTATAGTACCGGCTCACGAGTTCTTTTTACATATATAACCAAGGAGGATTGCCATGAGTGAGCATGACTATGGCCCAAAAAATCAGAGCCCTCAGGGGTATGTTGATGAATTATTATCTGGCAAAAAAGAAACAGACGACCCAACACAATTAGCATTATTGACTCAATTGTCTCAAACAGCCCAGCAGATAAAGTTAGTTACTTCTACATGTGCGGAATCACAGCATAAAATTGCCATGATCAAGGATCTGCAATCTCTTGTTGCTGAGACATCTAAGCAATTCCCAAACCTTTCTTTTCGTGTAGAAGCATTATCTGAAGAAAAAGTTGCGGAACTACAGTTTAAAATTGCAGTGATAAGTGATCTGCGATCACGTGTTTTTGATGCGTCTAAGCAGTTTTACGATCTTTCTTTTTCTTCGGTAGAAATTTTGTCTGAGGAGTTGGGTATTCTAAACAAGTTTGCGATCGAGGGTGGTGCGTTACCAAGCAATGAGCAGGTAATTAAGTTACCAGATAAAGATGATTTTGAGGATTTGCCAGAAATGGAAGTATTTTTTGCAGAAGAATTGGAAGTGGTTTCTGTGGATATACCAACAAAAGCACTTGAACTTGTCAATATACAAGAGGATGTGGACGGGTATATTTTTGATAGAACAGAAGACACGTTTTCTTTGTACAAAAAAGACACACCCCATCGTATTCATGGATTTATTGATGCGGTTGCTGGTTTACCCAAGTATGATGGACACGGGGCACCTTCTTTGGAAGAGTGTGGATATTTTACACAAGAGGTGGTGATGGTGTATCTAACACCAGACAAAGAGATTGAGCCGGATGTGCACTTTTTGACCATCGCACGTATTATTGGGCTTATTGGAGATGGGTTTGTATTTGGTATGACCCAAAAAACACAGTTGTTTCATCTTTTGTCAGCCCTTGCTGCACAGTTAAAGATATTTGACGCTATAGGTAGTGTGGGTATAAACAAAGATGATTTTGAAAAAATTAAGACGCTGTGTTTTGGTATTGTAGGTGGGGCACAAAGTGAAACTGCGTGTGGTTATGTGTTTGGATTATGTCGTTCCCATGTGCCAGGAGGTGAAGGTATTATTGGGGATACATGGGAAGAGATTCTCTCATACCATGGTTCTTATTTGCAAGTGAAAGAACCGGTAGTGGTTGTGCATTTTTCTGATGCTGACCGTGCGTTTCAAGACGCACTTCTTGATGCAGGTGATTCGAGCAACGCTATTAGAGAATTGTTTAGGGCAGAGCTCAATAGTTCACGGTTTTATACCAAAGCTGGTATTCCACCAACGGTTGGTTTTTTGGCAAAGTCGTATATACAACATCTTAGTGGTACAAGTTTTAAGGATTTACGACACGCTGCCAAGACACAAGAGTATATCTTTGAAACATAAGAGCGTACTAAGTTTTTGCACAAGTTACAGGGTTTTTTAACCCTGTTTTATATTCTATGCATAAATGCATTTTGTAACGTTATGTCGTCGGCATATTGCACATCACTTCCCATGGGTAACCCTCTTGCAAGGCGTGTTACTTTTACGTGTGGATACTCCTTTTTGCACACACGAGCAATATACATCATGGTTGTTTCACCAGTTATATCGGGATTGAGCGCAAGAATCAGCTCAAGAGGTTCTGTGGTGATTCGCTGAAATAATTCTGTTAATTTAATATGTTGAGATTCAATCGGTGCATCTGTTTGTAAAGTGTCGCGTAAGACATGATAGACGCCTTTGTGTGCACCAACACGTTCCATGACGGCAACGTCTTGTGGATGTGTGACAACACAAATATGTTGTCGCGACCTTTTGGTGTCTGTACATAGTGCACAAGGAGAGGCGTCGGAAAAATTGCAGCATTGCGCACATGTTTTTATAGACTCAATCACATGTTTTAGGGCAAGTGTAAGTTCTGCCACGTCTTTTTTCCCGGACTTGAGTAAAAAAAATACATAGCGTTCTGCGGTTCTTTTGCCAACACCGGGAAGTTTGGTAAACGCTCGAATAAGTTGTTGAATAGGTTGAGTATACATACGACAAGGACCAAGAAACTGTGTACATGACACAGTTTTTTTAGTTTATGTGGTTTAGCTGAGTCCAGGAATATCCGGGAGGCCGCCCATTTCTTTCATTTTCATTGCCATAATGCGTTGCATCTTTTTTGTTGCGTCTTCGTGGGCTTTTTTGATTCCTTCTTGTAACTTTTCTTTTTTGTCTGGGTTGAGTAATTCATCATCAATAGCTAGCCCAACCATTTTAAGGTTTCCGTCAAGCGTCATAACAACTTTGTCTCCCGCTGCTTTTACGGTAATTGTTTCTTGTGAAAGTTTGGATTGCAATTCTTTTGCTTGTGAGCGAAGGTCTTTGAACTGTTTAATTTTTGACAGCATAGGGTGGGATTTTTATTATATAATTCTCTTGTGAGATGGTACCATAATTACCTTGCGTTTGCAACTGGCTAAAACGTTGGCACTTGTGGTGAGGGGGATGGGCTTTGTGTGATTTGTGGTCCGGGTTGTGGTGTTATGGGAGCGCCTCCTGGGGCAACAAAATGTTTATCAAGGTTTTGGAAACTTGCTCGAGTTGCGTCAAAAAAGAGCTTTACCACACCTGTTGGACCATTTCTGTGTTTTGCAATATGTATCTCGGCTATGTTTCTTTCATCTGGAGGAATATCTTCGAGACGGTAGTTTCTGTCGGCGGCTTTTCTATAAATAAACAGTACCACATCGGCATCCTGCTCAATACTTCCCGAATCACGAAGATGAGAGAGTTTTGGAATAGATGGTTTGGTTTGTTCAACCGCACGAGAAAGCTGCGAGAGTGCAAGGACGGGTACATCGAGTTCACGCGCAATACCTTTGAGATTTCGACTCATTTCTGCTACCTCTTGAACTCGGTTATCTGAATTTCTTTTTGAATGAGAATGCATGAGTTGCAAATAATCAATAATAATAAGCCCCAAATTATGTTCCGCCTTGAGCTTTCTGGCTTTTGCGCGGATATGCATAACATTGTTTCCTGGTGAATCATCAATAAATATGGGAGCGTCAGACAAGACACCCATGGCGCGGCCAATTTTTGGAAAATCATCGCTATCTGGTCTGTCAGACAAGTTTCCGGTTCTCATTTTCCACAAATCAACCTGTGCTTCGGCACAGAGCATTCTGTCAACAAGCTGTTCTTTGCTCATCTCAAGAGAAAATATTCCCACCGGGAGATTAGATTGTATGGCAGCGTTGCGCGCAAGGTCTAAACAAAGAGACGTTTTTCCAACTGACGGACGCGCGGCAAGAATAACCAAATCAGACTTTTGGAGACCAGCCAGAAGATTGTCTAAATCCGAAAAGCCCGTCGGGACTCCACGAAGCTTCCCTTTGTCTCTGTGGAGCTCATCAATACGTTCAAACGCATCACTGAGCACGTGCTGAATGGTGGTAAAGTTAGAGGTAAGATGTTTTTGTGTTACCTGAGCCAATTCTTTTTGTGCCTCATCAAGAATCTCATCAATATTTTCTGCCTCCTCACCATACCCAAGCGCAGTGATTTTATCTGCAGCAATCAGGAGTTTTCTGTGTACTGATTTTTTTTGTATAATTTTTGCATACTCCATAACATGAGATGCCGTGGGCACGACCGTTGAGAGTTTGGCAATATAACCATGTCCACCAACCGCATCAATTTTTTGCAATTCCGAAAGCCGATTGCTTACCGTAAGCACGTCTATTGATTCATTTTTGTTGTACAATTCTGTGATAATAGTAAATATGTCTTTGTGGGCATTTTTATAGAAATCATCAGGAGACATAATGTCTATAATCTTTGCAATTGCCTCTTTGTCTAGCAAAAGAGATCCAAGAAGAGACATTTCGGCTTCAATGTTTTGTGGGGGTATTTTGTGGAGAGATGAGGTAGCCATAGTAAACATATGATACACAAAATAATATGTATTTTCAAGATTCTGTATGATATTTTTGTGTGTAAGTTGTGTGTAAGTTGTGTATATGTTGTGTTCTGCCCAGTGCAGGGATATATGTGTGATTTCTTGTGTTTTTTCTTTACCGTGCTATCATACACTATGATAAGGTATGTAGATTACGTAAAAAACATGAAAGTTTGTGTTATTAGTAATATTTACCCACCATTTCATAGGGGTGGTGCCGAGCAGGTGGTAGTAAAGACCGTAGAAGGGCTCGGTCGTGCAGGACACAGTGTAATAGTCATGACGTCAACACCAGAAAAAAATGGTATCGAAAACGTGGGTGGAATAACAATATATAGAAAAAAACCGTGGAATGTCTTTTTTTACACAGATGCACACAGGTATCCTGTTTTTTTGCGTGCCGTTTGGCATATTCTTAATATGTGGAATATACAAATGGTATTTTGGGTGTGGCGTACGATTAAAAAAGAGCAGATTGATATTGTTCACACACACAATCTTATGGGGGTAAGTTTTTTGTTGCCAGTACTTTTGCGGTGGCTTAATGTGGTGCACGTGCATACCGTTCATGATGTGCAACTGGTTGAACCAAGTGGTATGGTGTTAAAACAATATGAACAGTCGTGGCGTTATACTGGGTTTCCTACAAAGATATACACGAGTATTATGCGGATGCTGTTTGGGTCGCCCGATGCGGTTATTTCTCCTTCAGAATTTTTGTTACGGTTTTACACCTCAAGAGGATTTTTTCCACAATCAAAAAAGGTGGTTATACGAAATCCCATGACGTTTCCGCTGCGTGCCATACAAAAAGAGCATGTTCATTCGCCAATGCGTTTTGTCTATGCCGGACAAATAGAATATCACAAAGGGGTAGAAATGCTTATTGACGCCTTTATTGGTCTTGATGCATCTATTGCACAACAGAGTGAATTGCATATTGTTGGAGGAGGCACACTTCATGCGGTGTGTAAGAAAAAAACAGAAGGACATCCTCATATACACATACACAAAAGAATGGAGCGAGGCGCGCTGTCGTCTTTTCTTGACACTATGGATATGGCGGTAGTGCCATCGCTTTGTTATGAAAATTCGCCTACCATTATTTTTGAAAGTTTTTCTTCGGGTTTACCAGTGCTTGCAAGTAATATTGAAGGTGTGGTTGAGCTGATTAAAGAAGAGGAAAATGGATTGATGTTTGAGGCAGGAAACATACCGTCATTACAAGAAAAAATAACATGGTGTGTACAACATCCGGATAGTATTCTTCTTATGAGCCACGCAACAAAAGATACGATTGTTCATCTTACGGCAGAAGAGTATATTCCGGCGTTAGAAACATTATATACCACATAATATATGCAAGATAATTGTCATGTTGCAACAAAAAAGGTATACTGTTTGTATTCCTCTTATTTATAGACTATTTATATGGCTCAAATTCAAGAAGTATTTCAACGCATCGAAGATAATCGAAAAAAATTAAAAGATGTACAATCGGTACTCAAAGATGCGCTTTCAACTAGCCAGGCGTATCAAGAAGCATCAGAAGAAGCAAAACGGCTCAATGAAAAGAAAAAGCAGATTAAGCGTGATATAGAGGGTGGATTTGGCAGTGAAATAACACAAGTTGAGGATTTAAAAATTGATATAGAAAGTGACAAACAGTTGCTTACGGATATGGCAATTACCCAAATGATGAAAGGGGAGAATATTGGGGTTTCAGATACGTATGAAAATGAATACGAGCCAGTATTTACCGTAAAATTTAAGAAGATTTCATAATAGTGTCATACATCTACAAAAAAGACCCACAGTGTGTGGGTTTTTTTATTATATAAATAAAAATATGCTTAAAATAAGCCAAAAAAGTATGAATACGGCATGTA